>Ga0310691_10003704_pt1 | contig 17986 bp, 26 predicted proteins | sample 176DNAGHGlowgp2_FD_203887 | JGI IMG/M metagenome (GOLD analysis project Ga0310691, IMG submission 203887) | Sheep rumen microbial communities from Palmerston North, Manawatu-Wanganui, New Zealand - 1766 DNA GHGlow gp2 (v2) (version 2) | ecosystem: Host-associated > Mammals > Digestive system >...
TCCAAGCTGCGCATCAGATAGATCGTTCAATGCTTTAGACAATGCTTCATCATATTGAGTACGTCTAGGAGTCGGAACAAGATCAAAGAACGAATTTGTAGTATTGGCGTCAAATGTAGAATAATATGCAAATAATGCCAAATCTTCTGCAAGTAACCTAATTCTCAACGATGGAGATCTAAATAACTGATCGAATGCAGAGCGCAATACGCTTTTCTGTTGAACATCTACTTGCATTTGGTTCTTAGCAAGAAGTATTCTACCAACAGGGAATTCTTGTGACGGAGCTTGCGGGAATATAAAAGCAAGAAATTCATTTATTATCTCGCCATATCCGTTTACAATTCCATTCAAAATTGGAACATTTGGATTCTTCTGAACGAATTCTTTTATTGCAGAAAGATTCTAGAAAATAGAATTTTTATAATGCTCTCTATATACAAGTCTATCGTGATCACTAAGGTTTTTATCGTTCGCCATTTCTATTTCAAGATCTTTCATGTCTTGATCAGAATATCCATACAAAAGCCTTCTATAGTTCTTATATATTTTACCAAGATCGCGATCCATATTGAAATTAACACCGCCTTTTTTGGTTTTAGTGTTTAGAAGAACTCTGAAGCGCATTATATTATCAATAGCCTGTGCCATAGAATCTACGCTATCCTGTTTCAATACTGGCGTATAACCTGGAACTGGATATTTTTTACCAGGAACATTCCATTCAACGGGACCGTTTAATATTCTAAATACCGTAGTCATTATAGTACGGAAATGATCAGTAGCTGTAAATGTTTGCGATCTAAGAATATTCTTAGTTAAGTTTGTAGCGGTATAAAGTTTGTCGTCCAAGAACGAATCGTGGAAGTACTTCCTCAACGCGTACGTTTTTCCCTTATCTTTAAGTACTTGATTTATCTCTTTTAATTGCTATGCTGTATACGAATTGTTAGGAGAGTTATTCTTCTGTTTAATATCGCTGCTGATGTACCAAGTTACCTGTCTAGTACTGTTCTTAAATTGTTCGTATCTGTTTATAAAGTTTATATGACTTGGAACGTCATTACCAAATTTTTTAGTATCGATCTGAGACAATTGAACCAGATTAGACATTTCTTCTGCATACACGTTGATTTTATCAAATGCAAGCATTGTAACGTATTGGAAGTATAAAGACTGTAAAGAAGTTTTATCTTTTAAAGATTTCATACCCTCTTCTACGTCCATTACATATTCCCACGGAGTCTTAAACTTCTCTGGATAAGGAGAAACTGCTTCGCTAGGCTTACTTAGTATACCATTTACGGCATTATTCCAGTTCGTAATCTGATCTTTATTATCAAAAACAGTAAGAGAGAGGGCTTCTTTCATCTTTTCCTCCAGAGCTTTCTTTATCTTGCGTTTTGCATTAGTCTTTATATATACATTCTCAGCTTCATCAATTTCACCTTTTATGTTACTTCCGTATATACCGCCAGATGTAGTCACTATTTGCGCGTATTCTTTCAAACACGGCTGAGCAATGAACGTAAACGTAGACATTCCCATACCAGCTCTAAGCAAGAAGTTTACATGGTTGTACGTTGCTTTATTTACGTTTATGGCAAATATATATGGGTCTTTGGCAACGTCTACATGTGCATTAACCATAGCGGACAACCACGCAGATATACGTTCTCCATCTTTACCAAGAACGCTATCCATATCAAGGAAACCAAATTGATTATTATTAGAGTATCGCATTACCAAATGCATAGCTTGTGTAAGTGCCATGTTCGTCACATTCAATGCAAATGGACCAATACCTTGCTTTCCGATGTAGAATTCCATTTTGGTTCTAGCCTAGAACGAAGGAAGTAGGTCGTACATTGCTGGTTGATACCCCTTTTGAGTATCTCTAACATACGGAAGAAGCTCTTTTTGAATCTTCTTCGTAATAGTATCAATAGACGCACGAGCATCAGCATAGGTCTTTTGATCTGATATGATCTACATATATCTAAGCAAAAGTCTATTTGCAATAGCAGCAGAAATGTAATCATCATCAAGAATCTGTTTCTCGTTCCACATTTCTACAAGTTGCATTGGATCTACATCTTGGTCCGCTATACCCTGATTTGCAATAGCAGTCTCTGCATATTCTAAGGCTTCTTCTGGGCGTCTTCTTACAGGAATTCCTTTGAGGTAAGCATCTAGTTGAGCACTAGATATCTTCGCTATCTGTCCGTCTATATATGCCATTGTGGATAAGAAAATCTTGTCCACATCAAAGTCCGAACCAGTCTGGGCAGTAAACTCTCTTGGAACTACAATGACATCACCAACCTATTCCTATAATATATCTGCTACCGTAAATGCAAATATAGAAGACATACCTTGAGTAGGAATACGATAACCAACACCAAACGGTGTTGTTTTTGCAGCAGTTCCGTCAGTTTTCGTTCCTTTTATTATATCGTGATTGATAAGCCATTGTCGTCTAGCAGTATAACCTTTGTTCCACACGTTAGCAGGAACAACAGATCTGAAGAAGTTCTCTGATAATAATACTTCCATAGATCCATCTGGTAAATTCCAATTAAGCTCTTCACCATTGTTATATGTATGATACTTATTGTCTCCTACTTTATTACCTTGCTCATCTACGTCAAACTGAGAATCAATATTTTCTTTATCGTAACCAGTAAAACCAAATAGACTCTGCTGAATAGCACTACCACCCCTCGTGTTTATATTAACTACTTCTTTATTGACAAGAGCAGATACTCCGTGTTCAAAAAGTTTTCTTGAAGCAAGGGAAGCAACACTACCATATGTATGAAGAATTTCTTCTGCCTACAAACCGACATCATTGTTCTATGCAATTCGAGTCATTAACTCGCGCACTTTACGCTTGTCTGCATTTTCTCCAGTACCGTCATATAATTCAGCCATTACTCCGTTTGCACCTACTTTAGTGAGTGCTTTCACACAGCGCATAATATCGGCTTTTATGTCTGCACCAGTCATATTCTTGACCCACGGCTTATTCTCTCCGTATGTGAGCTTATCAAATACATTAGAGAACGCAAGTTTGAACATCTGTGTACCTATTGAACGTTCAAAATCGAGATGGGCTTCTGTATTCAACTGCATTCTAAGATTTGTAAGTTCTTGAATCATTACTCCAAGTTCTTCTGATGATGCGTCAAGACCGTCTTGTAATTTAGATAGATCTGTAGCATTCTTCTCATACGGCGAATACTTCTTCTTATTTGCTCCAACTTTTACTGCAGACGAGAATAGAACCATGTCTATCTCCTCACCTGCTCTATTCATTCGTTCATACAATTGAGAACCAGATGTGGCAGAAGCCTAGAACTTAAACAGTGGGAATATAGCCATTTTATTATAAATAGGCCTATTTATTGTGTTTCCAGAAGATATAGAATACGGACTATTTTGGAAATAGGACATCTTTAATGGGAATAACTGAAGCTTATGTACCTTCTTTGATAATTCCGGATCGTTCATCCAATCTGGTGAAGTTTCCAATATCCAATATGCAGTCTCATCGTCATCAGTCCATTGACCAAGAGAAATTCGTATCTTTCTATAAAGTGAAGGCCTTATTACAACCTATGCATCCGATACAGTAATACCGTCATCCTTCTCTAGATCTTCGATATTGTAAGGGTTAATCTGATTGGCTACTCTACTATTAATAGCTTTAATGGCAGCAGGATCTACTTTCTTAAATTTATCCCACTCTTGACCAAAGAACTTGTCTTGATAAAGCTTATTTATATAATCCATAGACACATCTGGTTTGTGTGTCATTATATGATCTATAAAAGCTTGTCTCAAGAACATATGTCGCACAAACGGAACGTGTTGTGACGATGTATTTATATCGTTAACAGTAAGCGTTGTATACTTTGTATTCTTGAGGTCTGCATCTTTATACTTAGCCGCAGCTTCTTTTGAATAGTCCGTTCTTAGATTCTATCCAGGAGACAATACACCGCCAAGACGCTTTATCTTATCTGCGTGAGCATCTCTTATATCGTGTACTGATACAGTATACGGTTTGCCGTCAATATTAAATTGTACGAGAGTATTTTCTTTTTGATTCTTCCATTTATAACAAGCGGGATCTCCAGAGAATATCTTCTCGAACTCTATAATGGATGTCATTGTGTTTATTGTGTTATTTGCCATTGCAGACAACACAAAATTTTCAGCAGAATATCGATCTTGATATACGTCAACCATGGTAGACATGACTCCTCCTTTTTGGAACATATCTTTGTACGAGTTGAGAACGTCTGCAGGAATTGCTATAGATTCGTATCTATCTTGACCGTCTACTTGATACTTCTCAAGTATTTTTAACGAGCCTTCTTTTGACATTTCATCCATATCGGCAAATGTCATACGTATCAGATTGTCATTAATAGCGTCGTATAGTAGCTCTGGCTCGTCTATCGCATGTTTAAGGTCTTCTAAAAATTCTCTAACAGCTTCAAATCCGTCGCGGTTATCTCCATATTTAGAAGCCTCCCCAATAGATTCTTCTATCTTCTGCTTCTCGTAGATATACTCCAATTGCTGATTAAGATTCAGCACATTTTTACCGACTCGCATTGGTAGAATGTCGTACATATACCTGAATTTACCGCCGTTTCCTGAGAAATCCATTCTCCTCTATCCAGATTCTGTCGTATATATATTTCCGTGATAGTTCTCTATCGCGTTAGCTTCTCCACTAACAAGAGCTGCTATATTGTCTTTATCGTAATACTGTAATAGAGAATTATACTCATCTAAGAAATAGTTAAAGAATCTCTTTAGAGTAGCATCAGAAAATCTTAGGCCTCTGTGCTTTACTTGACCTTCGTTGTCTAATATGTCATTATACGTAATAAGATCGTGACTTAACTTAAGACGCTTCATTCTAAGCGTATAGTATGTCTTCTTATCTGCCATAGTAGGAAGAACCAACATATCACGCATAGTCATGTTCATCTTTATTATGAAGTCTTCGAGCGGAGTTATACCAAAATAATCTTTTCCAACACGCTTTTTACTATCTTTCAGTCCTACGAGCGATACAAGTTCGATTTTATCGTCGTTTGTATATTCGCCAGTCTCGTGAAGATCGCTTAACAACTTTAGTATAATACTGTTAGCTCCATACGGAGATTCCATCATTCTGTCAACAAGATTATCTTCGTTTATTGACAATCTGAGTGCAAGATCTGATACTGTATTATTCTAACAGATGGGGTATATCCTAGAACCATCTGGAGCAGTCATACTAAATTCAGAAGATGCCGGGTGTGTTTGATGATGAGCTACAGCAAGATCTGAGATCTATGGAAGAGCAGCATTGTTCTTCTCGTACCCAGTATAAATATTGCTGAGAGGTTTTGTTTTTTGACTATTTCCAATAGGTAATTCTGACTTACCAACGTTTTGATTTATATAATTAACAAAACCACCAATCGATCCGTCTCCTGTATTCAATACAGCGTTCTTGAGGTTCTTGTATTTGCTCTCGTAATCCTACGCATATTCAGACATATTTGTTATATACTACTCTATTACGTCCATATCTGCAGGAATTGCCATCTTGTTGAGCAGTTTGACCCACTCTCTAGAAAGCTTTATATACGCCTATCTATACTGGTCTGAAGTAGGAGTTTGATTTGCTAGCAGCTTTATTGCATCATAATCATTCTTTATAGACAGTGCAAAATTAGCATCTATCACTCCATCTCTTACAAATCCAGAGGTAACTAATATCTGACCCCACGTTCTAGGGAGGTTTCGTCTAGCCCTAATGGTTGTATCGTGCTGTAATATCCAATTTCGAACACGATCGGCAACAATGTCTTTAGATACAATACCAAGATCTTCTAGTTGATCATCTATCATATCATCCATTTCATCATCCATCCACGATTGTACTACAGGATCTCTAAGTTCGAAGAATGCTATCTTTGATTTCTAACTTGCAATTGTTCCAAATATCTATGTTTGTAATTCTACGTCGTCTTCGTCTATAGACTATAATTTTTGTAGAAGTGAATAAAAGAATGGATCTGTTTCAGCCTCTTTTTCAACTCTACCGAGTATTGACGCATTATCATATCCGTTTTCTCCAGTCTTATCGTACGAACGAACATCGTGCAGTTTGTCAACAATCTTATACCAAGCTTCGTCAAACGATATGTATTTTGGACAGTTTAGTATATCAAACCCGTCCTGTACAACAGTACGCTCTCCATTGTCGTCGTATTCAAACCTCGTCTTTACCAATTGGCTTAAGAATAATTTGGCTTTGTATCCAACATTGTCTTTCTTAGAAACTTTCAGGTCTTCTATTTCATATGCGGCAATTTCATCTGTACGCTCCTTCAGATCTGGATTGTTTGCTATCTCTTCCTTAGTAAGTCTATACTTCTTATTCTTTCTAAATCCGAGCTCAATGCCATATCTACCAAACACATCCTTGATTATAGCATTAAATATCCCGACATTATCGATAATATCCTGCAACACAAGGGCCTGTTTGCCAGTCGCTTCATCACGCATAGCTTTGATGTTGTGCATCAATTCTTTATACTTATCACTAGTAAGCTTTTTGTTTATGTTACCAGTGCGAAGGAATCCGAATTGATCAAGCATCATATGAGCTAAAGCCTCTCCAGTTTCATAGAACTCCTGATATGAGCTGATTCCTTGCAGTTTATCAAGTTTATCTTGACGCACACCATCTACGTACCAGTTTGCCTTATTTATGCCTTTAGGAAATCGTTTTACAAACTCATAATAAGACTTGGTATCAATCTTCATCTTTGCGTACTCTCCGTTCATAATAGAATCGAATACCATTCTTAACATGTCTTTCTTATTACCGATCCCAATAAACTGCAATACGCTATTGAAGAATCTCTTTATCTTATTGTGTAGACCTAATCCGGTACGCATTTCCGCATACTTTCTGAAGTCCTCAGCCATCGCCTCTTCTATATCTTTAAACGATGTAGTAGGCTTATTAAGTTTTGGATGTTGCTCCAAATAAAGCTTGTATAACGCCGTACGTTCTTCCTCTGTATGAATTAAGAGGTTTATAAAATGCCACGCCTCATGGAAATGTACACCTCGACCGGAACCTTCTGCAGAAGATAATGTAAAATTGCCAGTAACCTTTCCGAGAGCATCTATACTAGCATTCATCGCACCGTACACAATTTCGTCGTTGCACCCACGAAGAATACCGTTCGTAACATATACATTATTCGGATCGATTCCAAGAGTCTAGTGTAACCATTCTTTTGCGCGTTCTGCATTCAGACGGCCTTTGTTCTTAAATGTAGAGAATACACCAGTTATTGGTAGGAACTGGTTTGGATTTGTAATGTATTCTGTTTTTATTGGCGCAATGCTCCAGTTCGTTTTACCTTGGTCATCCCATACACGCAGCTGTATTATTGATTCTCCATCAATCACCTGACGTAATAAATCCAATGAACTCTTTTCGGTATAGTTGCGCAGTTTGTCATCGAGATCGGAATCAGTAAATTGAATATTCACTCTGTGTAACGCGTCTTTCACGCGAGCACGAATACTTTTTTCTGCGAGTTGCTTTTTATTTCCACTAAACTCTTTAAACTCAGATGTGTCTATCAGAAATATTTCCTTATACGGTTTTTCTTCCCTGTTAAGCTTTTTATTAAGATTGTTTAATGTCTCTTTCTTTTTGTCTACATTTGCGAATATTCTCTTGGCTTCTTCTATTGCCTATGTTACGAAATCTTTGCGCGATTTCGCAGCTTTATTTTTGGCAGGAGACTCCGCAGTACGCTTCTATATCTAGTTTAAACGTGCGTCTATCTAGGATCTTAAAGATTCATCTGCCGCTGCAGCTTCAGCAAGATCAATAACACCGTTTTTGACAGGCTTATCTGTTATTACTTCGGCAACGTGTTGTGTCTACGCGATAGGTTTCTTTGCTTTGTTGTCTACTTTAACGCCGCTTGCAAATACGTAAGGAGCAACAAACATTTGTTTAGATAGATCCGTTTGTAGCTTTCCAGTTTTCATCATCCACGCAGCAACAGACACAGCTTTTCCAACGAGACGTTTTCCTTTCGACTTAAAGAAATCGTCTTTTAAGAACGTAAGTTCATCAAGACCCGCAATCTTTACCTCCTTCTAATCTGGATGTGCAGTAAAGAAGTCTTTAAGAGCTTCCATAAACGTTCTAAATCTAAAGTCTTCTTCATCATCAAGGAACGTCATTCTCATGTAGACCTTATCGGTATTCCAGTGAAAGTTCTTCGACAATAAATATACCACATGTCTTAGAGCAACTGGATCATTTCTAAGCTCTATCTCTTTCCTATTATATAAATCACCAGGAGCGTTTAGATCTCCAATACCAAACTCAATACCGTCAAAATCAAGCTGTTTCAGTATATAGTACGGTATATTTCTAGCTTTATCTTTGTCGCTAAGCAACGTATCTTGTCCATTGTTTACAATAAGCTTTGCAATTGTACTTTGCAACTGATGTGTTCCAAAAGGCATATGTTTGGCGTTCAACCTACCAGTCATTAGATAGTATATAACCTCTCCTATACACGGAGTCATGCCTTCTTTAATTGTACCAGTAGCAGGATCAATAGCAAGTTGTACATCTTCTTCTTTTTCAATGGTTTTTATTGTACCATCAGCAGATCTATACCGCTTAAAGTTCGATTCAGATAGCATTATTGGTATTCTACCACCAGACGGAGCTTCGACGTTTAAATATAATTTACCTGCGTATCCTTTACCGTGTAGACGTTCATTCTTATTCTACTCTGTTTCGAATATAGGAGCGATCTTATACTTCTCTTCGTTTGAAGCGAATTGTCCACGACCTACACCAAGTATTACAGGATTTTTAGATTTTCCGTTAAGCTGTTTAGTAAGCTCTTCTACATCTTCACTCAGCCCAAATCCAGCATCGTCTCCGATAACAGGCCTAAATACTGGCGCACCATCCTTGCGCGCGTTTTCAATAGTCCCGTTGCTTATTCTTGGATTTACAGGACTTACAGATTTATTGACAACTTTAGAAGAAACTTCCGGTATAATATATCTTTCTGCCGCGTCTTTTATACAGAATGCGTCTATTATTTGCTATCTAAATTCATTTAAGTCTTTTACCTATCTACGAATGTCGTCGTTTGTTATTATAGGTTTTGTTGTATTATTTCTATATTCGAAGCGGATTTGTTCTTCCATCTGATCGAACGTAGATATACCAAATTTAGATACATACAAATCTTTCAAATATTTAATATTTGCACGTTTTAATTTGTCAAACGGTATTGCTGCAGCAGTCAATGCGTTTTCTAATTCTCCACGAAGCCTGTTCTAGTACTACTATCTTCCTACAGGATTTATGTTCCAAAAACGCAATTCCCCCTATGCCGTTTTGCCAATGTCAGAATTCTAATAGGACTTAGTATTTCTAAGAGTTGTGATATATACGTCGTTTCCGTCTTCAAGAATTAGACTTATTGTATAAGCATTTGTATCAAACCCACAATACGCAGGGGCAGATTGATCTATTTGGTTTCCAGTTACAATATAGTATTTTTTCGTTTTGGCAAACCATCCACGTTGAGACAACTTTTCAGCTAATTGTGCCGCTGTCTTTACAACTTTGTTCTTTCCAAAGTTTACAGATTTTCCGTTTACTTTTAGTTCTAAAGGTGTATTTTGGTCTTTGGTGCCATACGCATAGAAGAATGTGCTCTTGATATAATCACGCTTTACATTCCCATGATTACTATGCTGCTCTTTTTCTTCAGAAGTAGGCGTCCCATAGTCGAAATCGCTAACTTCAAGAGTGCCAATTTGCTCATCTTCGAGTCTCATCATGTCTTCTGCATCGCGAGCAGCTTGTTCTTCATTAAAGTCGTCAAACAAATCTTCTACTGGATCTGGTTGATATTCTTCGTCGTCCTGATTGTTCGGTAATGTTTGCGGAAGCGACTCACCTCCTCCATTCTGTTCACCATCAGCTTCTCCAGGTTTCTATTCGCCAGTATCACTATCAGTCTTATCATCAGCGTCTTCTGGCTCTAACGGCTCCGGTGTTGTTTTTGGAGGCACTGTATTACCTTCTGGGGTATCTGCTGGCTGTTCTTGGGCAGTTGTAGGTTGTGGTTCTGTAGGGGTTTCTTTTCCGTCTGGTCGACCAAGTGTTACGCCGAGACTAGATAAAGAAATAGACTCGTTCTCTGGTTTCTGTGGAACTGGTTTCTCATCAGGTTTTGGAGTTACTGGTTGCTAAGGCTTATTGGCGTCATCTTGGCTCTTCTTATCGTCGTCATTCTAAATATCAGAACGCTTTTCGTCTTCTGATTTTGCACCAGACGGCGATACTGTAATTACAGGTCTACCATTTGCCTATAATCCTCCAAGCCCTGTAGCAGATTGCCCAAGTCCAGCATTTTCATCCCATTTTTCATCGTCGGGCTCCAAAGTAACACCAAGATCTTGGATGCGTTGAGTTTCAATCTATTCGTCTACTTTTTTCTGTGCTTCTTTATCTCCATTTTGAGCTCTGTCGATATCCTCATCCGTCAACGGGCGTTCAGCATTCCATTCGCGATGGGCAACTTTCTTTCGATCTTCTACGTCTTCGAACTCAAGCATTGCATATCTCTAAGCGGCTTCACGTTGTATCTCATGAATACCATCTAAGTCACCAAGAGTCTTTTCTTGGCCCAAAGAATTAACCCTACGTTGTTCTTTTCTCTATTTCTTTACAAGATCATCGAATGGGTTCTTCTCGGCATTTAGTGCATTCTCTGCGTTGTATATACCTTCAATTACACTCTCTGGGATTTCTTCAGAGTTATTAAACTCACCAAGCTCACTATTATATTTGCGAGAATAAGAAGCTCGTTCCTCCTTTGACAGATCCTTCCAGTCTTTTCTACGACGCTCGTAATATATAGATTCTGGATCAACTCTACCAATAGTATATACTTGATATGCCGGCAATAGTGCATTTTGTATTGCATCATTCAAGATTACTTTAATAAACGCATTCCTTATATCTTGCTAATTTTTGAATTTGAAGGATTGCATCTTTTTTACATCCTTGTCATCCTTATATTGATCCAGACGAGTGTGCTCTTTCTTATATTCGTCGTCTATAGAGTCTATCATTCCAGAAAGACGATCCAATCTGGCGTCGTTTCCTGTAACTTCATTATTCAAACGCTGAAGATCTTCTTTTCGTCCTTTTAATAGATCTAGTACATGCTCTAATGCATTTACGTATTCTGCGCTCAATACAGCTTTTACTCGATCTGTTATAAACGCAAACTCCTGATCTTGATTTGAGATTCTTTGTTTTAATTTTGAATCTTCTTTTGATAATTGACTTTCAAACTCTTCATCTACTCTTTTATCGATTGCTGAATTAACAGACTTCTCATCCAATTCGTCCATATTTACACCCTCAGCCTCAAATTGGGCGCGCATCTCCTTTTCGATACGAATTCGATTTAGTTTCTTCCAAGTGGATTCCTCTGTTTGTTGTTCAGTTTTAGCCTTTTCTAACTCACCTAATATGTATTCTTTCAGATTCTATACATTCTATTTACCGAACATCTTGTCCGTGCGTTCAGAATCTACATCCAACTCTGACAGAATGTCAATCATCATATTAAGCTCCCTCTTAGCATCGTTTGAATCGTTCTCTGCATTCTCATAATCCATCAAATGATGTACAGCTGTCTATATCAACTATCGATGTTTATCACTATTACGATCTATGTGTAATGCCTCCATCATTACATCCAAGTATGGATTATTATACTCGCTAGCTGTCTTGTGCATCAAGTCAATATCTCTATCAACCCACTCCGGTTTTACGTTCTCATCAAGAACGGACTTTAGTTGATTCAATGAATCCTCCATTCTAGAAGGCGTAATACCATATTTACTCATGGCGTCGAAGTACATTGCAATATGTTGGTCATCTTCGTATTTTCCGTAGTTGCGGCCAACAATTTCATTTATAATGCGATCGTTCTTCGCTTGAGCGATAAAGTTTCTCAAGTTGTCACGCCCCTCAGAAGGAAGAAGATTGCTAAGAGCGCTTGTTCCATGAAACATTGCACCAGTTACAGCTCCAATACGCATTGCACGTTTCAATTCTTCGTCGCCGTTATTTGGATCTCCTGGCAACAGACCTAAATATGCAAACGTAGCTTGTGCTCCTATACCCAAATCGTCAAATAAAGAAGGTATATCAAACATGCTTTCTGACTAGGTGTAGTCATCGTATTCGCCGCGAGAATAGCGTTGTTGAGTTAAATACTGTACGCCTTCTTCTTCACCCTCCATAAAGGATACATAGCCTGCTTTAGCCGCATTGTTTTTAAGGTACTTCGCGGTTCTTGCAAAAGCCATCCTCTTTCCAAGGTCAGAAGATATTTTTGTTGCGACTTTATCAATATGGTTGTCCAAAATAGCTCGACCATTTCTCTCGGCAGCAGTGCCTGCAGTAGTATTTTCTAAACGCCTTTGGAAATCTTTCTTAGCGTTTTTTACAGCTCTTGCATAAGATGGTTTTCCAATAGACAAACTAAGATCCCGTAAAAAAGATCTGGTGTAGTTCATATACGGGAAACTTTCCAAGTAATCTTTAGCAGCAAGAGCGTTATTGTGATTTATAAGCTGTGCAAGACCTTTTCTTGATTCTTTTACTTCCTCATCAAATGTTGGTTCGCCAGTTTTTATACCGTAGGCGAGCGCCATTTGGATTTTTTCTATATCTGAAAATCTACTTGGATCATATCCGCTAGCTTGCATATAACTAGAAATCTCAGAAAGAGCCTTATTCATATCTGCATTACGATCCATAGACCTAGATAGAACTCTCTGCGATTGACCATCCATAGCCTCGGAAGATGTTTCGTGATCTCGCATTGCTGCAGTCCATCCAACCTGCGACGCAACAGTTCCAAGACCGAGTGCAAACCTTGCATATGGGTTTGCACCTAAACCAGCCCGAACGAGGCCTTTACCTATCCACTTAGCAGCCTAGTCTGTGGCCATAAGACCAATGAAAGACTGCCAATCGCTCCAAGACGTACCCATTTCTGGAAAGTTATATGCCCATCTAGTAGGATCTATAAACATTCCTATCAACCCAGAATTAGCATTCTCTTCTTGTAGTTTTCTATATTCTGGGCTGATCTTATTTGGATCAAAAAGCCAGTTGCCTTCCTTATATTGTCTGGCAACATCCTTTACTCGTGCTTCTTTTTCTTTTTGTAATCTGCCGTAATATTCACGATGCTTATCAATTTTAGCCTTTAATGCATATGGATTTTGATAATAATCGTTTATGAGTTCGTCGAAAGAATCGTCATCCGGTAAGCTCTGAGCAATAGCTCTTCTAGTAAACGACCCAGACTTCTCTATTTGATCTGGAAGCAGCTTGCCTATTGCGTTAGCTCCACTTTGTAGGACGTTTCCAACTAAAGACGCAAATTCTTCTAACCCAGTAAGAGGATTGTACCAGGAACCTTTAACGTTTGGATCTACCCACAAGTTCTGTCTGACGGCACCAAGCATAGCTTTTTTGCTATTCCATAATTTATCTGTGTCATAAAACATATCTACAAGTACTTCAGATTTTTTTCCGTCGGTTTTTACTTTATTGAGAAAATCATCTATTTTGTACTTAAGATCGTCCATTCTAGATAAAACAGGAATTAACTTTTCTTGTGGCGTTCCTATATTAATTTCTTGATTGTATCTATTTTCAAGTTCTTTATATTCCTTGACGTAATTTACATAATCATCAGCGTCATCTAAGTCATTCAATAAATTTGAAACCTCTTCTAACTTTGTTTGTGCAGAAGAAAGATCAGCTTGTAATCGTTTCTCATGGAACATCCTCCACGCATCGGCAGGATTGGCATTTTTTAATCTTTCGGAGAAACTTCCGTCGCCAAATAATAAATCCGATACATTTGAAAACGCTTTCCCAATCCACGATTGATTATCCAGATCATCTGAAATTGTAATGTTTCCTTCATCGTCTGTCTTTGGAAGAGCCCATTCTGGTTGTACTATGCCAAATTCATTATAATCGTCTTCAACAGCATTGACCAACCCCTATTGATATGGCGCAGAAATAACCTCGGCACTACGAAGTGTATTACTTCGTAGTGCGTCCAGCATCATAGCACCTTGGTCATATCTAGGATTATATATCAACTGTGATCTTTTCTTATTCATATCATCGTGTTGTTAATGTAGATTGCATGCCTGCAGCGTATGAATTTCTTTCTGCAGCTGTAGCATTTGCTTGGCCGTGTCTAGCCTTTCTAAATTCTACATTTCTATCACCTTGAATAACTCCACTATCGTATATCTTTGTTATTGGGATAGAATAGTATGTAACCCACTTATAATCAATATCGTTTTTAGTTTCTGGAACAGTAGTCTGTTTCTCATATGCAACTATTCCAAGAGACTCCAACAGTCTATCTTTAGCCTCTTTAGATTTAATATTCAAGTCTGCACACATTCTGTCAATGTATTTCTTATCGACAATTGCTTCTCCAAACAGATCGTTATTCATTCTAGTTCCGCTAGCATTAGGAACAAATGCGTCATTTACGGATTCATCATCTACATAACCTTCAACTTTGTTTGTTCTAAGCCACTACTGAGCGCGTTTTACGTCGGAGTTTTTGTCATATACATTGGCACCTGTAATATCGCCACGCCTTACTGCGGATAATGTATAGTGATTTAAATTTACTTTACGCATTTCGTTTGGTAGACCTGGAACTTTTACTTTATTATTTCCAGCAAAGTCTGAAACGAGTCTATCGTGAGCTCCCGTTCCTGGAGACGGAGCTTCTCCTGCATAAAGCATGTATGTATCATCTGCACGTTTTCTCCTCTAATCTTCTGGCAATGACTGACTTACTTTATTTAGTTTATTCAACTCTCTAGTAAAATATTCAGTAGGAGCATAATTCTGGTCTAAATACCCAGCACGTACAAGCTTATCATAGTTTACAGATCCGTCATTGTTGAAATACTTCTTATAAATACTTATCTTCTGCTAAGCCTCTCTTGCTAACGTACGAAGCTATTTCATTTCTGTTTCTGAATGCTTAGACACTTTTTCTGTTGGCGTATACTCTTTTGTTTTATATGTTCTCCATGAAAGACCTGCCTAGGTTCCAAACGGCATCGACATAGACATAGTTTCTTTAGATCCCTTTCTAATTCCAGTCCTATTTTCGTCGAGATATCTATTATACAGGTCAATGTGAGCTTGTTCAGAATCTATCATCTACTGAATGTACGAACCCATATTCTATTGTATTCGACTGTTTCTGTTTAACGTAGACGTCATTTGACGGTAGTCTGTAAATTCAATAGACTATCCATTAGGAGATACCATATTTCCAGTTGAAGGATCGTAAGTATATCCTGCATTTCCAAACAGAGACATGTTTTTCATCATAGCATAATTGCTAAGTTCATCTTGAGAAAGTTTACCATCTCCATTTGTGTCTGCCCCATTCTCCATCATTTTATAATAGTAATCAAGTGCTTTACCCTACCTCTACGTCGTAAGACTATTTTTAAGCTATTCTTTAAGTACAGCAAACTCATTTGCCTTTCTAGTAGGATCTATTAACGCCCATGTATTCGCATCAGCAACGTCTCTCTGGAATTGTGCATCTACGTCTGCCTAAGTATACGGTCTACCAGAAGCAGCTACTTTTTGTTCTGCTAAATTTCTAAAATAAGCCATTCTAGGATCTGCAGATGCCGACATTACAGCACCAGGAGCACCTTTAAGTAAGTCTGAATACAAATATCCAGACCATTCATATTTAGGATCATATGTATATTTACCACGAAGTCTGGGATCGTCAAAGTCTGCAGCGGATAATAATCTGGCGGTTCTACCTGCGTATCCACCTTTAGTGAGTTCTTGTAATGTGGCAGCTTCTATAGGTGATGTTCTAGTGAACGAATTCCAACCTCCACTCCCAGCGGTAGAAAAGTTTTCAAATGTATTTATAGTGTTGCCTTCAGAATCTGTACCAAGACCGCCTGTCTGCATTATATCAAACAACTCTTGTGCTTCGCTGTATTTACCTTTTCTCCTAAGATCCTATATTGCATCAAGATATGCATATCCAGTCTTAGCATTGGCGCGCATCATATTGAATTCTGCAGGATTTATACTATTAGTAAGCCTAGATAACATAGCTCTACCCTCTGCTGATCTCAATGGATCTATACCAGCTGCGTACATTCTATTTATAGTATCTTTAACGCCTCCTACCATTTCACCATAACGCTCCATATCTTTTGCAAAAGGACTCATAAAATCACCATACGTTTTAGTAAAGTCTTTGATTTCATCTTGGCCTTTCTCATACATATCTTTAGCAGCGTTTATGGCCATTGCCATCATCTATGTATCATAGATGTCTTTAGTGGGTAACTATACCCAATTATCATATGCATATACCATAATTACGAATGTTTTGTTGCTAATTTACGATTGTATTGCATTGCTCCATAATAACCTGCGGGACCGAATGCAAGCCATTGATATGGATTCAAAGCAGTTTGGCTTTGAGATTGTTTTTGAGCCTATTTCTAATTAAACGCCATGTTTGATATATCTGCGAGCGTCTTTTGCTTATCTATATCAAGCTGCTGTCTATATAATCCCATCATATCATTAAGTTGCCTGCGTTTGAAATCATCTGCATAATACTATTGCATGCCATTTATAAGATTATACACACCAGCCTACATGCCCTGTTGTCTGGCAGCGTGAGCTTTAGAATAATAATCTAAATCGTATTGGTTTGCAGCCATTGCCATTTTCGCATTATTCATTCCTGCCTACAATGCTGTTTTTGCATAATCACTAAAATAGCTATTATTTTGCATTTCAATATTAGCAAGAGCATCTGATATATTCCTCTGTGTTTGGTTGAGCGCTGCTAATCTTTGAAGTTTTCTTTGTCCAACACTTAATCCACCAGAAATATCTATTGCTCTATTTGTACGAAGTTCTGCGTTTTTAAGATTTAGGTTTATTGGATAAGGATTAATTCTAAGCCCGGCAAGTGTTTCAAAAGCCTTCATTTCATACGGGTTTGATACATAACTATCAGGTTTTTTTACACTTTGGTTTTTTGCATCTAAATACTAAGTGAGGCCACCAAGCATTGTTGCTCCACTGCTTATAGCATTTGGAATCCATCCTTCATAATATTTAGGGAGCTTGCCACATTTAGCTTTCATAAGACCTTTCTTACTTTTATTATCGTTTACAAGTATTTTCATTCTGTTTAATAACGCATAAGGATCATCGTCTCCATCTATCGCAGCTTTTGCAAATGACTTTCCAGTAACTGGATCGATCCATCTATTAGTAAATATTGCTGTTTCTTTCTTTGCTTCTATTGGCTATACATCTCCAGGATGTTTACTATCTCCTGGACGATATGGTATCGTTGATATTTCACCTGTTTCTGTGTCAAGCATAGTTTCCCCAGGTTCTCCTAAAGCGTTCGCTTTTCCAAATTTATATCCTCTTGGAGTATACATCCATACATCATCTTTTGTACGACCTGTTTTAGAATTTACTTCTGGTTGTTTTCCATTTGCATGTCCATATAAAAGCTGTTTATCTGGTACACCATTTTCTTCAGCATTACTTAACTACATAGCTTTAGTAAGCGCCCATCCTTCTGCATCGGTTCCAAGATGTAAAGCTTTATCGTTATACCTATTCACCATTTGCCTATGCTCTCTAGCACGTTTTGCAGATCCTGCTCCACCAATCAATGCTCCAAGTCCAGCACCAATTAATCCTCCTACAACTGTACCCAAACCTGGGATTATACTACCGACAGCAGCT
>Ga0310691_10003706_pt1 | contig 17981 bp, 19 predicted proteins | sample 176DNAGHGlowgp2_FD_203887 | JGI IMG/M metagenome (GOLD analysis project Ga0310691, IMG submission 203887) | Sheep rumen microbial communities from Palmerston North, Manawatu-Wanganui, New Zealand - 1766 DNA GHGlow gp2 (v2) (version 2) | ecosystem: Host-associated > Mammals > Digestive system >...
GCTGCGGGCGGATCATGAAGAACCACATGATGGCAAAGATGGCCACCATCATCAGAATCATCGACATGCCGCTGCCGCCTTGTGCTGCCTGGGCAGCTAAAAACAATTTAATCATTTTACTATTTTGCTATTTTACTATTTCACTATTTCACTTCGCGATTTCACGATGAACTGTGTAGTGATTTTAATTTTTCAATTTTTCTAATTTTTAATTTTTCATGCCGGCCTACTCTTTCATCTGTTTTACCATGCGCCCGGACTTAATAAGGTGGCGGGCAATGGTGTCGAGCATACCGTTGATATAGCCGCCACTCTTGGGTGTGGAATAGAGCTTGGCCATATCGACGTACTCGTTGATGGTAACGCTGACGGGGATGGTGGGGAAGGTGAGCATCTCGGCAATGGCTATCTGCATGAGAATGACATCCATGTAGGCCAGGCGTGAGAAGTCCCAGTTGCGGGAGGCCTCACTCATGTAGCGCTGATACTCGTCGGCATTGAGGATGGCGGCGCGGAAGAGCTTGCGGGCGTATTCGCGGTCTTCTTCGCTGTCGAACTCGGGCAGCAACTCCTGTCGCGGACCGTTCTGCTCGTCAAAGCGCTTGATGGTCTTCAGTACAAAGGTGTCGACTACCTCCTTGTCGTCGTTCCAGTAGAGACTCTGGTCTTCAAGAAGGGCGTCGAGGTCGTCGTTCTCCTGGATAAATGTGCGGTAAATCTTGCGCCACAGCTCGCGGTCAACCTCATAGTTGTCTTCGTGGCTGGCCATGTAGTCCTGATAGAGCTGGCTCTGCTCTAACTGCTCTAGAAACTTGCCCACGAACTCCGGTTCGTCTACCCATGAGTATTTCTGATTGCTCATAAACTCGCTGAGCTGGCGGTTCTCAGCCAGCTGAAGCGTAAAGCGGTTATAGGCGAAGCGTGTGGAAGGCTTCGCCAAACCTTCGCGGCGCGCTTTATTCTCTGCAATCTCCAGCCGCCGCTGGGCTTCTTTGGCAACGGCTACCATGAACGCTAACAGGTAGTTGTACAGGTCGTAGGCCTTTGACAGACTGAAGAATAGCTCCTTCTCGGCCGTATCGATGTTCTTGTTGCCGTTTTGATAGTACGCATAGGTTAACTGAACAATCTTGATGCGTATGATTTCTCGGTTTATCATGCTCTTATGCTTTGTTTCGACTGCAAAAATACTCATTTTCCGCTGATTATGCAAGAAAAAAACACTCTTTTTGAATTTTAGCCTTTTAATTTTTTAGTTTTTCATTTTTTCTTTGTACCTTTGCACCCGCTTTCCGCGAAGGAGGCGCACCGTGTGATGGTGAATTAACAACAAACATTATTAATTTAGAGTAACACATTATTAAAGGTTATGAAAGAAATCAATGTCAGCGGTCAGGTACGTACCGCTACCGGCAAGAAGGCTTCTAAGCTCTTGCGCAAGGAGGGACTTGTTCCCTGCAATCTGTATGGTGAGAAGAAGGGTGAGAACGGTCTGCCCGAGGCACTGGCTTTCCAGGCATCGTTCTCCGAGCTGCGCAAGGCTATCTATACGCCTCACGTGTATGTGGTGAACCTGACCATCGACGGCAAGGAGCACAAGGCCATCATGAAGGAGTTGCAGTTCCACCCCACGACGGACGCCCTGCTGCACGCCGACTTCTTTGAGATTAACGATACGAAGGACATCACCGTAGGTATTCCTGTCAACCTCACCGGTCATGCTCAGGGTGTGCGTGATGGTGGTCGCCTGAACCTCTCAATCCGCAAGATTGACGTTACCGCTCCTTATAAGAACATTCCTGAGAAACTGGACATCGACGTTACTGACCTGCAGCTGGGTAAGGCTATCAAGGTGGGTTCACTGCAGTTTGAGGGCCTCAAGATTGCTACCTCGCCCGAGGTGGTCGTCTGCTCTGTGAAGGCTACTCGTGCATCGCGTGCTGCCGCTGCAGCCACAGAGTAATAATTTGATATGGACAAGTATTTGATTGTTGGCTTGGGCAACGTTGGTCCCGACTATGAGTTGACCCGCCACAATACAGGATTTATGGTGTTGGACGCTTTTGCTAAGGCGTCCAATACTGTTTTCAGTGACCGACGCTACGGCTTCGTGGCCGAAACGTCGCTGAAGGGCCGCAAGGTGGTGCTGCTCAAGCCGTCGACGTTTATGAACCTCAGCGGCAATGCTGTGCGCTACTGGCTGAACAAGGAGAACATTGACCAGCAACGTATGCTCGTGGTGAGCGATGACGTGGCACTGCCCGTAGGGCAGTTTCGCCTGAAGGCCAGCGGCTCTAACGGAGGCCACAACGGGTTGGGGCATATTCAGCAGCTCATAGGCCAGAACTATCCGCGCCTGCGCATGGGTATTGGCAACGATTACCCGCAGGGTGGACAGATTGACTGGGTGTTAGGCCGCTACAACGACGAGCAGCTGCAACAGCTGCAACCCGCCATCGACGTAGCCGTGGATATCATCAGGAGTTTCGTGCTGGCTGGCATTGACATCACCATGAACCAGTATAACAAGCTGGGGAAGGGGAAAGGGAAAAGTGAAAAGTGATAAGTGAAAAGTGATAAGTGATAAGTGAATAATTTGCTACCGCATGGACGAAGCAAGAATAGACAAGTGGCTATGGGCAGCGCGCATTTTCAAGACGCGCACTATTGCTGCCGATGCCTGTAAGAATGGCCGAGTGACGGTGAACGGCACGCTGGTGAAGCCTTCGCGCATGGTGAAGGTGGGCGATGAGATTGGCGTGCGCAAGGCGCCGGTGACTTACACCTTCAAGTTGCTCAAACCCATTGAGCAACGAGTGGGGGCGAAGCTGCTGCCGGAGATTTACGAGAACATCACCGCTGCCGACCAGTATGAACTGCTGGAGATGAACCGTATCAGCGGTTTCGTCAACCGTGCCCGTGGCACTGGACGTCCCACGAAAAAGGACCGCCGCGCCATGGATGCCTTTGTCGGCCCCTCGCTCGAAGGAAGCTACGGCGACTGGGAGGGCTTCGACTTTGACGATGAAGAGGATGAATAATAAATCAATAATCAACAAACATGGATAGAAAGCAGGAGCATCTGAAAGCCCTGGGCCGCGAGACCGGCTATCTGAATACCTATGCACCAGAGGTGCTGGAAACATTTGAGAACAAACATCAGGGCAACGACTACTGGGTGCAGTTCAACTGTCCGGAGTTTACATCGCTGTGTCCCATCACGGGACAGCCCGACTTCGCGGAGATTAAGATTATGTACATCCCCGCTGAGCGGATGGTAGAGTCGAAGAGCCTGAAGCTATATCTCTTCTCGTTTCGCAACAACGGCGACTTCCACGAGGACTGTGTCAACATCATTATGAAAGACCTGGTAAAGCTGATGGCTCCCAAGTATATCGAGGTCATCGGTCTGTTTACCCCTCGCGGCGGTATCAGCATCTATCCCTATGCAAACTATGGAAAGCCCGGCACCAAATATGAGAAGATGGCCGAGCAGCGCATGCTTAATCATAGGGTTATATGATTGAAGTACTCAACGCCGTCAACGATGCCCTCTGGGGCTATGTCATCATCGCTGCCCTTGTCGGCGGCGGCTTTTGGTTTACGTGGCGCACGCGCTTCGTGCAGTTTCGCATGGTGGGCGAGATGCTGCGGCTGCTCACCGACTCGGCGGGACGCCCGGAGGGACATGAGCGTCACATCTCGTCGTTTCAGGCTTTCGCTGTGTCGTTGGCATCGCGTGTGGGCACAGGCAACCTCGCCGGCGTGGCTACGGCCATAGCCGTTGGCGGTCCTGGCGCAGTCTTCTGGATGTGGGTGATGGCTCTCGTAGGGTCGGCGACGGCCTTTGTGGAGTCTACCTTGGCGCAGCTTTTCAAGCGCCGTCATAGCGAGTCGTTCATCGGCGGGCCCGCTTATTATATCCAGCATGGCTTACACCGCCGATGGATGGCTGTATTGTTTGCTGTGTTGATTACCGTCACTTTTGGATTGGCAAACAATTCGGTACAGACCAACACCATCTGTGGCGCCATGGAGGGTGCTTTTGGGTGGAACCCCAAGGTGGTGGGGTTAGTACTGATGGTCGTCACTCTTGGCGTCGTCTTTGGCGGCATACAGCGCATCGCACGTGTCAGCTCGGTGCTTGTGCCCGTGATGGCCGTAGGCTATTTCCTGCTGGCTGTGGTGATTATCGTCATGAATATTGAGCACTTGCCGCATGTGCTGAAGGTGATTGTTGATAGTGCCTTCGGACTGGAGCAGGCTGTTGGTGGCACTGTCGGGGCGGCTATCATGAACGGTGTGAAGCGCGGACTTTTCTCAAACGAGGCCGGCGAGGGCAGCGCGCCTAATGCGGCGGCAACGGCGGCCGTGTCGCATCCCGTGAAGCAGGGACTTATCCAGGCACTGGGTGTGTTTACCGACACGCTGGTGGTCTGTTCATGTACGGCGTTTATCATCCTTATCAGTGGGGTCTACAGCCATCCTGAACTGGATGGCATCATGCTGACACAGGTGGCTTTGGAGAGTGAGGTGGGCGCCTGGGGACCAGTGTTTGTTGCCGTGGCCATATTGCTGTTTGCTTATTCCAGCATGATTGGCAATTATTATTACGGCGAGGCAAACGTGCGCTTTATGACGTCGAGCGCTAAAGCCTTGACAGTGTATCGTATCCTTTCCGGTGGAGCAATGGTGATGTTTGGTGCCCTGGCTTCGCTCGAAACCGTGTGGAGCATCATCGACCTGTGTATGGCCTTGCTCACGGCCTGCAACCTGGTGGCTATTTTCTCGCTGGGAAAATATGCATTCCGGCTGCTCGACGACTACCGACAGCAGAAACGGCAGGGCATTGCCAGTCCCACCTTCCACCGTCATCAGTTGCCGGAACTTGAGGGTGATATTGAGTGTTGGGAGTAATAGCCCTGCACTCTGTCCTTAAACTTCAGGGCCATCGTGTCGGGGCGCAGCAAGAGGAGCGCTGCCGTGTCGCTGCTGGTGATGAATACATTGCCCAAGCTGTCGCGCGACGTCTCACTGAGAATCAGTTTGCCGTTGTAAAGGTGCCACCGGCGATAGCGCTTTATCTTTGGATAGACTACCGGACTGTTCTCGTCGGTAGCTATAGAGTAGGAGATACTGCTGATGGGGCGCGCGGTGTTCTCACCTTTAAGTTCAACGCCAAATTCGCGGGGCTGTAGTATAGAGCGCAGCACGGAGTCACGCTTCAGCGAGTGATTAGCACGCTCGCTACTGCTCATGCCGGCACGTTCGCGCAGCGTGGGGGCAGCTAAGAAACACCACCGGCCTTTCAGTGCCTCTACATTGACAACCATATCGCCCACCTTGGGGTTGGAGGCATTGGGGATGATGGCTATGACGTCGCCAATTTTCATGCGTCCGAACACCTGGTGCTGTTTCGACGCTGCAAGAATATTCATCGTGTCGGGGTCGGCGCTGATGGTCGGCAGGTATATCAGAATGGTGTCGTTGCAGCCATCGCAGGCGATGCCATAGATAGTGGAATCGCCCGGCAAAGTGTTTGGCACAATAGCTAAAGAGTCAGCAACGCCTGCGGCAGCACGCTCGTCGTGCTTGCTGCCACAGGCGCACGTCAGCAATACGGCGCCAATAATCAAGAATTGTCGTATATGGTTTTTCAACGTTTCAATCCTTCAATCCTCCAATCCTCCAATCCTTCAATTCTCCCTTAGTCAGCAGCCTCAAACTCCTCAAGGAATCGGGTGTCGTTCTCAGAGAACAGGCGCAGGTCATTGACGCGGTACTTGAGGTTGGTGATACGCTCCACGCCCATGCCGAAGGCATAGCCGGAGTAAATCTTAGAGTCGATGCCGCACTGCTCCAAGACGTTGGGGTCTACCATGCCGCAGCCCAGGATTTCTACCCAGCCCGTGTGCTTGCAGAATCCACAGCCCTTGCCGCCGCAGATGAAGCACGAGATGTCCATCTCGGCCGATGGCTCGGTGAAGGGGAAGTACGAGGGACGCAGGCGGATCTTGGTGTCGGCGCCGAACATCTCGCGGGCGAAGCTGAGCAGCACCTGCTTCAAGTCGGTAAACGATACGTTTTTGTCGATATACAAACCCTCTACCTGGTGGAAGAAGCAGTGTGCGCGGGCAGTGATGGCCTCGTTGCGGTAAACACGGCCGGGGCAGATGACGCGGATGGGAGCTGTCAGCTTACCGTCCTCAGTGTGCATCTGCTCCATGACGCGGGCCTGCACGCTGGAGGTGTGCGAGCGCAGCAGGATGTTCTTTGTCACGTCGTTAGGATGCTGCGACACGAAGAAGGTGTCCTGCATGTCGCGAGCAGGGTGGTCGGCGGCAAAGTTCATCTTGGTAAACACGTGCAGGTCGTCCTCCACCTCGGGACCGTCGGCCAGTACAAAGCCCATGCGCGAGAAGATATCGATAATCTCGTTGGTAACGATGGTCAGCGGGTGGCGGGTGCCTAACTTCACAGGGTAGGGCGTGCGTGTCAGGTCGATGGCCTCGCTGCTCGTCTCCTGTGTCTCACATTCCTCACGAAGGGTGTTGATACGCTCAGTGGTCATCTGTTTCAATTCATTGATTTTCATGCCGACGGTTTTCTTCTCGTCGGCGGCCACATTGCGGAAATCATTCATCAGGGCTGTAATCTCACCCTTCTTGCTGAGATACTTCAGGCGGAGTTGTTCCACCTCGTCAGCATTCTTTGCACTTAGTTCTTGCACTTCTTTCAACAGTGCATCAATCTTGTCAAGTAACGACATTGTTATTGGACTATTTTACTATTTTAGTATTTTACTATTTTGCGGCTGCAAAGGTACGAATAATTTTTGTATTTCGCACCTTTATTGCCTGTGAATATTTTGGGCATCAGTCGTTTTCGGGTCTGATGCCTAACTTCTGGGCAGCCATATTGAGATAAATCTTCTCGGCCATGGTGGTTTTCTCGTCCATAGCGGCTAAGGCTTTCATAGCGTCGTAAGCCTCTTGGGCGGCTTCGCGGTCGGTGGCTAACAGGTCGAAATCTACGTCGTAGCTCTGTTCCGACGTGATATTGCCCAGCAGTTCAAGTTTGTCCTGAGCGTCAATCTTGGTGCGGGCAATGCGCTGTTCTATCAGTTTATGCTTCTCTGGCGAAACCTCATCGTTAATCTTTCCCATGTTGATAATGGCCTCGATGATGGCTTTTTGTACCAGCTTAGGGTTATGCTCGGCTTTGTCGGCTTTGACGAACGATGCTCTGATATTGGCCATTTCTATAGAGTCAATAGCGCCGTCGTCGAAGAGGTGACGCTGGGCCTGCAACTGACGGCGCAGACGGTTGGCGCCGCGACGGAAGGTGAGCAATGTCAGACCTCCGGAGAAAAGACCGCCGGCAAGAGGTATCAGGCGTCCTACACCCTTGGCAAAACTGTCTTTCGTCAGCCGTGTGCCTATCATCTTGGCTATCTGGCTGACGATGGGGTAGAGGGCCATCTTTGTCAACGCTACGCGTGGCAGGCGGGTGACTGCATTCTCAGCCACGGCCTTAGACAACTCACCCAAGCCTTTCTCAGCAACAGGGGCTCCCATCATCACCCCCATGAAGATGGTCAGCAGGTCGCTGGACGTGGCGCCCAGCTCCTCGTCGTCTGTTTTCTCGGCGGTGGCATCGTCGGCAAAGAAGTCGGGGTAGCCGTAGAGGTAGGCCAGCTTCTGAGAGAGTACGAAGACATGATAGAAATACTGTGTCAGGTCAGCGGGCAGTGTGGCGGCCATAGCCAGTCCGCCGGGCAGTCCGGCAAGAGCCGACGTGGTGGTGGCCAATGTTGTGTGGTAGGCCACACACTGCTTGGCTAACTTGTCGACCACCTGTTCCGACACTACAGTATAGGGCCTTACGCTGCCAATCATCTGTAGCCGCGACTGGTTGCAGTAAGGACGCAGCTCCTTGCGCAGAAAAGCTATTCTGTCTACTTTGACGCCCGGCATCTTCAGCACCGTCGTCAGTATCTTACTCCAAACTAAATTCTCCTTGTCCAACATCTTGTCTATTTACAATTTGACGATTTACTATTTACAATTTGACGAGTTTCTCATTCCTCATTTAGCATAGCGTTTCATCAGGCTGTAGGCCTTGTATAGTCCTAATTCACCGGCTTTGCTCAGGTCGCTAATGCCCTCAGCATGCTGACCGCTATCAATGCGTGCCAGTCCGCGGTTGTAGTAAGCTTCCGCCAGACGGCCGTCCAGGGCCAGTGCCTGTGTGTAGTCCTCTATGGCACGGGCATAGTCTTTACGCTTCACATAGACGTTGCCTCTATTATAATAAAGGTACGCGTTACGCGGAGCATGGTTTATGGCGGCCGTCAGGTCCATCAGCACGTTGGCCGTCTTCATGTCAATATTCGTGCCCTGTGAGGCCTGGAAGTCGTTGACCTTAGACTGGCAGACGGCGCGCTGCCACAGGGCGATGGCCGAGAGACTGTCCATCTGCAGATAGGTAGAGAGGTCATCGATAGCGCCCTCCAGGTTCTGCATGGCGGTGTAGGTGACGGCGCGCAACAGCAGTGCCGAGCCTACAGCCGTTAAGTTGCGCACGTCGCCGATGACGCTGCTGAGCGTGTCGACGTATGCGAAGTATGTCTGCGACTTGCTCTCGGTGAGCGACGGCAGGTCGTTGACGATGTAAAGGCGCCGCGACGACTGACGGTTGAATGTCTCCACCGTCTCGTCGTAGGCCACGTAAGCAGTCACCTCGTGCTTCACCGGCTCCAGCGCCAGCTCATACATGGGCAGGTAGGTGGCCTCGACGCGATGGTTCTGCACGCGTCCGCGGTAGTCGTTCTTATAGTCGGTTTCCATCTCCTGCTCGTCGGCCACTACCAGCTGGTTGTATTTCTCCAGGTCCTCGTCGCTGCGTTTACGCATGGGGTGCTTCTTCATCTTGGGCTGATGGCCGCCGTAGCGTTTGTCCATCTGAGCCTTCAGTATGCGGAATTCATCCTGCTCGGCCTGACGGTTCATGCCTAAGCGGCGGTAGCAGCCGGCGCGGTAGTGGAGCCCCGTCCAGAAGTTTGGGAATTCGTCAATCACCTTGGTATAGTCACTGATGGCTCCGCGCAGGTCACCGGTCTTGTCGCGCAGCAGTCCGCGGTTGAAGCGTGCCAGCATGTTGTCGGGCTCCAGTTTCAGCACGAAGTCGAAGTCCTCGATGCCGCGGTTGTCGTCGCCCACCTGTGCGCGCAGCAGTCCGCGGTTGTAGTGTCCTAAGAAGTTGTTGGGCTCCAGGTCGAGGGCGGTGTCGTAGTCAGCCATGGCGCCGCGCAGGTTGTTCTGGTTATAGCGCGCCAGTGCGCGGTTGATATAGTTGCCGCCACTCTTGGGCAGCAGGTGTATGGCCTCGTTGAGGTAGCGCTCTGACTCTTTCCATTCACTGCGCGAGAGGCTGATGATAGAGCGTGCCGCCCAGGTATGGCCGTCGTAGGGGTCTATCTCCAAACTTTTGTCTAAGGCGGTAACAGCCTGTGCGGTGTCTTCTTTCAGCAGATAGGCTTCGGCCTTCATCGAGTATCCGCTGGCATATTTGGGCCATCGCGCCAGCATGGTGTCGAGTTGTCCTAAAGCGCGGTCGTAGTCTTTAGAGCGTATATAGCAGAGTACGCGGTTGTGCCACAGCCCCTGATTCTCGGGGTCATACTTCAGCGCACTGGTATAGTCGCTGACAGCCTCGGCAAACCTATTGAGCCTGATGCGGCAGAGTCCACGCAGCTCATAGCTGTTGGTGACGTAGGGGTTGCGCTCGATGGCCTTCGTACAGTCGGCCTCGGCGCCGCTGAAGTCGTCGAGGTAATATTTGGCCACTCCGCGGAAGAACCATGGCTCATAGAGGTATGGCTTGGCCGTGATGGCCTGATTAAAGTATTGGATAGAGAGGACGTAGTCCTCGTAATAGAGTGCCGAGCGCCCAATCATAATCAGACGGTCGGTATTAAACTGGGCCATCACGCTCTGCGTGCTAAATGACAAATGACAAATGATAAATGACAAACTTACCAGCCGCCACCATTTCGATGGCCAAACAATTCTTGCACCTTTCCGGCGCAGCCATTTATCATTTATCATTTATCATTTATCATTTATCTTTTATCATTTATCGCGAAGCGCGCACTGCAGCCTTGGTCTTGTAGCCGCAGCGGTAGCGCCCCAGAGTGAGGGCTTTGAGCTTGCTCTTGATAAGCTGTCGGCGCAGGGGCGAGATGCGGTCTATGAACATGTGGCCGTCCAGGTGGTCGAACTCGTGCTGCATGACGCGGGCCAGGTAGCCCTCTATCCACTCGTCGTGCTGCTGGAACTGCTCGTCCATCCATTGCACGTGGATACGCGTGGGCCTGACCACCTTCTCGTGGATGGCGGGCAACGACAGGCATCCCTCTTCGCTGCTCGTGGTTTCGCTGTCGTCTTTCTCCAGGATATGGGCGTTGATAAACACTTGCCGGAAGCCTTTGTACTCGGGCATGTCGTCGCTGATGACGTCAAGGTCGATCACCACCAGGCGTATCGCCTTGCCTATCTGCGGAGCTGCCAAGCCTATGCCCTCGCTCTCTTTCAGCGTTTCCCACATGTCGCTAATCAGTTCTTTCAGTGCCGGATAGTCGGGTGTAATGTCTTCGGCCACCTTGCGCAGCACCGGCTGACCATATATATAAATAGGTAGAATCATTTGACTATTTAACGATTTAACAATTCGACGATTTTACAATTTGCGCGAGCGCAGATAGTCTTCCAAGATGATGGTGGCCGAAATCTCGTCTACCAATGCTTTATCCTGGCGGGCTTTCTTCTTGAGCCCGCCGTCAAGCATGGCCTGATGAGCCAGCACTGAGGTGAACCGCTCGTCGTAGTACTCTATAGGCACGTCGGGGCGCGTCTTGCGCCATCGGGCCACAAACTGCTGTACGCGTCCCAAGTTCTCGCTGGGGGCACCGTTGGGCTGGCGTGGCTCGCCAATGACAATGCGCTCTACCTGCTCGCGGGCGAGGTAATTCTGTAGCCAGTTGAAAAGTTCTGACGTAGCAACAGTTACCAACCCTCCGGCAATCAATTGCAGAGGGTCGGTAACTGCTATTCCTGTGCGCTTGCGACCGTAGTCAATCGATAGAATCCTGGCCAACCGCTATTACTGCATGTTATAGAGCAACCAGGCGTCGCCCTTGGGGTTGAATTTCGAACCGCGAATCTGGTCACGGCTGTTGGCGGCGTCGAGCTTGTTGTCGAAGGTGGTGGCCACCACACGGAACATATTGTTTGACTCGTTCTTTACAATTTGGGCGTTGTACCCACCGTCGCGCAGCTGCTGCATCAGCCCCTCGGCATTGGCCTGCAGGCTGAACGAACCCACCACGACGCTGTAGTTCCTAAGACCGGCGCCGTTGACCAGCACCACCTTTTCCTGACGTACAGACACGTTGTCGGCATTGTCTACAACACGGGTCTGAGTGGCAGGGCGCGTTACCACGGGAGCTATGGTGGCGGGAGCCTCCGTCTGGGTGTCCACGCGCTGGGCAGCCTCCTGCGACTTGGCCTTCTCGTAGGCTTTCTTATAGGCACTCTCACTACTCTTACCACAGCTCGTAAAAGCTAAAGCCAGGCTCAACCCTGCGCAAACAATCATGTACTTCTTCATACTTTTTCTTTCGTTTATTGAATGGTTTAATATGTCGGTGATTGAAAATCACGGCGAAATTACAAAAACTTGGGCGAAAACGAACAAAAATCCTACCTAAACTTTGTTAAATGCAAGAAATACTCACATTTTAACAAAAAATGATACAATTTTTAACGCTACATTCAGAAAAAAGTAGTATTTTTGCCTTCGCAAATTAATGTTTCACTCATAAAACAATCAATATTATGAAAAGTCTAGGCTATATTGGCGCTTTCCTCGGCGGTGCTATCGCCGGTTGCGCATTAGGTGTGTTAATGGCTCCGGAAAAGGGTGCCGATACGCGTGTGAAAATTACTGACGCTGTAGATGATTTCTTGAAAAAACACAATATAAAACTCAGCCGCAAGGAGGTTGGCGACCTTGTGGACGACATCCAGGACGTAGCCGAGGAGTAGGCGTAAATTAGTAAATCTGTAAATAGCAAATTTGTAAATAGTAAACCCCACCGTGTTGTCGACCGACAAGAACGTAGAGAACATTGCTCAGCTGGCGGAACTGTTGAAGCACTATTTAGGGCTTCAGACGGAGTATGTCAAGCTGGACGTGATTGACAAGGTGGTGCGCCTGTTAACTGCCGCCGCCTTGTCAATCATATTCTTTCTTATCATCATTGCAGTGATGATGTTCCTGTCATTTGCGCTGGCTTACTGGCTCGGTGCCTACATTGGCATGGTGGCGGCCTTTATGGTGGTGGCAGGGCTTCACCTGCTGTTGCTGTTACTCTTCTTCCTCTACCATCAGCGCTGGATTGAACGCCCATTAGTGAGCTTCATCGCCAATCTGCTCATGAGTAAATAGTCATCCACAACCCTTTGAGCGCTGTTGCAGATGTAACCATAACTTTCAATTCTCAACTTCGTAAGTTTTGTTACCCGTACAGACCCCACAGACCACATATCATACGCTGGAGGAAATCCGACAGCGCAAGGATGAGTTGCTCGCTCAGATGCAAACTGACAACAAGCAGTTTTCGGCAGTGTGGAATGAGATTTTCGTCAAGCGAGAGGACTCTACCCGTCACGACTTCATTGCCGGTGTTGTCAACAACACCGTGACAGTCATCGATCTTTTCCTGCTCTATCGTAAGGTTAAGAAGAATTATGGCGGACTCGTTAATCTTTTCAGCCGCAAGAAGCGCTGACTAAAAACCCTTAGCAGCAGCATGTTTGTAAGCCTACCACCGATATTACAGAAGTCTTTGCTTGCGTTGCTGGCAGGGTGGGGGGCTCTGCTCACTGCTGGCGCGCAATCCGTTGGCGGCGTGCCATCGGCCGCCAATGTGCCATCGGCCACCAATACCTATCATATCCTGCATCAGACGGATACGGCACTGAAGGTTAAACTTGAAGGCGTGAGCCTGGGCTCGCGCAGTGTGCGCCATTATGTATATGAATATCCGTCGGTCGACCCCGACGGTCAGCCAGTGACCATCAGCGGCGTTATCCTGGCCCCGACGGACATCGTTAGTGGCGATGTACCTTGCGACGGCATTATCCTGTTTAACCACCATACTCTGGGCAATCCTTCGCAGGCTCCTTCGCAGGGAGAATTGGAGATGCCTTCAGTCATGCTGGCCAATCCCTTGAAGCCCAATTATATTATTGTCATGAGCGACTATATAGGCTACGGCTCGTCGATAGACCGTCCGGCTGCCTATCTCTGCGGCGATACCAATGCCCGCAACATTCTTGACGGCCTGTTGGCTGCCCGCCAGCTTTTCAGCGACCACCACATAGCCCAGGGCAAATACCTATTTAATATGGGTTATTCTCAGGGAGCCACCGAGAGTATGTATGCCGCCAAGCTGTGCGACATGGAGCCAAAGTATCAGGGTATCGTGATTGACAAGACTTTCGTTGGCGGTGGGCTGCTTGACACAAAGGGCGCGCTGGCAGAATATGTCAGGCGCGACGAGTGCGATGCTATCAACGATGTGGCCATGTTCTTGATAGCTAATAATGAGTGGCGCCACATGGGTATTAAATATAGCGACCTATTCAAGGAACCTGTAGCCTCTAACGTTGAGAAGGCTATCAGGACCAAGAATAAAGGCGACCTAGGTATCTATGGCTTAGACTCACTCCACCAGTTGTTGCAGCCAGCCTACATGAACCCCTCCAGCGCCCCCGCCAAGGCGCTGGATGCCAAGCTCGGCGAAATAGCCATTACCAATGGCTGGAAGCCCAACCTCAATCGGCAGTATTTTATTGAGCATAGCCGCCACGATAACTATGTGCCCGTGCAGTGTGCCCGTCCGATGATTTCGTGGATGAAGCAGCAAGGCTTCAAGCCTAGCATCGTGCCTGGCGAGTCCTCGCTGCAGACCAACATGCTCGTCTTTAAGCTCAACCATCAGCAGTCAGCCATCGTGTGGGCCGTTCAGACCATGGCGGCCATACAGTTTTGGCCCGTGCTCTACTATGAGGGCGAACAGAACCGTTTCTACCGTGAGGTGGTGCACGACCTGAACCTGATGAAGCTTATCAAGTATCTGGAAAGCTGGGGCATCGACCTGCGTAAAATCGTCCGTCAGGGCAACAGCCGTGCCTTTGTCCGCGATGTCAACGAAGCCATAGCCAAAGGCACCCTGGAGGCCGGCGGCAGCGTGCGCCAACTGTCTGGAATGCGGCGTGCCAGTTTCTTTGACATCTTAGGGCAAATCACCGGTGTGTTAAAAAAACTGGGACTTACACTTACCGATTTTTATGAGATGCTTGAAGACTCTGGTATTAAGTTGCTCGATATTGTCGACGTTATTGTCTACCTCACCAACAGTCCCGACGCTTCACGCTCGCTGGCAGAGACGTCAACGCTGCCGACAGAGCTGGTCAGCCCTGAGGCGATGCTTTTTCTGCCTAGGCTTTATGAGCAGACACTTGTCGACTGGCTACATGCTGCTGGCGTCAATGTAGAATACGTACAGTAACTATTTTGTTACTCCTTTGCCAGCTGCATGAGGTACTGTCCGTAGCCATTCTTGAGCATCGGCTGAGCAAGGTGGACAAGCTGATTGCGCGAAATCCATCCCTGTTTAAAGGCAATCTCTTCAAGGCATGCCACCTTTAGCCCCTGACGCTTCTCAATGACCTCAATAAATGTTGAGGCTTCGGCTAGTGAGTCGTGGGTGCCAGTGTCGAGCCAGGCGAAACCGCGCTGTAGAGTCTGTACCTTGAGCCTCTGCTGGCGTAGATACTCCTGATTGACGGTGGTGATTTCCAGTTCACCGCGGGCGCTGGGCTTGATGTTGGCGGCAATGTCTACCACACTGTTGGGATAGAAATAGAGACCTACGACGGCATAGTTCGATTTCGGACGCTGGGGTTTCTCCTCAATGCTCAGGCAGTTGCCTTGGGTGTCGAATTCTGCCACGCCGTAGCGCTCCGGGTCATTGACCCAGTATCCGAAAACGGTTGCCAGTTCCTGCTTCTCGGCATTTTCAACGCTTTGCTTAAGCAATCCCGTGAAGCCGGAGCCGTAGAAGATGTTGTCGCCCAGTACCAGGCAGACACAGTCGTCGCCAATGAACTCACGGCCGATAATGAATGCCTGTGCCAGACCGTCGGGGCTGGGCTGCTCGGCATAATGAAAATTGACGCCTAGGTCGCTACCGTCGCCCAGCAGGCGCTGGAAGCCTGGCAGATCATGGGGCGTGGAGATAATGAGAATATCGCGAATACCGGCGAGCATGAGCGCCGAGATGGGGTAATAAATCATGGGCTTGTCAAAGATGGGGATGAGCTGTTTCGATATGCCCTTGGTGATGGGGTAGAGGCGTGTACCGCTGCCACCGGCTAATACGATTCCTTTCATGACGATTGGTATTTAAAATTAACTTCTCTGAATCTTTTGGTTATTTCTTTTGTTTGTGGCTGCAAAGTTACTAATAAAATAAAAAAAACGAAAGCTCATGCTGATATTTTTAGCCGTGAAGCAAAAAATACGGCTGATGGTTTTGTCGTTTGGGTAGAAATACGTAATTTTGCAACGGAAACATATAAAAGTTGAAAAGTTGAAGAATTGAAGATATGAGTAATACGTTTCGTACCCTTTTGATGTCGGGGCTGCTTGCAGTCTCTTCGGCAGTGGCAGCTCAGCAGTCAGGACGCTTTAGTGTGGCTACCCTAAATGTGGACGGCCTGCCCCAGAAAATCCTGGTGTTTAATGTCAATGCCGAGGGTCCGGGCAGTGCCGGTTCGGTGCGCATAAGTAAATATCTGGCTCAGCGCGGCTATGACCTGATGTTCTTTCAGGAAGACTTCAACTATCACGACGAGCTGACGGTAGTGCTTGAAGACAGCTACCAGTTCGACCAATGGTCGGGGGCCGTAGGCCTTGACGTGCCTGGCAAGAAGGTTGACCTGCTGCATGCGCAGAACGAGCAGTTTGAGTGCGACGGTCTTGGCGCCTGCTGGAAGTACGGCATCACGCTGGGCAAGAGCGAGCGTGTGGCCTGGAAGCAGGGCTTCGGCAAGTTCAGCCATGCCAACGACATGCTGGTGACGAAGGGCTTCCGCCGCTATGAGCTGACCTTCGACGACGGCACGCCGGTCATTGTATACAACATGCACATGGACGCCAGCTACGTACTTGACGAGGCCGAACTGAAAGACGGTAAAGACCGCGAGGCCCGTCTGGCACAATGGCAGCAGCTGCGCGACGACGTGATAGCCCATATCGACACGCGGCCCATCATCGTGGTGGGCGACATGAACAGCTATTACTACCGCGACCAGGTGAAGGCGCAGTTTATTGATGCCATTGAGGCTACGGGCAAGGCCACCGTGAGCGATGTGTTTGTAGAGTTAGGCATGAAGGGCGTGTATCCGGCTCCCAAGGACGGCTATCAGGAGAACCAGAGGGATGGCAATATTCTCAACGGCGAGACGCTTGACAAGATACTGTATATCAACCCCGTACAAGGCACGCAAATAAAGGCCGTGTCATACAGTCTTGACACCGAGGGCTATAAGCACAACGGCAAGGTGCTGGGCGACCACTACCCGCTGGTGGCTACCTTTGAGGTGGTGAGGTACGACGAGTCCAAGCCCGTGGGCATCGGCAACGTGACGGCTGACGAGGGTGCCGCCACCGGTTATTACAACCTGAAGGGCCAGTCTGTAGAGCAGCCCGCCAAGGGCCTCTACATAGAAAGCGACAGCCAGCAGGCGCGTAAGATGATCAGGAAATAGTGATAATAGTATAAGAGCAATGAAAAAGATATTGTTGACCATTTTGGCTGTGGGGTCTATGGTGCTGCCCGTCGCTGCCGCAGATGCCGGCTATAAGATTACGAGCGAGTGCGACACCGTCTATAAGGCACTCGTCAAGGGCATCTCCCTGGGCTCGCGCAATGCGCATCAGTTCAACTATGAATATTTGTCGAAAGACGGCGACGGCAAAGACGTCACCATCAGCGGTGTCGTCATCGTGCCCTCCAATGTTTACGACGGCAGCGCGCCTTGCGACGGCGTGGTGCTCTACAACCATTTCACGGCCGGCCGCTTTGACGAGGCCATGACCCTGAAGGGGCAGGAAGTCCCTAATGTGTTCCTGGCCAGTCCGTTGAAGCCCAACTATATCCTCGTAGCCAGCGACTTCATAGGGTTAGGCTCGTCGGCCGAGCGCCCGCTGTCTTTCCTCTGTGGCGACATCAACGCCCGCAATTCGCTCGACGGACTGCTGGCCGCTCGTCAGCTGATGGCCGACAAGCAGATACCTCAGGGCAAATATCTTTTTAACTGCGGCTATTCGCAAGGCGGCACAGAGACACTCTTCGTGTCCAAGCTGCGCGACATGGAGTATAAGCAGAAAGGCATCACATTCGACAAGACCTTCTGCGGCGGCGGACCTACCGACCTGCTGACAACCTATAAGGAGTTCCTGCGCATTAAAAAGTTGGAACACCCCGCACACGTGGCGCTGTTAATCATCTCGCTGAACGAGACCTATCACTTAGGACTTGACTATAAGAAAGTGTTTACCGAGCCACTGTCCTCGCATGTCGACGAGTGGGTGCTGTCAAAGCAGTACAGCATTGACGCCCTCAACGGCAAAATGCCCTATGACTCTATCCAGAAGATGCTGCAACCCGAATTCCTCGACATAGAGAGCGAGGCCGCCAAGCCCTTGGTGACAAAGATGGAAGAGATTGCCCTGATGAAGGATTGGGAGATAGACCCCCAGCAGAACTACTTCTTCTCGCACAGCCGCCATGATGACTATGTGCCCATACAGGGAGCCCGTGCCATTATTCCCTGGATGAAGACGAA
>Ga0310691_10003708_pt1 | contig 17975 bp, 15 predicted proteins | sample 176DNAGHGlowgp2_FD_203887 | JGI IMG/M metagenome (GOLD analysis project Ga0310691, IMG submission 203887) | Sheep rumen microbial communities from Palmerston North, Manawatu-Wanganui, New Zealand - 1766 DNA GHGlow gp2 (v2) (version 2) | ecosystem: Host-associated > Mammals > Digestive system >...
GTTGCCGAAGTTGTTTCAAAAAGGGATTGTTTACGGCACGCAGCCGATGTTTGTGCCGCAAGATGCTGATGAGGAGATGATGGAACGTTTACGTCAAAAGTTTGAAGATGAACTCAATGCTTTGACCTTTGAAGCGGATAAAAGGTGCGGCTTGCCGGAAATTAAACCGGGAAACACAACCAAACAAGACAGACATCAGCATCGGATGCGGGGAAAACGCTGATTTTTTAAGAGGGGATATTTATGTTTATACAACTTTACAGAATATTGATAAGTTTACTGTTTCCGATATTACGGGTGACTTATATTCGTAAGCGCCGGAAAACAGGTAAAGAACATCCGCTTAGATTTAACGAGCGTTTGGGATTGTATAAGCATCCGCGTCCGTTTGGAAAGTTGTTTTGGATGCACGGTGCTTCCGTCGGTGAGTCTATTTCCATGTTGCCGCTGATTGATAAGCTTTTAAGAGAAAATAAGGATTTATCTATTTTGGTTACAACCGGTACAATTACTTCCGCTGAAATTATGGAAAAAAGGTTGCCGGATCGTGCCTTTCACCAGTTTATTGTGTTTGATACGCCAAAGTTTGCCAAGAGGTTGTTAAACCATTTTAAGCCTGATGCGGTGTTGTGGTTTGAGTCCGAATTGTGGCCGTCTTTACTTTCCGAAACGCACAGAAGGCATATTCCGTTGGTATTGGTTAACGGGAGAATTTCCGATAAGTCTTTTGCAATGTGGAAAAAATTTAAGTTTATCGCCCAAGAGATTTTGGGATGTTTTACTTTTTGTTTAGGGCAATCCGAACAGGATAAAAGAAGGTTGCTACTGTTGGGGGCAAAAAAGGCTGCTTGTTTCGGTAATTTGAAATATGCCGGTATGCCTTTGCCGATAGATGAGGTAAAATTACAGGAATTAAGAGGCGCTGTCGGCAATCGTCCGGTATTTTTTATCAGCTCAACACACAGTAATGAAGAAGACCAGCTTTCGGTTCATCTTAAAATGTTACAGCAGGCTGTGCCCGGAGTGCTGATTTTATTGGCACCGCGTCATCCGCACCGTGGGGCAGAAATTCGTGATATGTTGGAACGTAGAGGATTTAAGGTTGAGCTTCGTTCTCAAGGGGGCGAAATCCATGCGGATACGGAAGTTTATGTTGCCGATACAATTGGTGAAATGGGGCTATGGTATCAGTTAGCAGATGTTTCTTTTGTCGGTGGTTCGCTTATCAGCCACGGCGGACAGAATTTTATGGAGCCGGCACGGGCAAGAAATGCGGTGTTGGTTGGTCCGTATATGCATAATTTTACGGAGATGTTGGCAAGGGCGCAGGCGGCTCATGCCGTGTGGCAGGTGCAAAATGCGGCTGAAGTGGTGGAAGAAACGATTAACTTGCTCAGGGATAATGACTTATTGGAAGAGCGTCAAAATGCCGCTTATGAGTGGACGGTCAAAGAGTCCAGTGTGTTAGACGGTATCAGCCAAGCCCTAAAACAGGAGCTTAGATAATGAAAACGCCGCGCTTTTGGGCATATAACGGTTGGCAGGCAAAAATGCTTATGCCGTTGGCGTGGTTTTACGGAGCTGTGACACAATGGCGGTTAAAAATGTGTCAGCCGTACCATGCGAAAGTTAAGGTTATTTGTATCGGCAATATCACGGCCGGCGGTGTCGGTAAAACACCGGTGGCAATGGCAATGGCTGAAAAGTACCAAAAAGAGGGGAAAAAAGTCTTTTTTGTGACGCGCGGCTATAAGGGGAAACTCAAAAATATCGTGGTGGATTTAGATAAGCATACACCGGAAGAAACCGGTGATGAAGCAAGACTTTTAGCCGGTGTCGCGCCGACAATTATTACACCGAAACGCGAAGAGGGGGCAAAGCTTGCCGAGAAAATGGGCGCTGATGTCATTATTATGGATGACGGTTTTCAAAATCCCGGGCTTTATAAAGATGAAAGCTGGCTTGTTTTTGATGGAAAAATCGGTATCGGTAACGGGCAGATTATTCCGGCGGGACCGCTTAGGGAAACGCTACAAAACGGTGAAAGGCGCGCGCAATATATTCTTATTATGGGCAAAGATGAAACCGGTCTGGCAAAACAATGTACGTTACCGGTTTATTTCGGTAGAATTGAAGCTTTACCGTTTGATTTGGCAAATAAGCGTGTTTCGGCATTTGCCGGCATCGGACATCCGGAAAAATTTTATCGCACGTTGCAAGACTTAGGATATGATGTTGTTGCGACACATGACTTTGCTGACCATTATGCCTATAAAACCGAGGATATTGAGAGGTTGGTTAAGGAAGCATCGGATAAAGGTCTTTCGTTGGTAACTACCGAAAAAGATTATGTAAAACTGTCAAAAGCCGATAAAGAGCGGGTTAATGTGCTTAAAATTCGCGCTGTGTGGAAATAGATTTTAAGGCAATTTAGCGTCTTTTTTCCGTCATTTGAGCGTAAACGACAGGGTTTTGAGATTCGTTTAAGATATGTTTTTGCACTTCTTTAATGTTTTGCATTTCTTGAGATTTTATTGCGTCAGCTATTTTTTCAACCTGTTTATCAACCATTGTGTTGCGAGCGCGCATATCTGCCGCAATTACCTTGCGCTCTTCTGCGGTATATAGATAGAAGTCTTCATCAGCAAAATATAAATCTGCATTATTTTGTGCCAATTCGTGAGAATTATCGTTTTTCGGGCGTTCCGAACTGGGGATGCCGGCACAAACATAATCGTGAAAGTTCTGATAGATTTCGCTGATTGACGCACCTCCGGCAACTTGCTCAGGCAGGTCTTTCATAATCTTTTTTTGTAGGGATTTACTGAAACCGTCAAGCTCCAGCTGATTTCTGCTTATCATTACTTGAGATTTATCATCACCATGGGGCTTGTTTATCGTGATACAGGTTACTTTTTCGCCTTTCTTGTAGCAAGTAAAGGTATAGCCTTGTTTGTCTTGATAAGTTTGTTTTAAGCGTCGTCCGTCTGTGGTTTCGTAGTTTTCTTCATTGATGAGTTTGTTTTGCTCAGAGACACGCGAATATGTTTTGTTGATATCTACATTGCTGTAGAAATCATCCCAGTAGCTGTCTGCGGTTTCCTTCATTTCTTGTTTGGTACTCATGTTGTTTTACCCTTATGTTGGACACAGTACCATTATACCGCAAAAAAGCAGTTTAATCAAGCAAAAAAGGTTTGACTTTTTAGTTTGCGGTGGCAGACTTCCCTTTTATTTTGCAGGCATTAGGCACCGGCATCGGCTTTATCGGGCATTCCAAGGCGACTTCTAAGACTTCGGAAGCATTTTCAACCAAAACGATTTTCAGCTCTTTTTTTACGATTTCCGGTACGTCGGCTAAGTCTTTTTCATTGCCTTTCGGGATAATCACGGTCTTAATGCCGCCACGCAGTGCCGAAAGCAGTTTTTCTTTTAAGCCGCCGATGGGTAATACTCTTCCTTGCAAGGTAATTTCGCCGGTCATGGCAACATCACTCTTAACCGGAATTTTGGTAAAGACGGAAACTAAGGTGGTGTACATGGTTACACCGGCAGAAGGACCGTCTTTCGGGGTGGCACCTTCGGGAACGTGAACATGGACGTCTGACTTTTCAAAAATATCCGGATCAATGCCTAATTGCAGAGCATGGGAGCGGACAACCGAGTAGGCGGTATCAATTGATTCCTTCATAACATCACCTAATTTACCGGTTTGTTGGATTTTACCCTTACCCGGCATATCCACGGCTTCAATAAACAGCATATCACCACCGGTTTCCGTCCACGCTAAGCCGGTTGTAACACCGACATGGTTCTTTTCTTCCTTAACACCATAGTGGAATATTTTAACACCTAAATATTTGTTGATGTTTTCGGAAGTGACGATAATCGGTAATTTTTGCTTTTTGTTAAGCAGAATTTCTTTGGCGCTTTTGCGGGCAATGGCTGCCAGTTTGCGCTCTAAATTACGTACACCGGATTCCGAGGTATAATAACGGATGATATCGGTAATCGCTTCATCAGTTATTTCCAATTCTTCTTTCTTGACGGCATTTTCTTTATAGACCTTGGGCATCAGGTGGCGACGCGCTATTTCTATCTTTTCCTGCTCGGTGTAGCCGTCTATATGGATAATTTCCATTCTGTCCAACAGCGGGCGGGGCATATCTAAGGAGTTTGCCGTGGTGACAAACATAACTTTAGATAAGTCATAGTCCACATCTAAGTAATGGTCATTAAAGGTGGCATTTTGCTCAGGGTCCAAAACTTCCAATAAAGCAGAGCTCGGATCACCGCGCCAGTCAGCCCCCAATTTATCAATTTCATCCAGTAAAAACAGGGGGTTGGAGGTGCCGGCTTTTTTAATACTTTGGATAATTTTACCCGGAAGCGCACCGATATAGGTACGGCGGTGACCGCGGATTTCTGCTTCATCACGCATGCCGCCCAATGAGGCACGGACAAATTTTCTGCCGGTGGCACGAGCGATTGAGCGACCTAATGATGTTTTACCGACACCGGGAGCGCCGACTAAGCATAATATCGGGCTTTTTAAGGATTTAGAGCGGGTTTGCACAGCTAAATATTCAATAATGCGCTCCTTAACTTTTTCCAAACCGTAATGGTCTTCATCTAAAATATCTATGGCTTTTTGCAAGTTATGGTTAATCGGTGAATATTTGCCCCATGGCAAGTTGACCAGCCAATCCAAATAATTGCGGATGATGGTGGCTTCCGGACTCATGGGACCGGCGGCTTTTAACTTGCGTAATTCCTGCAAAGCTTTGGCTTTGGCTTCTTCCGACATCTTTAGTTCATTGATTTTTTTCTGATAGGTTGTGTATTCGTCCTCTTCAGGGTTATCACTGCCGGATAGCTCTTTTTGGATGGCTTTCATCTGTTCATTTAAGTAGTATTCGCGTTGGTTCTTTTCCATTTGGTTACGAACACGTTCCTTTATCTTATTTTCAACTTCCAAACGAGAGCCTTCTCTACCCAAAATAACAATCAACTTTTCAAGCATTTCGCTTTCGGTCTTACATTCCAGCAATTCTTGCTTGTCATTGGTTTTAATTTCCAAGTTGCCGGTGATAGTGGCAATCAGCTGGTTAATGTCTGAGCTTGCGGTATGCAAAGCCAACAGGCTTTCCTTGGGTAATTTGGAGTAATCTAAAATTTGTTTCTTAAACTTTTCGGAAGCAAGTGACATCAAGGCATTGATTTCTTCCGGAGATGAATTACCTCTCTCAATATCATAGGCTTCAATATAGGCGGTGTAGTATTTTTCAAACATATTGAGCTTTTTTAATTTGATACGTTTTAAGCCTTGCACGGCAAGATTAAGTGTGCCGTCCGGCATCACCACATAACGGCGTACTTTGGCTAAAGTGCCGATTTGGTATAAATCTTCTTCTTTAGGCAATTCGGTTACGGCATTTTTTTGAGTCAGCAATACGAGTGGGGTATCAAACTGATAGGCAGCCTGTGCCGCTTTTAAGGAAATACTGCGGCCGATAAACAGCGAAGCGGTATTTTCAGGGAAAACGACCATATCACGTAGGGCTAATACCGGATATTCCTTTTCTGGAGAAATTATCCCTTCCGATGTGCTGTTGTTTTGTTCTGATGTTTCGCTAAAATTATCTTCGCGGCTCATAATCTTATCCTTATAAAAATGCTTTTATGGTTTGAAAAATCTATATTTGTAAATGCTTCTGCTAATATAGTGTCGGCTTTTCTTTTCTGCAATAGCTTAAAAGTATTTTTCCTCATTTTACGAAGATTTATCCACAAAAAATAAAGTTTATGAAAGTTATACACTAATATTGCCTGCAGTGGTTGACAAGCGGGTTTAAAAAACGTATAGCTTAGCCGTAGAGTGATTTAAGTATATGTCTAAAACTAATTATCATGGAAGAAAAGTATTTTAAAAAAGAAGGATTGATTGCTTTTCGGTTGTGGATGTTCAGTTTGGCTACAGATGCGCTGAAAAAGAACCCGAACAAAGAAAAAGCAATCACATTGCGCGAGCAAGTGGTGGAATTTTCTGAATCCGCATGGGTATCGGCTCGGGGGACGAAAGAAGAACGGGCTGATCTTCAGAGTTTTATTGATGATTTGACTGTTTTGACAATTTCTTAAAATCGTAAAACTATGTTGATTAAAGAGAAGTATCAAAATGCACTCGGCAGAACCGGTATGACACTGTGGCTTTTAAGTCTGGGGCTTGAGGAGCTTTCGGCTCATCCTAACAAAGAAAAAGCTGAAGTTTTGCGCCAAGCAGCGGTTATGCTTAGAGAATCTATTCGGTTTCAAGCGCAGGCAAACGCAGAAGAAAAGAACGATTTGCAAAGCATTGTGGATGGGCTGATGGCTTTGTCGTTGGACTGAAACAATTTGCTTTGAGGTTTATGAAATCCCCCCTGAACCATTGCGGTTTGAGGGGATTTTTTTATTCTAATGTTAGGCGGGCGGTTTCTAAGCGACGGATTTCGTCACGGCATTTCATCGCTTTTTCAAATTCCAAATCTTCGGCGTAGGCTTTCATTTCTTTTCTTAAACGCTTGATTTCTTTATCAATATTCTTAAGGTCTTTAACGCTGACGGTTGTGGTTTTCTTTTCTTTATCCTCGTCGCTTTCGGTCATGGTTAAAAGGGTGTTGGATATGGCTTTCTTAATCGTCTGCGGGGTTATGCCGTGTTTTAGGTTATATTCAAACTGCTTTTTGCGCCGGCGCTCGGTTTCATCTAATGCTTGCTTTATTGAATCGGTCATCTTATCGGCATATAAAACAACTCGCCCCTCAGCATTACGGGCGGCACGGCCGATGGTTTGTATCAGCGAACGGGTGGAACGTAAAAAGCCTTCTTTATCGGCATCCAAAATCGCCACCAGCGAACATTCGGGAATGTCCAATCCCTCACGCAATAAGTTTATGCCGACCAAAACATCAAACACACCTTGACGCAAATCGCGAATTATCTCTATACGCTCAAGCGTATCAATATCCGAGTGCAGATAACGCACCTTAATCCCGTTTTCATGCAGGTATTCGGTTAAATCTTCCGCCATTTTTTTGGTTAGGGTGGTCACTAAAACGCGGTTACCCTTAGCGATGGTCTGGCGACATTCTTCCATTAGGTCATCTACCTGATTTTCTACCGGTTTGACCACGCAAATCGGGTCCATCAAGCCGGTGGGGCGAATAACCTGCTCGGCAAATACGCCGTGACTTTGGCTTAATTCCCAATCACCGGGGGTGGCGGAAACAAAAATCGTCGGGGCGCGGAACTTGTCCCATTCTTCAAATTTTAACGGGCGGTTGTCAACGCAAGACGGTAATCTGAAACCATAGTCGGCAAGTGTGGTCTTGCGATTTCTGTCGCCTCTGAACATACCGCCGATTTGCGGCACGGAAATATGGCTTTCATCAATAAACAACAACGCATCTTTGGGGAAATATTCAAACAAAGTCGGCGGTGGTTCGCCGGGGGCGCGTCCGGTTAAATAACGAGAGTAATTTTCTATTCCCTTACAATGGCCGGTGGCTTCCATCATCTCTAAATCAAAATTGGTACGTTGTTCCAAACGTTGTGCTTCCAACAATTTGTTTTGACTGCGAAATTCCTCTAAGCGTAACTCTAAATCTTTTTTAATGTTGGTCATGGCTTGCGATAAGGCCGGACGCGGGGTTACGTAGTGATTTGCCGGATAAACGGTGATTTCTTCCAAATCTGCCGTTTTTTTACCGGTCAACACATCAAATTCGCTTATCTTTTCTATCTCATCACCAAAGAACGAAACGCGCCACCCGCGGTCTTCATAGTGAGCGGGGAAAATATCTAACGTGTCACCTTTAACCCGAAAAGTGGAACGGACAAAATTTGCCTGATTGCGCTCATATTGAAGGGCGGCAAGATTTTTGTAAACCTCACGCGGTTCTATCTCTTCCCCTTTTTGTAGGGAAAAGGCCATGGACGAATATGATTCCATACTGCCTAAGCCGTAAATACAAGAAACAGAGGCGACAATAATGACGTCTTTTTCTTCCAAAACATTGCGGGTGGCACCGTGGCGCATACGGTCTATCTGTTCGTTAATGGCGGAATCTTTTTCTATGTAGGTATCCGTCTTCGGAATGTAAGCTTCCGGCTGGTAATAATCGTAGTATGAAACGAAATATTCCACGTGATTGTTTGGAAAAAACTCTTTCATTTCGGTATAAAGCTGAGCGGCTAATATCTTATTGGGCGCCATAATCAAGGTCGGCTTTTTCATCTCTTCAATGATTTTGGCCATGGTAAACGTTTTACCGGAGCCGGTTACTCCCAATAAAACCTGATTTCTTTCCCCCCGCTTTAAGCCTTCGCACAGCTGGGCAATCGCTTCCGGCTGGTCGCCTGAAGGTTCAAAAGGACTGACAACTTTAAATTCATTACTCATAGGCGTATATATAACGTCAGTCTTTATGGTTTGTCAATATAATGCTTGACAATATGGCGATTTTCTCTATATTTTGTTGTTCATAAAAGAGGTTTATAATGGCAAAAAAGGAAAAACATTCTGATTTTATCACCACAGGGCAGGTGGCAGTGAACCGCCGTGCCACGTTTGACTATGCCATTGAGGAAACTTTTATCGCCGGTTTGGAACTTAAAGGGACAGAGGTTAAATCTCTGCGCTTGGGTAAGGCAAGTTTAACCGATACATACGGCTCTTTTGATGATGGTGAGCTTTATATTGAAAACTTAAAAATTGAAGAATATGCCAATAAAGGCTATGAAAAGCATGATGCCAACCGTAAGAAAAAGTTATTGCTGACACGCCATGAAATCAATAAAATTATTGGGGCAATGGCTAAAAAAGGTTATTCGCTTATTGCCAAGCGCTTGTTTTTTGACAATCGCGGGCGAGCAAAGCTTGAAATCGGTCTCGGCAAAGGTAAGAAACTCTACGATAAGCGGGAAACGATTAAGCAGCGGGATATAGAGCGTCGTCTAAAAGAATACTAGAGGGGGGCTTGCTAAATCACGGTCAAATCGCCGTGAGGAGGCCACTCGGCGGCGCGTCACGTACGCTAAAGTACGCTCGTGCACCTTGGTGGGGTACTTCCCGTACGGGGCTCACAACGATAGCACCGCAATTTATCAAACCCTATGCTTATTTGTTTGTGGTGCATTGTGGCAATAAAAAAGACACCTTTCGGTGTCTTTTTTACCTCTTGGAGCGGGTAACGGGAATCGAACCCGCATTAAAAGCTTGGGAAGCTCTCATTCTACCATTGAATTATACCCGCACCAATGGGAGTTTACCATGAACGTATCTTGTTTAAAAATTTTTTTTGCTAAATGCAAGTAAATTCTTTAAAAATGTGCATAATTTCTGCTAGGAATTGAAGTCTAAATTCCAATCCGTATAACGCGCTTTGTCTTCTACCCAGTTTTCTCTTACTTTCACAAATAAAAACAGATGTATCCTGTCTTCCAACAAATTTTCCAGCTCTAATCTGGCGGATTGCCCGATTTTCTTTATCATAGAGCCGTTTTTTCCTAAAATAATCTGCTTTTGACCGTCACGCTCAACATATATGGTCATCTCCGCTCTGACCGAGCCGTCTTCACGACGTTCCCACAATTCCGGCTCTACCGTTAAGGCATAGGGTATTTCTTGGCGTAAATATAAAAATAACTTTTCGCGCACTACTTCCGCTGCTAAAAGTTTTAACGGCATATCAGACATCTGCTCTTCCGGATAAAACCACGGACTTTCCGGTAAATTATCCGCTAAAAATTCGTAAAAATCTTCGGTGCCTTTTCCCGATAAGGCTGATACCATAAATGTTTCCTTAAAAGGATACAAATCATTTAATTCTTGCGCCAACTGCAACAAACGCTCACCTTTTACCAAATCACTCTTGTTTAAAACTAAAACGGCGTTAATCGGCTTTTCTTTCAGTTTTTCAATGATGGCTTTCGTTTCATCATCTAAACCGCGTTTGGCATCTACCAGCAGAACGGCAATATCGGCATCTGCCAAACCGCTCCATGCCGAGGCAACCATGGCTCTGTCTAATCTCCGCTTAGGCTTAAAAATGCCGGGGGTATCTAAAAAGATTATCTGCGTGTTTTTATAGATGCCGATACCTTTTACCGTGGTACGGGTTGTTTGTGCTTTCGGCGATACTATGCTGACTTTGGAACCGACAAAATGGTTGGTTAAAGTGGACTTTCCGGCATTCGGCGCGCCTAACAGGGCAATATATCCGCAACGGGTGTTTAATGTCTCAGGCATTGGGTTGTCCTAATTTGTTTAACATGGTGGCGGCGGCTTCCTGCTCGGCATGTTTTTTGGAACTGCCTTGACCGTGGGAAACATAATCGGCGCCCAGACTTACTTGGACCATAAATATCGGTTCGTGTTCCAAACCGCTCTTGGCGATAACCTCATACACCGGTGCCGGTAGTTTTAAGATGGCGGCTCTTTCCTGCAACATGGTTTTATAATCTTTTTTGGGTTGAGATTTCTTGTCTATGTGCGGTTGCCATAAGCGACGTACAAAATCCATGGCAGTCTGTAAATTGTTGCTGTCCAAATATATTGCGGCAATAATGGCTTCGCCGACATCACACAACACATTGTCCTTGGTGCGGACATCCGCATTTGCCGCTTTGATAAATTCCGGTATGTTTAGCTCACGCATAATCTCGGCCACCATTTCTTTGCAAACCAAAACGACGAAACGTTGGGCAAGACTGCCTTCCGGTTCATCCTTAAAAGTATGGCAGAGCATATCAGCAACGGTTAAACCTAAAATTCTGTCACCCAAAAATTCCAAACGTTCATAGTTCTTATGAATATCGGCGGTCAGGCTTGAGTGAGTCAGTGCTTGGGTTAATAGCATCGGGTTGTTAAATGTATAGCCGAGTTTTTGTTCCAGTTTGTTCATATCATATTTAACCTTATGCGTTAATTTCTCTTAAAATAAGCTCTAAATTTAAGAATTGCAAGTATTTTTTCTTTGCCCTAAAGGTGCTTTACTATCTGGTAAAAGGCATTTTTGTCGGTGATGTGTTGTTTGAAACATAGCTTTCTTTGAAATTATGACGGGAGGCATAGGTTAAAGTGATATTGTTATGCGATAAAATAAGCTTTTCTGCCGTTGCTTTGAGCTTGGTGCCATCGGCAAAGGTTATTACCGTACCGTTTGCATCGGTATGCGTTATCTTGGTTATCAGCCGTTTGCTTTCTTCGGCGATAATGCAATCTTCGGCAATTCTGCCGGTTTTGTCCGTGGTGATTTTGTGTTTCGGGGCAACCATGATGCTTTCGCAACGCCCGATTTTTTGCAACTGACCGCGTTCCTGAAACTTGGTGATGAGAAATGTTTTATCGGTAAAAACCTTATTCCCGTTTTCAAAATGAAAGACGTTAAACTCTTTAGCATCAAAATACAGACGAGTGTTATCCTGAAACGTAACTTTTTTGCGGTTAAAATCAATGATTATGCCGTTATCAAACCGGCATTCCGTGATTTCATTTTCACCGTATATCAGCTTGACCGGATAATCTTTACGCACCTTATTGGGGCTAAAATCTTTTTTGCTTGTTTTAGAAACGGTTTGCGGGGTATTTTTTAGCATAGCTTTTTCTTTTGCTTTTCGCTGATTGAGTTGGTAATCCGCGATTTTTTGGTATATTTGCATGATGTCGTCGGCAAATTGCTTAATTGATTCATTTACTTCTTCTCTCAGTGTCTCATCAAAATGATTGTGGCTCAGATTGTTACGAAGCTGGCGATATTGAGTCCATTTTTGATATTCTTCTTCGCTTAAAATATGTTTTCTTAAATATTGCCATACATTGACCCGATTAGGGAGAACGCCTTGTTCTTTGCAAAATGTAGCCGTGTCGCTCTCCAACCGATTATACATTTTTAAGAAAGATGTGCGGTTGAAGTAACTGTCTTCCATGTCACTGTATTTTTCAAGATCGCCTGCGGTCATGTCATCTAAAACCTGTGCCGTCGGCAGGACTTTTTTTAAGTTATTGACCAAAGATGCGTGTTTGTCATCTTTAAGTAAATAATTGCCGTTTATCAATGGTGTTTTATTCGGGTTTTCTTTTTGCCATTGTTTTATTCTTTTGACAAATTTGGAATTACTCTCTCCGGTTTGGCGCACGATAAATTCAGGATATAATGTCATCAATAAAGGTTGTAATTGCTGGGTTATTTTTTGGTAGCCTTTGATACGTTCGGAAAGCGGTTTATCTAAGAGAAGGTGATAAGATGCCAAATATTCTTCGCGAAGCTTATCATTTTTGTTGCTGTTACCGACTGCAAATTTATTTGAGCCGGTTAAGCTATCCCATTGATGGCGCAATAAATTACGGATGTTTAGAAAATGCTGCATATTTTCGGCAGAGCTTATCAGGTTATCCCTTTGAGCAATTTGCCATATTTCTTTGGTGGTGGATTTGGGGTATATCGTATGCAATATTTCTTGTGTCTTATCCGCATAGGAACCGATTAAATCCAAGGTCTTGTTTTCAAAGCCGGACAGCACTTCGGAAGCAAGAATCTTTACCATAACTTTTGATACATATTGGGAAAAATCTTCGGCATGATGAAATTCAAGGTCATACATGTTGCGATGATAATATTCTAATAAACCGAGCATGACCTTAAATTCTTTTTCCGTTCTATGCTCTCCTAAGATATCAAGAAGCGGGGTATCTCCCTGGTCTGAATAATCTTCATTAAAAGTTATTTTGAAAACACCATCTACAATGATGTTGGCATCTTTGAATTTTTGTTCTGAGGGGAAAGCAACGGCATACCGCTCTATGGCGCAAGGCAAAGTTAAATCTATTGAAGTGTAAGTGTAGTCTTTGGGAAATTTTGAAATCTTTTTATGAGCGGCATCTTGTTCTTTTTTGGTATGATAGAGCGACATATAGCCGTATTGTTCAGGGTTTTCTATATCGCCGTTAGCGAATTTGATATAATTTTTGCTTTCCGAGACGGTGGCAAAATTAACAGACCATCTTAAATTTATGCCATCATCTAACCAATCCATATTCTTCATAAATAAGGCGGCTAAACCGGCGGAGGAATTCATTTGCAGGGCAAGTTCCATTCCACGTTCAAAATAAAGGTAATCTTTATAGATTCCGAGTAAATCTTTCTTTTGCTTGGGGGTTATTTGTGAGGTATAAAAGTTTGCAAGCGGTAACATGGGAGGTTTTATCCTTTTTATTATTTTTGTTTGCGCATTATTTAATATTTTTTTGCAGATGTCAACCCGTTTTCGGTGGAAAATGTCGCAAAGTGCTTGCGCTCGTATGGGAAAAAGCGTATATTTTCAGCAGATGTATTTAAGGGAGATGTACCATGACAAAAGCCATAATTTTGATGATGGATTCTTTTGGTGTCGGCGGGGCAAAAGATGCTGCGGCCTTTGATGATGAAGGGGCAAATACTTTTTTACATATTGCCGAGAATTATCCGCATTTTTCTGTGCCTAATCTGCAGGCTTTGGGATTGCAAGAAGCCGGTGTTATCGCATCAGGGAAGAAAGCGCCGCTTGAAAATGGAAAGATTTTGCTTTCGTTACCCGCAAAATATGGTTGTATGGAAGAAATCAGCGCCGGTAAAGATACAATTTCCGGGCATTGGGAGATGGCCGGCGTTCCGGTTAAAAAAGATTTCGGGCATTTTAAGCTTGACTATCCGAGTTTTCCGCAAGAATTGGTGGAAAGAATATGCCAACGCGCGGGGCTCTCCGGTATTTTGGGAAACAAAGCCGCTTCCGGTACGGTGATTATTCAAGAACTCGGCGAAGAGCACATTAAAACCTTAAAACCGATTTTCTATACTTCGGCGGACAGTAATTTACAAATTGCCGCACATGAGGAAATATTCGGGCTTGAAAGGTTGTATAAGCTTTGTGAAATTGCTTTTGAGGAGGTTAAACCATATAATATCGGACGGGTTATAGCCAGACCGTTTGTCGGCAATAAGGCAGGCGAATTTGTGCGTACGAAAAATCGCCATGATTATGCCTTAACCCCGTTTGCGCCGACAATTTTGGACAAGGCAAAAGAAAAGGGGCTTTCTGTAACTGCGGTCGGTAAAATCAGAGATATTTATGCCGGTTCAGGCATTACCCGTGCGGTTAAGGGAAGCGGTCTTAAAGAACTTTGGGACGTCACGTTGGCTGAAATTAAGGAAATGGGCGATAAAGACGGTATTGTCTTTACCAATTTTGTTGATTTTGATATGGAATGGGGGCATCGGCGCAATGTTAACGGCTATGCTGAGGGGCTGATGTATTTTGATTCGCGCTTGCCGGAAATTGCTGATGTACTTGATGACGACGATATTGTGTTTATCACCGCAGACCATGGCTGTGACCCGACCTATAAAGGTACAGACCATACGCGTGAATGTGTGCCGGTGATTATGTTCGGGAAAAAGGTTAAAGCGGAGAATATCGGCCGACGGCAGACTTATGCCGATATCGCTGCGACCATTGCCGAAAAATTTGATTTGCAGCCTTTTGATTTTGGGAGAAGTTTTTTATAGAATAAAAAAACACGCTACCTTGAAAGATAGCGTGTCTTTTTAATGTTTTGGGTTTATTTATTTTTGTTCAGTTTGGAACGAGCCACCCAGTTTAATTTGGTGGCAACCGTCAGGTTGACCGCGGCTTTTTGGTCTTTTTCTTTGACATATTGTACAGAGAATTGGACATTGTTTACATCAACACCGCAGTGGAGACGAAACTCATTGCCTTTATCCTTTAAGACCGTACCGGCCATAATTTTTAGGCCGTTTTTAAGGTCTTTTACGGCATCTGCACACAAAGCACCGGAGCGCTCTACAAAGTCATATTTACCGATAGCACGGGCCTTAAAGCCATTGTCGGTTTTAACCCCGATTGAGGTCAAGAGGTCTTTATGACCGTTACCTAATCTGGTAGCACCGTTCATATAAAGCTCAACACCGCTTTTTTGTAATAAAGTTAAGCCGCCTTTTGCCCAGAAGCTTGCTTGTTTCGGGTTCGGAATGACGTATAAGCCTTCATCAGTTGAGCCGATTATACCTAATTCGGTATAGATACCGTTTTTAGTATAACCGACGGCCATAACGTTTGATAAGTTACCGAAAGTACCGATATTTTGTGCATCTGCGTAATGGTGCATGGCAACATCATAAACGTTAGCGGATTCAGTGCTTTCACGACCGGCTTTGAAAATAATCTGACTGCCGTTACCGAGCTGTTTACCAAGCTCAACCATAAATTTAATGGTTAAGGCACTGTAATCTTTGTTGTCTAAAACCATTGATTCCATAGCGGAAAATTTTACATAATCGCCATGCTTATTGGTTACAACAGCTTCAATGTTCGGCGTAAAGTCACTATGAAGAGCGGTTTTGTCTTTGACGGCGGTCAAAGAGATAATTTCACCGGCTCCATAAGTTATTTTGGTACCGAATTTATCCTCAGCAGGAATTTCTGTTTTCGGGGTTTGTGTTGAAATCTTAGGTGATTTTGCTTCCTGAGCCTGAGTTTCTGCCGCAACGGCCGTTAAAAATAAAGATGCCGTAAAGAATTTACTCAATAATTCTTTTTTCTTAACCGCTACGGAGTGTTTATCGTTTGTCATTTTAAATTCCTTTCCAAATCAGTTGTTTCTAAATAAAAAATACGTTTTTTTAAGGATACAGGCAGATTCCAGATGTCTTGCTTTTTTTAGGGTATAAAGCAAGTTAGGGGTATCCGCGTATATCCCTAGTTATGAGCGGATTAGAATTTGGCTACCTCCCTTTCTTTGCATCAGCAGAAACCGAATGCGCATGGTTATGTATCGCGAAGGGATACAAACAGCTCTTCGGGTGGCTGAATCTGATAGGGTTGTACGTTTCGTATCGGTTAGCAACCAAACGGACAAATAAACCATTATCATTGGAAAAGTTGGGTTTATCTTTTTCAAATGACGAGGCGGTTAAGCTTTTCGCCTCAATAAATTTTGTTGTCTTCGGATCATCATCCGAAATACTTTCCGGCACATATTGTTTTTGTGCCTTAGTAGTTTTAACTACTTTTAATAAAGTACTCGTAATATAATTACGAACATATTTGTGTCCCTTAAAGCTTCGCGGGACGGGGTCGTCATCCATAAATACCTCCTTGTGGCTAAATGACATCTGTTTTATAACACGATTCGTCTATTTTGTCAATATAACTCGTAAAAATATTTTTTTCGGGGGTTGACTTTAGGCGGATATTGGGGCAAGCTGAGAGCCTAAGTATAAGGAGGGAACGTGCCGCAACATATACATAAACATCATGAGGGGGAAATGTTTCATCATCACCACCATCATGGGGAAGTGAGTGAAAAATCGGTTAAATTATTGCTGTTGTCATTTGTTATCAATATGGGGCTCTCGGCGGTGGAGATTATCGGCGGGGTGATTGCTGGCAGTGTCGCCTTAATTGCCGATGCGCTGCATAATACTTCCGATGCGCTTTCAATTCTTATTGCGGTGGTTGCCTTTAAAATCGGGCATAGAAAGGCTAATGATAAATATACTTACGGGTTTAAGCGCGCGGAGGTCATCGGCGGGTTTGTGAACTTAATCTTGCTCTTTATTTCCGGTGTGTACCTTTTGACAGAAGGTATCGGGCGTTTGATTGCACCGGAGCCGATTGACGGCTTGATGATTGTGTGGATTTCTGTTTTGGCGTTGGTTATTGATACCGCAACGGCAAAGATTTCACACCATGATGCTGCGCATAACAGCAATATGAAAATGGTGTTTATTCATAATTTGGCTGATGCTTTAGGCTCGGTCGGGGTGATTGTTTCCGGTTTATGTGTGGTATGGTTCGGGATATACAGAATAGACGGCATTGTTGCCTTAATGATTGCTTTTTATATGATAGCGCAGGCTTTTACGAGCTTTGTGCCGTTGGTTAATATTTTAATGAATGCGGCGCCTGATGATATTGATATTGACAAAGTTAAAAAATCTCTTTGTGCCATTAAAGGGGTTAAAGGTGTGCACCATATTCATATTTGGAGTGTTAACGAGCATGACGTTTCTTTAGAGTGCCATTTGGAGGCGGAGGATTTATCTTTGGTGGCAGAGGCCGGAAAGGTGTTAAAGAAAAAGTTTAATATTCATCACTCTACCATTCAGCTTGAAAAAGACGGTGATTGTTGTGAAAAGTGTGTTTTATAGCGAGGGATAAAATGCCGGTTTTGGAAGAAAAGGTTTTTGAAAAGGCGGTTATTGATTTAAGCAAACTTAAAGCTTACGGGTTTCGGCATGAGGGAGACTCTTACCTTTATGACAGGCTGTTTATGAACGGGGATTTTAGGGCGGTTATTCGCATCAATGCAAAAGGAAAAGTCAGCGGAGAAGTGTATGATACGGCAAGCGAAAGTGTCTATTTGCCGTTGCGCGTGGAAGAAATGAGTGTCGGTTTTGCGGGGCAGGTCAGGGCTGAATATATCGGAATTTTAGAAGATATCAAAGCGCATTGCTGTAAATTTAATCTTTTTGTTTTTGGGCAGACCAACCGTATCAGCGAGAAAATCTTTGAAGTTTACGGGGATAGGCCGGATTTTCCGTGGGAGAAGTATAGTGATTGCGGGGTTTTCCGTAATCCGCAGACGGATAAGTGGTATGCGCTGGTCATGAATATTGACAGAAGTAAACTTGATAAAACCAAAAAAGGGGCAGTTGAGGTGATTAACCTTAAACTCAATGAAGATGAGATTTTGCGTTTGCATAAGAAAAAGGGTTACTATCCGGCATATCACATGAATAAAAAAAGTTGGATTACATTGGTTTTAGATGACACGCTTAAAGATGATGAAGTGTTTTTGCATATTGAAGAAAGCTACGGTTTCAGCTCTATGGGGAAGAAGAAAAACCGTTCTTTGCTAAAAAATGAGTGGTTGG
>Ga0310691_10003709_pt1 | contig 17974 bp, 14 predicted proteins | sample 176DNAGHGlowgp2_FD_203887 | JGI IMG/M metagenome (GOLD analysis project Ga0310691, IMG submission 203887) | Sheep rumen microbial communities from Palmerston North, Manawatu-Wanganui, New Zealand - 1766 DNA GHGlow gp2 (v2) (version 2) | ecosystem: Host-associated > Mammals > Digestive system >...
GGCCCCGCATTTCGGAACGCCGCGCCTTGGGAGCCCGGAGCCTGCGAGCGATGGCGGGAGCATTTCACTTGCCCAGCGGCGCAAAGGCCCCGTTTGCGGGCCTCTGCGACAGCGCGGGCTTTTCCCGCGGGCGCGGGGCGCGGAGGCGTCGTTCAGGGCAGGAGCACGCGCACGACGGGCGCGCAGCCGGAGAGGACGGCGAGGAAGCCGTCGCGGGAGAGCGTCGCGCCCTCGACGGACGCGGGCTCGACGTTGGCGAGGGCGATGCGCGCCGAGCGGGGGGCGCCGCCCCCCTCCCCTCCGCCGAGCCGGAACTCGAAGCCGCCGGGGATCTCCGCGACGTCGAGCGAGGCGGCGAGCCGCCCCGCGCGGTCGAAGATCTCGCCGCGCGCGCCGTCGCGGGGCTCGAAGACGCGGAAGGTCGCGCCGTCGGCCCAGTCGTATTCGGGCCCGTCCTCGCAGGCGCCGACGGGCACCACGGCGCCGGGACGCGCGAGGAGCGGGATGCGGTCGTAGGGGACGTGGCGGCGGTGCCACCGCCCGGGCTCGAAGCGCTCGCCCGTGAACCAGTCGGTCCAGGGGCCGGGCCGCGCCCGGCCCGCTCCACTCCCAAACTCTGCGCTCTCTGCGTTCTCTGCGTGAGAATCAAACTCTGCGTTCTCTGCGTGAGAATCAAACTCCGCGGACTCCGCGTGAGAATCAAACTCCGCGGACTCCGCGTGGGGCACGTAGAACTCCGCGACGCCCCGCGGGTTGAACACCGGCGCGACGAGCAGGTCGTCGCCGAGCAGGTACTGGTGCTCGAGGTGGAGGCAGCCGGGATCCTCCGCGTAGTCGAGGACCATCGCGCGCAGGACCGGCGTCCCCTCCGCGTGCGCCTGCAGCGCGGCGCGCCAGAGGTAGGGCATGAGCCGCATCTTGAGCCGCGTGAAGGCGCGCAGGACGTCGACGCTCTCCTCGTCGAAGTTCCACGGGACGCGGTAGCTGCCGCTGCCGTGCAGGCGGCTGTGGGAGGAGAGCAGGCCGAAGGCGGACCAGCGCTTGTAGAGGTCGGGCGTCGCGGTCGACTCGAAGCCGGAGATGTCGTGGCTCCAGAAGCCGAACCCGGCCAGGCCGAGCGAGAGCCCCCCGCGCAGGCTCTGCTCCATGCCGGCGTAGGAGGCCCAGCAGTCGCCGCCCCAGTGGACGGGAAAGCGCTGCCCGCCCGCGGTGGCGCTGCGCGCGAAGACGACGGCCTCGCCGCGCCCGCGCTTGCGCTCGAGCAGCTCGAAGACCGCCTGGTTGTAGAGCAGCGCGTAGTAGTTGTGCATCCGCTCCGGGTCGGAGCCGTCCGCCCACGCGGCGTCGAGCGGCATGCGCTCGCCGAAGTCGGTCTTCACGCAGTCGACGCCCTGGTCGAGCAGCGCGCCGAGCCGCTCCTGGTACCAGCGCTTCGCGTCGGGGTTCGTGAAGTCGACGATCGCCATGCCGGGCTGCCACATGTCCCATTGCCAGACGTCGCCGTTCCTCCGGCGCAGGAAGTAGCCCTTCGCGAGCCCCTCGTCGAAGAGCGCGGACGCCTGCGCGACGTAGGGGTTGATCCAGACGCACACCCGGAGCCCGCGGTCGTGCAGCTTGCGCAGCAGCCCGCGCGGGTCCGGGAACGTGGCGGGGTCCCAGAGGAAGTCCGTCCAGTGCATCGGCCGCATCCAGCAGCAGTCGAAGTGGAAGACCGAGAGCGGAATGCCGCGCTCGCGCATGCCGTCGACGAAGGAGAGCACCGTCCTCTCGTCGTAGTTCGTGAGGAACGACGTCGAGAGCCACAGGCCGAAGGTCCACGGCGGGGGCAGCGCGGGGCGGCCCAGCAGCGCCGTGTAGCGGCGCAGGACGTCGCGCGGCGAGGGTCCGTCGAAGAGGAGGTAGTCGAGGCGCTCGCCGGGCACCGAGAACTGCACGCGGTCGACGCGCTCCGAGCACACCTCCCACGAGACGCGGCCCGGGTCGCAGGCGAAGAGGCCCCACCCGCGCGAGGAGAGCAGCAGCGGGACGTTCTTGTAGGCCAGCTCCGTGCTCGTGCCGCCGTCCTCGTTCCACATCTCGACCGTCTGCCCGTTGCGCACGACCGCGCCGAAGCGCTCGCCGAGGCCGTAGAAGCACTCGCCCGGCGCGACCGAGAGCCGCTCGCGGAAAAACGCGTCGGCGCCGTCGTCGCGCGCCCAGGCGTGGTCGGTCCAGTCCGTCCGGAGGTACGCCAGATCGCCCGGCTCGCTCGCGCAGAGCTCCTCGCCGCCGCGCAGGAAGACGAGCCGCCAGGGATTGCGCTCGATCCGCAGCACGAGGGATCCGCTGCGGACGACGATCGCCTCCGCGTCCTCTGCGAACTCTGCGTGAGATCCCCCCCCTGCGCTCCGCGTGTCGAAGTGCGGGCCCGGATCGCGACGGCCCCGATGGTGGACCGCGCGGACGCGGATCGCGCCCTCGACGGGCGCGGTGATCTCGAAGAAGAGCGACGCGTCCTGGAGCGTGGCGCCCTTGTCGGGGATCGGGTGCGTCGCGACGAGGAGCCGGACGCGGTCGGGCAGGACCTCGGACTCGAAGACCTGGACGGGGGAGAAGGCGGCGACGCCCTTGCGCGCCAGCCAGCAGCCGTGTGTGAATTTCATGCCGCCGATTCTGGAATGCCTGAGGGCCGGCTACGCCTTGACGGGCATCGTCGGGAGCCACTTGCGGATGGCGGCGACGGTGCGCTGCCAGGCGGCGGCGTCGGCGCGGTCGCGGAGGAAGACGCCGTAGAGGGCGTGGAAGGCGTCGGAGAAGGCCTGGAGGTAGGCCATGCGGTCGACGAACGTCGCGGCGGCGTCGCGGTTCTTGTCGACCGGCGGGAGCTTGAGGCCGGTGACGGCGAAGGACGGCGCGGAGACGCTGGCCTGGTAGGTGTCGTCCCCGAGGGTGAAGAAGAGCTTGAGCGAGGAGATCTTCTTGCCGCCGAGCAGGGCGGACTTGATCTCGCGGCTCTGGACCGGGGTGCCGTTGCGCAGGCCGATCTGGAAGGCGCCCTGCGCCTCGAGGACGAGGGAGAGCGGGCCGTCGATGGCGACGGCGAGGCGGGGCGAGCCGGGGCGCAGCTCGAAGAGGGCGTCGTCGGTGCGGAAGCGCCAGTAGAGCCAGGTGAGGAAGTCGAGGCCGATGTCGTTGACGACGAAGTCGCCGTTGTTCTCCGGCGTGAAGGAGGCGGGGGCGAGCTCGTCGGTGCGGACGTTGAAGAGGCGCTGGGCGGCGCCGGCGGCGTCGAGCGGGACGAGCGCGGTGCGGGCGGCCTTCGCGAACCGCTCGGCGAGCAGGTCGACCTGCTTGTCGGTCTTGGCGTCGGTGTAGAGCAGGGAGCGGTCGAGGTCGATCGCGACGTCGTTGCCGGCGAGGGAGGGGGGCGTGCGGGGGAGCATCTGCTTGCGCACGGCCTCCTTGATGGCCTGGCGGTCCTGGCGGGAGAGGGCGTTCACGCCCTTCTCCTTCATGAAGCGCAGCTCCTCGCGGCGGCAGTAGACGGTGAGGAGGGCCTTGGGGATGCGGCGCTCCTCGCGCGTGAGGGAGAGGTGGAGGAACTTGCCGGCATGGCAGGTCTCCTCGGAGATCTCGGCGTCGGTGAGGAAGCGCGGGGTGGCCCAGCCGGCGAGGGGCTCGTCGCGGAGGACCTCGAAGGGCGGGACGGCGTCCTCGGCGAAGGCGGAGAGGACGTCGGGCGAGAGCTTCGCCTCGAACTGGAAGACGCGGAAGGAGGCGGCGGCCTGGGTGAGGGACATGGGGTTATTCCTTTCGTTTGGCGGCGGGGAGGGGAAGGAGGACGGGGGCGAACGACGGGGGCGGGAGGGCGGCGTGGGCGCGCTCGCGCCAGGCGGCCGCGGCGGCGGGGTGGGGGCCGCCGCCGGAGGCGTCGACGAGGCCGCGCCCGGTCTCGCAGAACTCGGCGAGGGCGATCATGGCGTCGCGGTCGCCGAGCGCGGCGGCGCGCTCGTACCAGATGCGGGCGGAGGCGTCGGAGGCGCGGGTGCCGATGCCCTCGGCGAAGTGGTGCCCCATGCGCGCCTGGGCCCAGGCGCGGACGCGCTGGGAGACGCCGGGGTTGGCGTTGATGCGGCGGAGCCACTCGAGCAGGTCGCCGGGGTTCTCGGAGGCGTAGGGGCCGGGGACGGCGAGGACGGCCATCGACGGGATGTGCCCGGCGTTGGCGGCGGCGCGGAGGCCGAGGGCGTAGTCCTCGGGGAAGTCCGAGACGGAGCCGGAGCGGCGCATGATGGCGGCGATGCGGTCGGCGGCGGGGAGCCACAGGCGGGTGGGCTCGGAGATCGTGCCGCCCGCCTCGCGGTAGCAGGTCATCGCGCGGCGGTCGCGGGAGAGCCGGTCCTCGGGCTGGCCCGGGGGCAGCGGGACGGTGCTGGCGTAGAGGTCGCCGAGCAGCAGCCAGGCGCGGAGCGACCCGCGGCTGGCGGCCTCCTCGAGGACCTTCATCGCGGCGGCGGTGTTGGCCTTGCGGCCGAGGCCGAGCAGGAGCGCGTGGCCGTAGAGGTAGCCCGCGTCGGGGTCCTCGCGGGCGGCCAGCTGGAGCGAGTCCATCACGGGGCGCATGCTCCGGACGGCGGCGGTGAGCGTGGCGTGGTCGGGCGCGCGGCCGCCGCCGAGCGACTCGAGCGCGCGGCGGGCGATGGCGAGGACGTTGCCCGCGTCGGCCTCGGCGCGGAGGCGCTCCTCGGGCAGGTCGAAGACGCCGTCGAGGCGCTCGAGCGCAGCCTCGCCGCCGGCCTCCGTGTCGGAGAGGGGGATGACGGAGACCGCGGAGTAGGAGGAGAGCGTGTCGGAGACGACGATCGCGCGGTTGCGCTCGTCGCTCCAGGTCAGGTAGTAGTAGAGCCCGAAGCCGAAGCCGACGACGAAGATCAGGATGACGATCGAGCGCAGGATCATGAACAGGCTGTGCGCGGCCTCGCTCGTGGAGGCGAACCCGGAGAGGGAGGCGGGGCGGCGGCGGCGGCGGTCGTTGGTGATGCGGCCGCGGACCTCGGGCGGCGGCAGCGCCTTCTGGACGGTGGGGTCGGCGCCGTCGGGGTCGCGGTGGCCCTCGTGGGGCGAGCCGATGTCGCGCAGGACCTCGTAGAACGCGTCGCGCGCGTCGGCGACCGCGGGGAACGCGCCGCCCTCCGCGCGGTCCGCGAAGGCGAGCAGGGCGGCGCGGGCGCGGTCGGGGCGGCGCCCGGGGGCGGGCGCGGCGGCGAGGCGGACGAGCGCGGCGAACTGCGCGATGTCGGAGGCGGCCGCCTTTGCGGCGCCGCCGGGGGGGATCGCGGCGTAGGAGAGGATGCGGGCGATGGGGCGGCGCGTTCCGGCGAAGCGGTCGAGCGCGACGCCGTTCGCGTCGAGGGCGCCGAGGCAGGCGAGCCCGGCCGCGTGCAGGTCGGCGAGGCCCTCCGCCACGTCGCCGAGGAGGCGGTCGCGGTCGCGCGGGGAGAGGTCCTCGCCCGCGGCGCGGAGCAGGTCGCCGAACGTGCGGACGCGGAGCGAGCCGTCCTTCTCCTTCTCCGTGTGCTCCTCGGGCGGGAGGGCGTCGGGGTCCAGCGGGGAGGCGAGCGTCCATTCGGGGGCGCCGCCCGGAAGCTCGGAGCGCAGCCACGGCAGGTCGCCGTCGCGCCCGGCGGCGAAGCGGTGCGCCACGCAGGGGATGCGGGCGACCGGGGCGGCGGCGCGGAGCGCCTCCTCGTAGTCGGGGTCGGGGGCGCCCTTCGCGGGGACGACGAGCAGGTGCAGGCGCTTGGTGGTCCCGAAGACGGCCGCGTAGCGTTCGCCGAGCGGGCCGTCGCCGAGGAAGCGCCGGACGGTGTGCGGCCCGACGCGGTCGCCGGGGGCGAGGCGCGGGGAGCGTTTCTGTTCGGTGGAATCGGACACGGCGGGGTCAGATGTCGATGGCGACGATCTTCCGGATGGAGAGCGCGCCGAGGGTGAGCAGGACGGCGACCGCGGCGAGGACGCCGAGGCCGGTCGCGGAATGGAGGAAGGGGCCGAGCATGCGGGGCTGCACGAAGTGGAGCGCGACGCCGATGCCGATCGGCATCAGCGAGAGCACGATCCCCTGCAGCCGCCCCTGCGCGGTGAGCGTACGGATGCGGTTGCGGATGCGGAGGCGCTCGCGGATCGTCCGGGAGATCGTACCGAAGATCTCGGCGAGGTTGCCGCCCGTCCGGCGCGAGGTCTCGATCGCCATCACGACGAGCGCGAGATCGTCCGAGCCGACGCGGTCCGAGAGGTTGGCCAGCGCCTCGTCGAACGGAACGCCGACGCGCGTCTGGTGGAGCAGCGTGCCGAACTCCTCGGCGAGGGGGCCCTCGCCGTTCTCGACGACGTGCTCGATGGCCTGCACGAGCGAGAAGCCCGATCGCAGCGCGTTGCCCATGTCGGAGAGCGCGCCCTCGAGCTGGCGCTCGAACTCGGCGCGCCGGCGGGCGCGGAGCAGGACGACGAGCCGCGGCGGCGCCAGCAGCGCCAGCCCGCCCAGCGTCGCCGCGACCGCGGCGCGCGCCAGGACCGCGCCCATGGACCCCGCCACGCCCCCCAGCGCCAGGAACGCGAGCGCCGCCACGGCGGCCGCCGCGATCCACGCCATCTCGGCGATGCGCTTGGGCGGGATGAAGAGGAACAGGTCCTCGAACGCCCGCGAGGTCCGCGACGAGAACTCCCCTCCGTACGCCGCCGCCCCGCGCTCGAGCGCGTCGAGCGCGGCCTGCGCCAGCCCTGCGAAGCAGAGCCCGGCGAGAAGGACGATGGCGAGGGGGAGGAGGGACACGGGAATGAACAGCTAACAGTGAAGAGTGAAGAGTGAAGAGTGAAGAGTGAAGAGCGAAGAGTGGAAGGGGACGGGAGGGAAGGGAAGGTCGAGGGGGGGATCAGGAGGGGGTCTGCTCGCCGGAGGCGAAGAGGACCTGGCCGGTCGTGGCGTCGACGATGGCGAAGGACTCCGCCTGCCGGAGCGGCTCGCTCTTGAAGGAGAGGCGCGCACCGTACCCGGCCTGGATCTCGCGGACGATGCCCTCGTCGGAGGTCCGGATGCGCTCCAGGACGGAGGGGTGGATGCAGATCTGCAGGTCCACCTCCTTCTTCTCCTGCGTGAGCAGCGCGGTGAGGGACCGCAGGCGGCGCTGGATGTCGACGGAGAGCTGGAGGGGGGACTTGATGACGCCGTGCCCGTGGCAGTAGGGGCAGGGCTGGTGCATCTGCGAGAGGAGGCTCTGCTCGAAGCGCTGGCGCGTCATCTCCAGCAGCCCCAGCTCGGAGATCTGCGTCACGTTCGTCCGCGCCTTGTCGCGGCGGCACGCCGCCTTGAGGGCGCGGTAGACCTGCTGCTGGTGCTTGCGCGACTTCATGTCGATCAGGTCCAGCACCACGAGGCCGCCGATGTTGCGGATGCGCAGCTGGCGCGCGACCTCCTCGACGGCCTCCAGGTTGACCTCGAGGATCGCGTCCTCCTGCGAGCCCTTGCCCTTGTGGCGGCCGGTGTTGACGTCGACCGCGATGAGCGCCTCCGTCTCGTCGATCACCAGGTAGCCGCCGCTGCGGAGCGGGACCTTCCGGCGGAAGGCCTCCTCCAGCTGCGTCTCGACGCCGTAGTGGTCGAAGATCGGGTAGCGCCCGTCGTAGAGCTGCACGAGGTTGCGGGCGTGGCGGGAGATGCGGGCGCACTCCTTGCGGACGCGCTCGTAGACGACCGGGTCGTCCACGACGATGCGGTCGACGTCCTCCGTCATCCAGTCGCGCACGATCCGCATCACGAGGTCGGGCTCCTCGTAGACGCAGCAGGGCGCCGGCATGTCCTTCACCGCCTGCTTCATATCGTTGTAGGCGTTGATGAGCACGCGCAGGTCGCGGACGAACGCGGTGTGCGTCGCGCCCTGGCCGGCCGTCCGGACGATGAGGCCGCAGTCCTTCGGGATGAGCTTCTGGAGCCGGTCGAGGATCTTCTTGAGGCGCTTGCGCTCCTCGGCGTCGCCGATCTTGCGCGAGACGCCGCGGAGGGTGCCGCCGGGCATCAGGACGAGGTAGCGCCCGGGGATGGAGAGCGAGGCGGTGATGCGCGGGCCCTTCGTCCCGATCGGGCCCTTGGAGACCTGGACCGTCACGACGGAGCCGGCGGGGAACCGCTTCTCGATCTCCTCGTTGGTGAGGCGCTTGCCGCCCTTCTTCTTCTTGCCGCCCTCCTTGCCGCCCTTCTGGGAGTCGTCCTCCTCGCCGCCGCCCTCCTCCTCGTCGTCGTCGAGGAGCGACTCGTCGTCGGGGTTCATGTCCCAGTAGTGCAGGAAGGCGTTCTTCTTCATGCCGATGTTGACGAACGCGGCCTGCAGGTCGTTCTGGAGGTTCTGGATGCGGCCCTTGTAGATGGAGCCGACGAGGCGCTCGTCGGTCGGGTGCTCGACCTGGAACTCCTCGAGGCGGCCGTTCTCCAGGACGGCGACGCGGGTCTCGAGCTTCTCGGCGTTGATGATGATCTCGCGGCTGAGATGGCTCGTCTCGCGCGTGATCCACTTGAACTTGAAGAAATTCTTCGCGAACATGACGGGGGAAAGATGGGATGGGAACGGGGTTGGGGTCGGGGGAGGGACGGCTCCGGGCCGCGGTGGCGGGCGAACCGTCCGGGGGACAAAGGGAACGCGGCGGAGGGAAATCCGCCTTGCGGGGGGGGATTCTAGCAGAAATCTTCCCGAAGGGAAACAAGAGAATGAGGGTGGCGTCCGGAAGGGGGTTGTGGTATGCTTCCGCCCCATGAAACCCCTTCGCCTCCTTGCCATCGGCAACAGCTTCACCGAGAGCCTCCTCCGCGACCTCCCCCCCATGGCCGCCGCCGAGGGCCGCCCCCTCGCCTTCGCCAACCTCTACATCGGCGGCTGCTCCCTGCGCCGCCACGCCGAGAACCTCGAGGCCTCGGCCGCCGACCCCTCGTTCCGCCCCTACCGGGCCTCGTTCCGCGGGTTCCCCGAGGAGGACGGCCTCGCGGGCGAGGCCCCCGCCAGCTCCAACGAGATGCTCGCGCGCGGCGACTGGGACGTCGTCACCGTCCAGCAGGCCAGCCACGAGAGCTGGGACTACGCCAACTACCAGCCGTGGGGCCACGCCGTCGTCGAGGCCATCCGCCGCGCCTGCCCCGGGGCCGAGGTCGCCATCCAGCAGACCTGGGCCTACCGCGCCGATGACGACCGCCTCCGCCCCGGCGGCGCCTGGGGCTTCGACCAGGCCGGCATGGCGGACCGCGTCTTCGCCGCCTACGACCGCTTCGCCGCGGACGAGGGCATCGCGCGCCAGATCCCGACCGGCCGCGCGGTCTGGATCAGCCGCCGCCGCGAGGTCGCCCCGTTCCGCCCCTACGAGGTCTCCGACCTGGCCGGCTACCGCTGGCCCGACCTCCCGTCCCAGGCGGGCGACGTCGTCGGCCGCCTCGGCTGGCGTCGCAACGGGGACACGGGCGAGATGGAGATCGGGCGCGACACGATCCACCTCAACGCCCGCGGCGAATACCTCCAGGCGCTTGTCTGGTTCGGCTTCCTCTTCGGCGTCGACCCGACCTCCGTCTCCTACGTCTCGCCCCAGGTCGGCGACGCGGACGCCCGCTTCCTCCGCCTCTGCGCCCGCGACGCCCTCGCCCAGAAGGCCTGATCCCCCCTCCCCGCCCCGCTCCGCCGAGCCCGCCGCGCCGCCCGTGAAGACCCTCGTCCCCGTCGCCGTCTTCCGCTCCCCGTTCGGAAGCAAGTTCGGCGTGCCGCGCCAGAGCGGCCTCGCGCCGGACCTCCCCGGCCGCGTGGCGTTCGAGCCCCCGTTCCGCGACCCCGCCGCCTGGCGCGGGATCGCGGACTTCGACTACGTCTGGCTCGTCTGGGGCTTCCACGGGGCCGAGCCCGCCCCCGGCGCCCCGTTCCGCCCGACCGTCCCCGCCCCGCCTCGGCGGCAACGCCCGCGTCGGCGTCTTCGCCACCCGCTCCCCCTTCCGCCCCAACGGGCTCGGGCTCTCCGCCGTCCGCCTCGTCGGCGCCGACGCCACCGGCCTCGACGTGGCGGGCGCCGACCTCGCGGACGGCACCCCGGTCTACGACGTCAAGCCCTACCTGCCCTGGGCCGACGCCCGTCCGGACGCCCGCGCCGGCTTTGCCGGCGAGCCCCCGACCCCGCGCCTCGAGGTGCGTCTCCCGGACGCGCTCGCCGCGGCGTTCCCGCCGGCCGAGCGCGCCGCCCTCCTCCAGGCCCTCGCCCTCGACCCGCGCCCCGCCTGGCAGGACGACCCGGAGCGCGTCTACGGGTTCCCCTTCGCGGGGCGCGAGGTCCGCTTCCGCGTCGCCGGCGGCGTGCTCTCGGTCCTCTCCGCGGACCCCGCCGCCGCGGCGGCGGACGGCGCCGGCGGCGCCTGACGCCGCGCCCACTCGGCCTGCTGGACCGCCCCCATCAGGAGCTTCGCGTCGGCCTCCGTCCGGACCCCGCGCGCGAAGATGCGTCCGAAGCCCTCCATCATGTGGTCGGCGTTCGCCTCCTGCATGAATCCGGTCCCGAGCAGGTGCGCGCGCAGCTTCGCGAGCATCCGCCCGCGCAGGTCCGCCGTCGCCAGGGGGGAGCTCTCCAGCTCCCGGTTGCGCGCCGGGCCGGCCGCCGCACGGTAGAGCTCGTGGCAGAGCAGCAGCACGCTCTGCGCCAGGTTGTAGCTCGGGTAGTCCGGCGAGGCGGGGATCTGCACGACGTGCGTGCAGAGCAGCAGCTCCTCGTTGAGGAGCCCCTTGTCCTCCCGCCCGAAGACGAGCGCCACCGGCCCCCGCTCCGCCAGGTCGAGCAGCTCCGGCGCGACCTCCCGCGAATCCGCGAAGTGCCGGCGGAAGAGCCCGCCGCGGCGCGACGTGCCCGCGACGGCGACGCAGTCCGCGACCGCCTCCGCGAGCGTTCCGTACGTCTTCCGCGCGTCGAGGATGTCCGTCGCGTGGACCGCCATCTGCCGCGCGAACTCCCAGGTGAGCCCCGGGTCCGGCGCGACGAGCCGCAGCTCGCGCACGCCGCAGTTGGCCATCGCCCGGCACGCGCTCCCGACGTTGCCCCCGTAGAGCGTCCCCACCAGGACCACTCGCAGGTTCCCGAGCGCCTTCCGTCGCGCGCGCGCGGCATTCTTTATCGGTTCGTCCGACATCTTTTCCGGTTCGTCCGACATCTTTTCGGGTTCGTTTGACATGGCCCACTAGTCTACCACGCCCCCCCGCCCGCCGCAACTTTCCCGCTCGCCCCCATTCGCCGACCGTGTTTTAAAATCACATGATTCTCCGCTTCCATAGCGGTGAATCATGCGTAGAATTTGGTGGCGTCTTCGGCCGTGGGAATTCGGTGGAACGCGCCGATGCCGGGCGCGCCCTCCGCGAGGCCGGTCCGGAGGCGGAGATGTGCCCTCCGCGAGGCCGGTCCGGAGGCGGAGATGTGCCCTACGGGGCGACCGGGTCGATCCGGACGTACCGCACCGCGAAGGGTTCGTCCGAATCGGCGGTGACGACAAGGACGAGCCGCGAGGCCGGCCTTTCGCCGATGTCGCAGGAGAAGAAGCCGGTCGCCGGATCGACGACCCCGAGCACCTTGCCGCGAGGGGCGTCGTCGGAGATCACGCCGACGCGGGTCGCGGGCGGCGCGTTGGTGCTCCCGGGAACGCCGCACTGCACGACGAGCCTCCCGCGGACAGCCGGATGGCAGTCGACGGCCATCCCGTCTTTCTTCCGCGCCGGGCGGATGCTCTGGTACCAGGTGTTCGTGGTTCCGTCGATCGCGCGTTCCGGGCCGTGCCCGGGCACCTCGCCCATGCCCGCCCCGAGCAGGGAGACGTCGAACGGAGGCGGCAGGGGAATCCTCTCGACCGCGCCCGCCACGAGCTTCGCTTCCGGTTCCCCCTCCCGCCCGGGGCGGAGGAGCCACCCGGCGGCAGCGGCGGCGACGAGAAGGACCGCCAGGAACGCCCGCCTGGCGGCCGACGCCCTCGGCCTCGGCTCCGGCACGAACCGGTACCCCCGGCCGCGGTCCGTCTCGATGCAGCGCCCCGCGGCGCCCAGCTTGCGCCGGAGGGACGAAACGATTCCGTCCGCGGCGCGGGAAGGGGGCTCCCCCTTCCTTCCTCCCCCGCCCGCGAGCTCCGCGCGGGAGAACGTCCGCCCCGGGCGGGACGCCAGCTTCGCCATCAGCGCCGCCTCGCAGGGGATCAGCTCGACGGGGCTTCCGCCGACCCGGACGTTCCCGGTCGCCGGATCGACCGTGACGCGGTCCGGATTCCAGCGGAATCCCTCCCCGCGGACCGTCTCGATGCACGCGCCGCCCGGACCGAGCGCCTTGCGCAGCCGCGAGACCATCGCGTCGACCGCGTGCTCCTCCACGTTCCCGCGGCCCTTCCCGTGCATCGTTTCCAGCAGTTCCCGGCGCGAAAGGACCTCTCCCGGCCGCGACCGCAGCGCGGCCAGCAGCTTCTCTTCCGTCGGGGACAGCCCCTCCGGCACGGCGAAGGCGCGGGATTCGTTCTTCCGTTCCATGCATTCCAGTATCGCAGAATCGGAACGCGGAGACAATCCCCATCCGCCCCGCTTGCAAATTTGTGACGATTCGCGGAAAAATCTTCGAAAACGCCAGTAAAATCGCACTTTTTCTTCCGAATTGTAAGCGCACCTTCAAATCGTATCCCGTTCTCTTGCCTTCCCCTTCCCGTTTTGCTACGTTTCCACTTGCCCCTTCCGTCGCCCGCCCCGCCTCCCCCATGCCCGTCCCCCGTCCGAAACGACCGCCCCTCCCCGCCCGCCTGTTCCGGGCGGGCGCGGCCGTCCTCGCCCTTCTCGCCAGCGCGGCCAGCGCGCAGATCGTCCACGTCGAAGCATGGGTCGTCGGCGACGGAACCGTCTGGGCGAGAACCGACGACGAGGTCCGCGGTCTCGTCTCCGGCGCCAACCGCGTCTTCGCCCAGGCCGGCGTCCGGCTTTCGTTGGAATCGATCCAACACACCAACAACGTGGATTGGCTCGACTTCGATCCGGAGGCGCACAACTGGCGCGTTCCCGGCCAAATGGCGTCCACGGCCGCCGGGCGCGGCGGCTTGGTCTGCTTCTTCGTCCGTACCATGACGGGCTATTACGGTCTCCACTCCGGCAACACGATCCTAATCAAGACCGCCGCGACGTCCACGACGCTCGCCCACGAAACGGGACACGCCTTCGGTCTCTGCGACATTTACACGCGCGACCGGAACGCCCCCACCAACGTCCCCCCCGACCTCCCGCCTTGCCGGTCCTTCCTTCCCGACGACTGGGGAACCGATTCGGAAGAATCATTCTATCCCGACGGAACGACGCAGTCGAATCTCGTGGAACGCCTGCTTATGTTCGGCGCCGGAGATTCGGTCGGTGGCGGCGGAACGGACATTCCTTCCGGCGACGTCTACGGGCTGTGGTACGAACGAGTCGTCGATCCCGCCACCGGACACAAGGTCAAAGTCTGGCACCTTTCGCTCGCCCCCGTCGGTTTCTTCAAACATGCAACCCCTCCTCCGTCCGGCCCGTGAAGACATTTCCCGCGACTCTCGCCCTCCTTGTTACCGCCGCGTCCGTTCGCGCCGCGGCGTTGACCGCCGCGCAACTGGACGAGATCGAGCGCTCGATCCTTCCGCTGCGGCACGGCTACGACCGCCACGAGGCGCTCGCGGCGTTCGCGGCGCAGGAAGAAGCGACACGCGACGACATGTCCGCGGCGCTCGTCGCCATCTTCGAACGGCGTCCGCCGGCGGCAGGCCGGACGGACGCCGTTCGCGAGTTCGCCATTTCGGAGCTCGGGATCTTCGGCGGCACGAACGCGCTGCCGGCGCTGCGGAAGATCGCGCTCGACGCGGACGACCCGTGCGGATGGCACGCGATCGGCGCCCACTACGCGATTTCGGGCTACAACCCGGAGTCGCTCGCGTGGACGGAGGAGCTGCTGCTCGACGCGCGGCCGGCGTTCGCGGCGCGGCGCGCGGCGTTCCTGAACGTCTTCCGCCACGCGCTGTCGGGCGACGACGCCCCCGCGGACGAACGCGCGTTCCTGGCTGGGTTCGTCCTCCGCGCGACCGCCGCCGCGGACGACTCGCCCGCCTGGACGGACCAGGTCCTCTGCCGGACGTTCCCGGCCTACGCCGGCAGCGCCGAGCGCCGCGCCCGCCTGGAAGCGGCCCTGGCTCGGCTACCCCCGCCCGCGCCGGAACGGAAAGGCGCCCTGCCGGACGGAACGGAGTTCGTCCGGCGCGATCTCACCAACGCCCTCGCGACCGCCGTCGCCACCAACCCCGTCCCCTTCTCAATCCCCGTCCCCCGCTCCCCGCCCACCCCCCGCGTCCTCCCCGCCACCTTCGTCCTCCCCGAAATCCCGCAGGAGTGGAGAGAATGAGAAGCTTGCCCCAACCGCCGCGCAGAACCCGTTCGGAAGGCCTCGTCGCCCTCTTCGCGGCGCTGGCGGTTTCGTCCGTCGGCGCGAGGGAGTGGGAATGGCACGAAGAAATCACGCCGGAAAAGGAATTGCGCTGGGCGCAACGAAACTATGCCGAGGGAACAAACTTCACGGTCCGCGGAATGTTCCGGGAAGCGGAGGAGCGGATCGGCGGCGGCATCGGAACGGCATCGGGCAAACTTCAAGAGCTGGAAAGCCGGGCAAGGGTCGTCGAACCGCTTCAAGGGTTCATCGCCCGTTTTCGGTCGATCTGCGACCGCTTCGAGAACGATTGGACGAACGCCGTCCTCGAGGCCTTCGCTCTCGAAAGGCCGATCAAAGACTTTGTCGCGACGAATCCCGTCGTCAAGGGAGAGCTCGATCGGCCCCTGCGGACCTTCGACTGGCTCCGGAAGGAACTCTCCTCGGGCAACCGTCGCGACGCGGGGATCAATCTGCGGAACTTCCAGGACGCGCTCCGTCGACCAATCGGGACGTACGAGGACCTCCGTCGTCTTGAGCCCTCCTTCCGCGCCATCCTCGACGATCTCGAACGGGCGAGGGAGGATCTGAAGGCCGAACGGGTCAAGCCGTTCGACGCGGAACGCGCCCTTGGGATCGCGCGGGCGTACGTTGATGTTGCCCTCGGCAAGACCAAGGCGCCGGGAGGGGAGTTTCTCGGTGCGGATTGGGATCTGGACTGCGCGCGGGCCTACCTGAATGACGTCCGGGAAATGGAACCGTTGAAGGAGGAGGCGGTGGCCGAAGTCGAAGCGTCCATTGTCGAGGCGAAGCGCCTCCGGGATCTTGCCGGCGTCCGCCACTCCTTGCAGGCGGCCCGGACTTGCATGGAAAAGAACCGGCCCGACAATGCGATCCAGAACATCCGCAGCGCCGAGGAAATCTACCTCCCTCGCGGAAAGGGTGATCCCGCGTTCGAGGAACTGGCCAACGAGGTCGCCGACCTGAGGCGCGCCGCCGAGCGGAAGACGGCCGACATGGAGCGGGCCCGCGACCTTGCGGCAATCGAACGATGCCGCGGGGAGCTCGGCGATCCGAATGCGACGGTCCTTCCCGAGACCGTCCTCGTCCCGGACGCGGGGACCGAAGAAGAACTCAGGCGCTTTGCGGCGGAAGCGGACTTCGCGGCCATTCTGAGGCGGGAGCTTTCCGAAAACGAATTCGACCTGTACGTTTCCCGGGGGCGTGGCAGCATGGTCGGCTTCTCCGGCGATCCGGGCTTCCTCCCGACGCTCCGGGCGGCGCTGGCCCGCGCGGTCAACACGAACTATCCCTCGGCGTTTCCCGGCGGAGAACGCTTCTCCGTTTTCCTGTGCATCCCCTTCAAGCCCGGAACCTACGATTCGTTCTGCCCGAGAACGCGCACGGACGCGGACGGACGGAAGGTCGTGGAGGTCGTCCCACGGATTCGTCGCCTCGACGTCATCCGCACGTCGGCGCAACCGGACGACGCCTACCTGTACTTCGACGGCGATGCCGGCGTCCTGTTCGAACCGGGAGGGCGCACGGCTCTGTTTCCCGGCCTGGGCGCGCTTCTTGCCGGCAAGCTTCCGAAATCCCGTGCGGATCGGAAAACCGCTCCGATTACATTCCGCAACGAGGCGAAACCGGACCTCCGCTCCCCCCCCCCCCCCCCCCGCCACCCCGCCACCATCGACCACCCCGAAATCCCGCAGGAGTGGAGGGAATGAATAATCCTCCGTCCATGGCGCTTCTCCTTTTGAGCATCGCTGCCGCGGTTCTGTCCGAGACGCGCGCGGTGGCGTTTCTGAATCCATCCGGCATCGTCCTCGGCGGAACGGCGACGTTCCGCGTCGACATCGCCCCGGCCGCAAATCCGACTCCGTTTCTCAAATGAATACGAAACACCCGGCTCATATTCTCCTTCTCGCAACCTTGGTCGCACTGTCCACCTCCGCAGAACTGCCTCCGAACGCCGCCGACCGGATTGCAGGCATCTGCTCCGCCCGCCACGGGGACGTCGTGATGGACGGACTGGCCGCCTTCGCCCGCAACAACGGCCTGACCCGCGACGAAATGTCCGCCGCGATGGTCGAAGCCGTCGAACGGCGGGACAAGCGCACACGCGATCCCGTCCGCAAAATGGCGACATCGTGGCTCGGCACGTTCGGCGGGACGAACGCGCTACCGGCGTTGCGGCGGATGGCCCTGGATCCGGAAGACACGTGCGGATGGCATGCGATCGGCGCCTACTACCAAATCGCCGGACGCTCGCCGGAGACTCTTTCGTGGGCGGAGGAATTCCTTCTCGATCCGGCAAACGACGCCGGAGAACGGCGCTCGCAGTTCCTGGGCGTCTTCCGTTCCGCGCTCGGCTGGGACGAACTGCCGGCCGCGGAGCGCGCGGCCGTCGGTCGGGTCCTCCTGCGGACGACCGAACGGACCGACGACTCGCCCGCCTGGACCGACCAGGTCCTCTGCCGGGCATTCCCGGCCTACGCCGGCAGCGCCGAGCGCCGCGCGCGGCTGGAAGCGGCCCTGGCGCGGCTTCCCCCGCCCGCGCCGGAACGGAAAGGCGCCCTGCCGGACGGAACGGAGTTCGTCCGGCGCGATCTCACCAACGCCCTCGCGACCGCCGTCGCCACCAACACCGTCCCCTTCTCAATCCCCGTCCCCCGCTCCCCGCCCGCCCCCCGCGTCCTCCCCGCCACCTTCGTCCTCCCCGAAATCCCGCAGGAGTGGAGGGAATGAAACAGCCCCTTTCCTGCGCGCGCGAAGTGTGGTATCCTCGCGCGCTACAGACACCCCGGTGACTGACCATCGCCTTGCCGACCCTTTCGTTCCAGAAAACACTTCCCGATCTCGCCTTCGCCAAGCCGAAGACGTTGCGGCTCGGCGCGGCGATATTCGAGACGCCGGTCTGGGCTAAGGTGCTCGAGGAGGCCGCGCGGGCGATGCTCGACGGCGCGCGGACGCGCAAGGCCGCCCTCGCCGCCGCCAAGCGGTTTCCGTGGATGGGAAGAAGAGGACGGAGCATGGCGCGTCCCTGCGAGCTGGAATCGGGCGTGTGGATCGAACTCCATCAAGGGTCCCACGGCATCCTTGTCCGGACGAAGATGCTCCTCGATGCTTGTGGCTACCCGCTCGCCCAGGCGATGGTTGAATACGATGTCGCGGCAAGCGCCGAAACAAAGACCAAACGAATCAACACCGCGACACGTTGTAAAAAACAACCAAAATCATCAAACAATCCGCCGCGACCCCGCAAAGGCGAAAAAACCGGTGCATTCGCCCGACGGATGTTCGGCATAGCGTTCAACAACGATAAGGTTCCCCGTTCCGACTTCTTTGCTTGCCTCGATGACAAGGAAGGGACAAAGCGGGTGTTCGGCCTCTTACTCGGCGGACAACCACTCTTTTCGCGTTCCATTCTGAAGGTCGGGCATAATCTTCGTTCCTGGACCGAACCATTTCCGACCCGTTTCGGTTTCTCTGTTTTCGTGAACAGTCAATGGCGCTCCGGACACCTCGC
>Ga0310691_10003710_pt1 | contig 17964 bp, 3 predicted proteins | sample 176DNAGHGlowgp2_FD_203887 | JGI IMG/M metagenome (GOLD analysis project Ga0310691, IMG submission 203887) | Sheep rumen microbial communities from Palmerston North, Manawatu-Wanganui, New Zealand - 1766 DNA GHGlow gp2 (v2) (version 2) | ecosystem: Host-associated > Mammals > Digestive system >...
ATTATCTCTTTCTATTTTATTATTTTTATTTATAAGTTTATCTCGCCAATAAATAATGTCATCAAAATTACTTCTAGATACATTTTCTTCCAAACTTTCTGTAGCACCAAGCATAGCCTTCATATTATCAAGAATTCTATTATTTCGTGCTTGTCTACTATTAAGTTCTATCGTTCTATCACCTTCAATTCCTTCTTTAAATTCCTCAAAGGTAAGAAGACCACTAGCTTTACCTTGTTCTGAAAGTTTATCTATACGCTTAGTTAATTCTTCTTCAATAACAGTTCCTTTAAAAGCTTTATAATCTGTAGTTTTTAAGAAACTTTGAATAAGTTCTAATTGTTTTATATAATCTTTTACAAGGTTTATATCCTTGTTATTAGGATTCTTTCTTACAACTTTTTTAAGACCTCTTATATTACTTTTAAGCTTTTCCAGATAAATGTCTGTACTATTAGCATATTCATATTTTTTAGCAATTTTGCCATCATTCTTTTTAACTACATTTTGAATAATTTCTGGAAGTTTTTTAAATATTTCAGAAGCTTTATCATGTATACCATTATAAATATCTCGTACAGGGCCTATTCTATCTTCTATTTTATCCTTTACTTGCAAGTCATCTGAATCTACATTGACTTTGTTGTCTTTTAAATATCTATAATAGTCAAAAATATCAGCATCTTTTTCTATGTATTCTACTTTAAATATCTCACCTTTAGCATTTGTATATGTTTCATATTTAATACCATAAACAGAGTCGATATCGAAGTCAGAACCTGTTTGTGATACCCATTCATTAGGAACAATAATTGTAGAACCACAACCATCATCTACAAATCCTACAATTTTCATATTACATACTGATTGTTTACCCTCAGTAGGAATACGATAGCCTATTATAGTATCAATACCTTTAGCTTCAAGCTCTTCAAGTATTTGTTGATCAGTCATATCCTTATAATGTTCAGAATTTCTGTCAATTCCAAACATAGAAGCAGGAACCATAACTTCAATATAGTCTGTAAGTTTACCATCAACTACAGGTCTATATTTAAGGTCTTTGCTATAACTAACTTTTTCAACAGAATCACTTAAAGGTTTCCAACCAATATTAGTTACCTGAGCAGCATGAAATCCAGGAAGTCTTTGTCTAGTAATACTATTATTAAATACACTTTGAAATATAGATTCAAATTTTACCAAAACTGTATTAATAAGAGGAGGCATTATAGGAGCGCCATCTTCGTCAAGAGTTATATAATCCATCATGTTTTGGTCTACACCAAGACGACGCATTTCTTGACCAAGTTTATCATACAATTTCTTTAAGTCAACACTATTAGTTGCATTGTTGTATTTAATACTTCCATCAGCATTTATTGTAATACCAAACTCTTTAAGAAGCCTGTCATAACTCTCTTTTATATTAGCAACAAGAAGATTCATATATTCTTCCTTCTTTGCATACAGTGGGCTATCAGGAGATATATTATCTATAATTTTCTTAGCAATTTGAATACCAATTTTGTTGGTTGCATCCATATGCTGAGGAGTTTCTTGCTGTGTATATAGATGACGATATTCATAATCTTGTGCACATCTTCCAACTTTATTTTTAAACTCTTCAACTCCAGTTAAATCTCCATTATTATCCCAAAGAGTTATAATTTCTTCATTGGCAGATTTAGATGTTTCTACAGTATTAAGCTGGTCAATACCAGTTTCTTTCATTAAATTGTATACAGCTTCAAGTTCTGTACCTTTAATAAATCTAGGAACAAGTACAAATTCTGCGTTTTTAATTTGACGAGGGACAAAAATACCATATCTTTCATCATAATATGTATCATAATAAAAGTTTTTCTGAACTTGAACAAATTCTTCCAAATCTGCAGCAGTAAGTGGAGTACTTTCATCCATTATTTTTTCAATAAGAGGCATATATTGTTGAAGTTGACCTCTACCAGCAATACGACGAATCCACTCCTCAAAAGTTATATACGATTGTGCATCATTAACTTTTGTTTCACTAAAACCACCTCGTCGTTCAGGTTGATTTGTTTTCTTATCTATTTTTGGAGTTCCGTTTTTATTGTATTCTATTTGCCCGTAAATAATTTCTTTAGCTCTTTCTAATTTATCTTGTTTAGTCTTTCCAGGAAGAGTTTTAGCAAGTTCTTCAACTATTGGATCAAGAACTTCATATCTTGTCATTTTAGAATTAGCTACGGTAACACCTCTAAAGGTGGTTCTAGCAGTAAGACCTGTAAGTTGAGGAAATCTACTAAAGAAATCACTTACTTTTCTTTCTTCAAAACGTACTCTGCCATCGTCATCTCTTTCAATATTACCTTTTTCGTCAGTGATAGGAACTTTATAAGTGCCCTCATTAAGAAAGGACATACTAGCATTTCCATCAGCAGAATCGCCATTGATACAGCTATAAAGCATACCAGAGCCTTCATATTGTTTAGCACGCTTTAATACTGTTTGAGCATTTTTATAAAAGCCTGTGTCACCATCAAATAAATCGTCGCAACTCATAAGAAATATGGCATTATTGATAGCAAACTCTCTTATGGTTGATTCATTTACAGTAACACCTTTAATAAATTTTCTATTTTGATTTATTATAGTTTCAGCTTTGTCCAAATATGCTCTAAGATATTTTTCTATTTGCTGATCGATAAGTTCTTGTTGAGAATTAGTAAACTCAACATCCACAACTTTATCATCAGATTTTACAATATGAAGATGAGAATCCGAACCAGCTCCCCCGTAAAGGATATGAATCTTGCCATCATCTATTGGCTGAAAATTATCATCTACTTCATTTGGTTCTGTAGTAATAACCTCATCTAAAAAATTATGTGGAACAAATACGGTATTACCATCTTCGTCTGTTTCTGGAATTGTTATAGTAAATTTATCACTATGAAAAACTTTACCACCAAGAGTATACTTTCCATCTGCTTCGCCTAAAACCTTGCCAGCTTTATCTAAATGATAGTTAGCATAACCTATGAAATTGTCTCTATCTTCTCGTACTTTAATCTCTTTTTCTCCAGAACTATTAGACGGTTTTATCCAACCACCTTTGCCGTTTTGATCATATTCTATATCAAAATAATGGTCAAGAGCTATAGCAGCACCTACCATTTCTTGTTTAAATTGATTTCTTAAAATATTGAATACTCTTGCATTTCTATTCATTTTTATTTCAGCAGCAGCATAATTTTTGCCTTTGAAACTAAAATCTTTGTCAAGAGCATTTCTAATAGTACCTACAAGGTTGTTATATAATTGTTTATAAACACTATTATTATCGTCTTTTTGAAAGTCTCCAACATTTGTAGGCTCTGCTACTGGTGCAACAACCATTCTAAGTTCAGCATTGTTCAGTGTCACTTTATCCGAACCCTCTTCAGTAACAACATCACCTGCAATGATAAACATGAAGTTTCCAGAAGCAAATGTAATTTGACCTCTACCTGATTCTTTATTTTGAAGTAATGCACCGTTATTAGCATCAACCGTTGTAGATTTTGTTCTAATTATTCTTTGAATAGCATCAAATCCTACAAACATTACGGTTTCGTTACTTATAGGATAAGCTTCTACAAACTGAGAATTAGGTATTACTGGAATATTACTAAGAATTTCATTAGCTACATTAATTCTATAATTAGGATCAGCATCTACAAACAAATCACTTGTATCATATCTAGGAGCTCTAATAGAATACATAGTTGTAGCATCAGAAGGAATTCTAGGAAAGTAACTAGCTATTCTAGCTTGTACTTTACTATTTTCTTCTGTTCCGAAAAACTGAATAAATGATGTTGGGCAAAAATCACCAAAAGTCATTTCATCATATGTCATATTAGCACCAGTATCCATATCACTACTACCGTCTAACATATATATCTCTAGTAATTTTGGGCCATCTTCAGTTATATAAATATCTCCGTTATCATCTATACCAAAAATACCTTCACTTATAACATCACCTTGCTTGTTTCGTTGCTGAAATAAAATAGAACTATGTCTATTGCGAGGGTCCCTATATAAAGAAGCTCCCCAATCTTCAAGCCTATTGTTATGTATAGCATTTTGTTGTTGCCCGTTAACTGTAACAACAACATTTGTGGAAGATTTAAGAATACCTTTAAGATCTGTTATAAAACTGTTGTTAATTACAACAGAAAACCTATTGCCTTTTACGTTTGGAACATTTTTCTCAGTAGGTACAACACTATAAGGAACAAGCAAATCTCTTATAGCAGTTATAGCGCTATTATGACTCGGTGTAATAAAATCACTTTTGTATAGTGCTTTCATATCAACAGGTTGAGTTTCACCCTTCCAAGTTCCATTTCTTCTATCTTCTTTTATCTTATCGTTATGTCGTTTAGCCGCAATAATGTTAGCTTGACGCTCATTATATCTCTTCCTGCTAGTTTTGTTAGCATCGATAAGTTTATTTAAAGCAGTTTTTAATTCATTTATATTACTTATCTGCTTACTATAGTTTCCAACAGCATTGTTAGCAAGATGAATATAAGCATTTATAGCTTCAGACTGAAGAGAAGTAAACTGAATTTTAAGAATGTCAGTAAGTTCTTGTTTACAAGTATCAAGTAAGTCTTCTAATGCTGCTGTGTGTTTTACTCTTTCTGCATCTGATATACGTGCATCATTCAACATTCTAGCGTACTGCGATGCAGTTTTAAGATAATCATCTAAGGCTTTAAGTTTCTTTGCATAATAATCATCATTATCCTCTTCAATTCTACTCTTCGCATCATTAAGCATGTTAAACAACATAGCTGCTTGCTTGTTAGCTTTTTGAGTAGATACTTTAACTCTAGATGCACCATTATCATGTACAATTTGAATACGTTCCATTGTACACTTCATAAAAGTTCTAAATACTTCTGCTGCAAAATCTAAATTATTAGTTAAATCTTCAGCAAATTTTGCAAAACTTTCAAAACCTGGAACTGTAGTAGAAACTTGTTTAATAAAGTTAATCATACTTTCTATATCATAGAAATTATCATTACTAGAATATAACAAGTCTACGCATTCCTTAGCAGACATATGCTCAGGAAAACTATATTCTGCATCAGTTTTTAAAGAATAATCATCCCCAACTTTTTCGGTACTATTAAATTTAGGTAAAGTATTAAAATATATGGCTATTCTTTCAGTACAATGTTTCATGTAATCTGAAACTTTACCAGCTTCATTTGTAACTTTACCGATATAATCATCTAATTCAACTTCTCCTACTAAGGTTCCATCCTCTGTTCCTGTACCATTAACTTCAGAACCTAATTCCTTTTGAAGTTCTTCTGTTTTTTCTTCTGCATTCATTCCAGATTTTAAAACAGGAGTAACAATAGCTTTACTTAGTATTTCTCTTCTAATTGCTTCTTGTCCTTCTTTAGAACCATTAAGTTCTCGCCATAAAGCTAAAGAGTTTTTAGCATAGATTGGTGCTTCTGCTGTATCAAGTACTTTTGTTAAATAATCATTACGCTCAGGTATAGATTTGAGAGTGTTAAATTCTTCTTTTATTGTTTTTATAGGTTTATTAGTTAATTCAGCACAATAAGCTAAACAAGCATCAGCATGCCTGACTTTCATAGCATGCCAATAATAATCTAAAGGATCACCTATAAGTTTAGTTTTATTTTCATTTACTTCCTTGTAAATATTAAGAATAGATTGAGCCATATTAGCTATACCTTTTTGCCTAGCTCTAAGATTTTCATAACCAAAAGCACTTACAGCTGTAGTACTTCTTGTACCCCATCTAGTTGTAGCTTTTACAGTTTTTCTATTCTTATTTTTAAAGTCTATAATAGACTCAGCTAAAGCTTTTTTACCTGTTTCTTTAGGAACTGCTCTATGCTGAGATTTATAAAACTCAACAAACTGTTCATCAAAATGTTCTCCATCAAAGACAGAACATATAAGACGAAATGCCTCATCATTACCAACTCTTTTTGTAAGTTCATTAAACACAGGAAGCTGTATAACGCTACCTACACATTTAGTTCCTTTTGCCATAATATTATAAGTATTTTACGAACATTTAAGTTCTATATATCCTCTTTTAACAAGATTATCAAAATTTTTATGTAATTCTGTTGGAAGATTTCTACGAATGAAATCAAGTCCATTTATATTTATATGTGGTTTTATATAAGGTTCTTCAACTGCTGAATCTCTTGAACCATCATCAAAATCGTCGTCAGAAATGTTCCATTCATTTTCATCAGAACTTCCTTCAGTATTGTCATCACCTGTATTATCAGTACCAGTTTCATCATCATTCCCTTCTACGGGTGGTGTATTTGAAGAACCAGTTTCACTATCTAATGTCGCATCATCTGTATTTTCTCTACCAATACTTTGAAGTACTTGATATAATTTTTCATTAAGAGATTTATCGTTTCGTCTAGTAAAACCAAAAAGCCTTGCAATAAAGTCCATAAATTTACTAAACAAAGATTGTTTAGTGTTATCTGTACTATATCTATCTAATACTTCGCTAGTACCAGGAACATATTCTATAGAATTCAAATAATCATATACAGCAGTATTAGTCATACCCTCAACCATAAATTCTTCTGCAAGTTTATGCATACCTTTTATAGTTTTATCTGTAGTATATCTACTTAATACTTTATGTAATGCTTGAAGTTGCGTTTTACGCTCTCCAGTTGAATTATTTATATCTTCTACAAGTTTGGCATTGTATATAGAAAAAATCTCATATAAAACATCAAAAGCGTTAGCTCGTTCTTGGTCACTTAAACGACTTGAATCATGTAATAACAGATGAAGTTGTTCATGCATCATTTTTCTTAATGCTCTATTTCTTCTTTCTTTATTTTTAGAAGTAAGCATATTAAGAAACTTGTTGCCAACAACTACAGTTCTAGGTGCAAGTCTAGCAGTTTTTCTACTATCTTTATCATTGTTTTCATATACATGAATTATATCGCTATTCCTAGTATTAACATTTGTTGTAGCAATAAAACCTCCTTCAGCTCCAAAGTTATAATCTTCTCTATAGATAATACGCTCTGGGAAGAAAGGAACTTCTAAGCCAATTTCATTAGCAACAGATTCTAGTTCGCTTATTGCATCAGCAGGCATTATAGCTCTGATAGCATCAAACATTTTGTTTGGACTATCTTGTGTAAATATAGTACGAGCTTGTTCAAAATCTTCTTCAACAGTATTACTGCTAATGATAGGTGATGTTGCAACAGGTTGTTGTTGTGATGACACTGTAGCACTTTGTTGAGTAAATCTAACTTTAACAACTTTATTCTCTCTTTGATTAGATGTATTTGTTGTAAAATTAGTGGAATTACCTGCTTCATCTGTTTCCTTTTTAAGATTAACTCTTACTAAATCATTATCTAATATAAATGAGTTATAATCATCATATTCTTGCTCAAAGAAAACTTCATGAGTTTTGTCATTTTTAAGTGTAACTTTTAATTTTCCTTCAGGTGTTATGCTAAAAATAGAAGAATTACTTAAATTACCAGTTCCATTGTCATGTTTAATAGCTTGAGCTGAAATATCAAATTGGTAATTAAGTAAAAATTGACCTAATCTAGCAAATATAATACTTGAATTTACATTTTTAAATGTTACTTTATCTGTAAGTTTACCTGTATTAGGATCAGTAGAAGTTACACCAAGTTTAACATTACCAGCCCTGTCATGGGTCATAATTTGAAAATTTTCAAATGTGCCATCTCTATGTTTAATGCTGATTTCAATTCCTTTTCCTCCTCCAACATTTGTAAATTTTGCATCTTGAATTTGAGTTTGACCATCAAATGCTCTAAGCAAACCAATTCTACTGCCTGAAAGTAAATCGTTCAAGAAACCTTTAAGTTTATTTCTAATATCATCAACTTCAGCAGGAGATAAAGTATTATTATCTAATAATTTAAGATAACTTTGTAAAGTATGTCCAAACCCAGCAACTAAATTTTTTATTGTATCATTAGGATAACCATTTGTGTTAATATCGTTCATTCTTACACCATAGGCTTTAGCAAATTGATATTTTCCACTAGGTCCCATAATAGCAATAATAGTGCTACCTACAGAAAAACTTTGGATAGGCTGTTGAGGATTATTTTTATCTGTTGTTTGTACAGCAAGTTTGCCTTGGTCATTAACTTTTGTAACAATAGCAATTTTTGCAGTACTTTTATCAGCAATTCCTTCACTAGCTAAAGGTAAGCTATCATACTTATCGTTAACATTAGCTGTATGAGCATCAATAGCTAAAGATAAAGCACCATCAGAAGTATATGCTACTTCACATCCTATACTATTAGGTTTAGCAGCAACAATAGTGTCAACTTGTTTATAAGTTTCATACAACATTCTAAACCAATTATTTAGAGATGTTTGCATAAGAGGAAGTGGAGAACCAGCAGCATAATTCCAAACATTAAGAAGACCATTGAATAATCTATTATAATTAACACTTTTTGCTCCAGTATTTTTATTAGTTACAACAAACATTATATTTTGCCCCATTGGAGCCTTTATACTTTGCTGAACTAATTGCTGAATATAAGGATTATTTCTAAAGTTGTTTATAGCTGCTTGTTTAGCTTGAGGTGTAGTAGCACTGTTATATGCTGCTAGATTTTGACGTATATTTTGAAAATCAGTACTATTATCAAAAAATATTTTAGAAAATATATCAAGTAAATTACTGTGTATATTTCCGCTTGCATCTAACACTACATCATGACACCATCCTTCGTTATACATAAAATATCCAGCCATGCCATTAATTGTAACATGGTCAGCTTGAGGCATTCTACCTACTAGTACCCCATTAGAATCTCTAAATAACACATTTGTTCTATTACTAACAGTACCAATTTCTATATTAAGTTTATCTCCAGGTTTAAGAGCATTTATATTTATTGCTGCTGTAGTCATATAGTCATTTATAGCCAATCTATATGGGTTAGTAACTACTGTATTACCTGTTTCTTTTGCTTCTTGTGTAACTGTTGCAATAGATTCCAACAATGTTCCTTGACGTACTTCGTCTATATCTAATATGGTATATTCTTTTTGCCCTTCTTCAGAAGTAAGATAAGAAACAACAACATTATATAAAGATTGAATAGCTTCATCGTTAGCCTCAGGATTAGCCTCTTTACATAAAGCTATAATGTCTTTTATACGTATTCCAGGTTTGCCATTTACATCTTTTACAACAAAACGTTTCATATATTCATCTATGAAACCTTTTGCGGCTTGTTTAAATAGAAAACCAAATTCATTACTAGATGGTTCTTCATATCTGGCATGAAGAATAAGTCTGTTGGCTTCAGTATCTATAGGCTCATCTCCTTCATAAGATAATGATTTTATATAATCATCTACTGCTCTATTAGCTTCTTCTACAGTTAATCTTCCTTTTTGTATAGCAGGTTGTAAAGACTCCATTATAGCAGTTTTAACACTACCCCAATCAGATATACTATCTATATCAAGATTGTTATCTTCAAAATACTTATTAAAAACTGCTTGTAAAAACTCTTCACGTTGTTCAGCAGTAAAAGGAGGATTAACTTCCTCACCTGTAGAAGAAATTGATGGTTGTGGGGCGGACTGTACAATAGGTTGAATAGTAGGTTGTTCTTCACCATTTGCCTGTCCTTCATCATTAGAAGGTTCTTCAGTAGCAGGTTGTTCAGTTGCATCATTCCTTTCTACGGGGGAACTATAAGGATTAAGTTGTTCGCCTGTACTTTTATTTACAGCTGTTACTCTACCAATTTCAGAAATAATTGGTTTATTAAATGTATCATACTCTATTACAGGATTACTTGTAATAGATAATTCTATATCAGGATTGAGAACATCTATTGTTATGTTTCCAAATAATTCAGGATTAAGTATAAATTTAGTTTGTTTTTCTTTTGGTTCTGCTGAAATTGCAAGTTCTTCCGTACCATCAGAATTAACTAAAGTTATAACATCGTCTTCTTTTACTTGATCACCTTGAACAGGAGTTATAACAAGTTTACCATTTTCAACATTAATAGAAAAGGCTTGTTTATCTCTAGCATCATCATTTATCGTTTCGGCGGTTACTGGTGTTTTCGGTGTTGTAAATGGCTCATTTTCGCCAGCAAGTCCCGCAAATAGGTTGTTTTCTTGGTTGGCTGAAGTGTCGGTCAAGTCGATAGTTTTCGGCTCTTCTTGACGTTCTTGAAATGTAGTAAAAATTTCTCCTTGTTTTCTATATAATTCAGCATTTTTACGAAGAACCTCCATAATAAAACTGAAAGCCATTTGATTAGAACCTGCACTAAAATTTATAATCTTAATAGCATCTAATAATTTTTCAGCATCACTATGGCCTTCTTCATCTACACCTGTAAGATTCTCTCTTGCAAGTCTGGCAGCTTCTTCCCAATTATTTCTATAAGCAGAAATTACAGCAAGTTCTACATGAGCAGCATTTGTTTGTCTATATTTGGTATGCAGTTCTGTTATAACTTTTTGAGCTTTATCTATTTTAGCTTCACGTATTTTATTGCTTCTGTTGTGAATTTCGTCTACTCGTTCAGCAATTTGTGATTGACTTCTAGCAATGCGACTAGCTGCCAAATCTCTTTGTATTTCTATATCCGCTCTACTAGTATAAAGGTCATATAATTTTTTATTTCTATTGTATAAACTTTCTTCACTAGTACCTGCTACAGTATTTAAATCCTCATCAATTAGTCTACCTAATTGTTTTAATGTTTCAGCTGTAGTTTTAGAATCTTTAAATATATGGTCATATTCTTTAATAAGATCCTCATCACTTTTAGCAAAATCAGGATTAGAATAATCAGATGTATAACTATTAGCTAATCGTTTATATGTTTTAGACATACGAATAGCATAAAGAGCAGCAGCTAGACCTTGTTCTTTAGCCGTTGCTTTTCTTTGAGCTAAATTTTCATCATCTTCTATTACAATAAAACCATTAGCATTATATGGTGCTGCTGCAGTATCTGTTATACTTTTAAGCATAGCATCTTGCTGATTTTCTATAGATTTTATGTTTTCAGCTTTAGCCCATTCTTCCATACTATCATCTTCTTGCAAAGCTTTCTTATCTGCCTCAAGTCTACTATACTGGTCTAAAAGCATTGCAAGACGTACAGCTTGTTTAGTATTGAAAATATTGCCACTATCTTCTTCATCAGCCTCTAATTCTGCAGCTTTTGCATCAAGTCCTGCTAACTGTCTATCAAATCTAGCAATTTGCATTCTTTTTTCAGCATTAACTCTAGCAATATGTTGAACATATTCAAGAGGTATCTTTCCTTCTTCAGGTTTAGAAGCATTTAAAGCTGTAACTTGATGATTAACATGAGCAAGTTCTTTATGATATGCGTTTTTAGCAAGATCTAAATCAGAAATTGTTTCTTGAATAAATTTAGATAAGTCTTCTTGAGTTGTAGCACCAGCATCGATAAACATTTGTTGAACATTTTTATCTTGAAGATAATCTACAAGTAGGTCATATGTTCCACTATTAAGAGCATCAAATGCTAATTCGGTTCTGAATTTATGAATAAGTTCTTGCTTAGCTAATTCTTGTGCAACAGGATCGTTTGAAATATCAGCATATTGACCAGTATCAGGATCTTTTATATTGGGATTTTTACCATCTGTTATAAGTTTAAGTTTAGCTGCTAAATCAGAAGCTCTATATTGTCTTCTATTAATAGCTTCTTTAGCAGCTTGTATTTCAGGCATTTCACCTAAACTTATAAAATCATCCAATACTGTCTTTTCTCCAGTAATGTTATTCTCTTTTCTGAATTTTTCAAGTTTTTTATTAGCTTGAGCTATTCTATGGCTTTGATACTTATTCATACCTCCACCAAAAACAACACCACCTAATACACCCCAAAAAGCACTTTCCCAAAATTGAGAATCAACCATATAATCATTAATTCTATCATTCCAAAAAGAACTTTTTGTAGTATCATTTTCAAGAGATAATAAGGTATTACCATAAGTAATACCTTCTTGTTGAGCAATATAATTTATACCTTCTTCAATACCTTCTGTTGATTCAGCAAGAAACTTTTTAGATGTTCCAGTAATCCAATCAGTAACGTTATCTTTAACTTTTTGAACAGTGCTACGTTTAATTGTTTCTTTCGCTACATCATCAGATTTTCCAGCTATAGCTTTACTAGCCCTATGCATCCGTTCAACACTAGGACTTTTTACATTTTTAGATAATCTTCCAATATCTTTAAGACTATGAAGCTGAATAAAATCAAAAACCATATTGCTGTAGTCTGCAACAAAAGTTCTATCAGCAGCTTTTGTGGCAATATGTTTAGCTACGGCATCTTTATCATTTATATTTATACCGTCTTCTTGAAATTCTTGTCCATGAACGGTTATCCATTTGTTATAATCTTCATCAGACATTTCTCCAAGAATTTGACTAGCATTTGCATAAGTATCTTGGTATGATTGATGTGCTTCTTGATAATTTTCTATAGTACGCATTAACGCAGCTTCCGTTACATCTCTAGCACCTTTAGATAGTCGTTCTCTATTTATAGGATTATAAATAAATTTTTGAAGAACATTTAGATCTTCGAACTCTCTACCTACATCTCCCATTTTAGCAGCATCTGCTATTCGTTCAGCTTGAACAGCTTTGTTTATTGCTTTAGTTGCTTTTCTTGCAGTGTTAGCTTTACTCACTAAACCAGCAAGTTTTCCAATACCTGCAGTAGCGGCTCTAGTAGGAATCATAAGAGTAATACTAGACATGATACTTGGCATATTAGACATCCACCAACCAAAATCACCAAGTCCGCCATTTGATATATCAACACCGGGAGTTGCATAAATAGGAGCAACTTCATTACTAAATTTATCACGCCATTCTTGAATCTTGGCAGATACAGGATTAGAATAATCTTCATCCTTCATACCAAGAGCATCTTGAACTTTATCTCCTTTTATATCAAATACTTTATCAAGAATAGCATCTGTAAGTTTAGCTAGACCTTGAGGGACAGCAACAGCCATATCACTGAAACCTTGAACACTTCCTCCTATTACTTCATCGACTACAGTTTGTAAAACAGCATTACCTGCTTTTGTCCAATTAGATTGAGCATCAGCAAGTTCAAAATCAAGATTGCGAAATTCAGTACCTGGTTTCAGTTCAGTACCTTTTCTAGTTAGAGTTATACCATAATTGTCGTATTTAAAAGGGTCTTCAATATCAGTAAGCATGTTACCAACATCGTCAAACTCTTCATTGGCTTGACTGTATATACTTTCAGTATTACTTCTAGTAAAAGGTAACGTGATTGTATCAGGTTGTTTATCCTTTTTACTTTTTTTATTAGGATTTTTAATAGTAATACCAGGGCTATTTAAAAATTCTTTAATATTCATAACTGTTTTACTTGTTCAATCATTAGCCTAACTATATCCTGTATTCTAGCAGAATCTATAGAGTCATGCTTTATAGAAGGTTCTTTTTCTCCTTCTTCTTGTGTAGGTACTTTATTATAAACATAGTCATAAACTTTAGTAGCATATGCTTCTGCTAAACGGGCCATCTGATCATCGTCATAATTATTAGCAGTAACTTGCTCACGTAATTCATTTACAGTTCCTGCTAACATTTCATTTTCCAACATTAATTGCGTAACTTGGTCAGGGTCTTTATAAACCTCACCAGTATCATCTTTGTATATCGCACTTCCGTCTCCTGCAAAGTTAATTAAACGACCCCCTTGTACTAAATTATATTCGTGACCAAAAGCTATATGTTCTGCACGTTCGACAAGAATTTTAGAATCAACATCTTTGTCTACTAAATCTCTGGCATCTTTATCTAACAATCCTGGAACAAATAATTGAATATCGCCATGAGCTTCATCGTTAAGATTGTTATCTTTATCCACTGTAGCACTAAGCGTTAATATAGTTCCAACTCTTCCTCCAGAAACTCCAGCAACCGCAGTAAGTCTACCTTCTTTTGCAGCGGCTCTCATCCATTTAGTATATTTTTGTTTAGTAGCTGTATCTTCAACTTCCAAAAGATTAGCAGTTTCACCATCAGAAGTTGTAGCATATACATCATATCCTGTTAAAGAAATTGTTTTAAGTTTATTATTATAAAAATCTTCAATTTGCTTTAACATAAAATTACCTTGAGTTTCATTAAGTCTACCAGCAAATACGGCTTCTGTAATTTGTTTTTGGGCATTACACATATAACCACTGCCCATTAATTCAGTAGGAATTACATTACTATAAGCAGCTTTCATAGTGCTATCATATTGATATGAAGCTTCTTTAGTTAAAGCATAAGCTGATTGCAACTCATTACCTAGTCCTTCCCATTGATTTATAAGTTTATTATCGTTATCATATGACTTTATATTAAAAGGATTAATTCCTATAGTTCTTGATTGTACAAGCCAATTACCAGGTATTTGTATTTGCTGTCTGCTATCAGCTAAACCACCAATAAAACTATCAAAAAAATTGCCATCTTGTAAAGATTGCTTATGCACTCTGATTACAGGACTACCATTATTTGTATACATATATGGAGATAGCTGATTATCTTCTGTTTTATTACCAAAAGACAATCCAGTTTTATCTATAAAATCACGATAAGCTTCTGGACTATTGAATTCTATATCCAAATACTCAGCGACTTTATCGTTGTTGTTTCCAGCTTTATTTAAATAATCAACAAATTCATTAGCATAAGGATTAACATATCTACCTGTATTTGTATCAATACCTCCAAAATTATTAGAATGTCTATTAAGTGAAAACGCTAATAAAGCTTTTTTATCAGGATCTACTTCTTTTGATAAAATAGAACTAGCAATACCACCATACCTTTCAAGTGTAGCAATTTGTTGGTTAATTGCTTCTTGTTTAGTTTTATCTGAAAATTTAAGACCCTTTAAAAACGAAGCAGCACCTATATAATCATTGTCTGCTATTCGTTTATTAAATTCATTTAATATATCGTTCATTTTTTATTAGTTTTAATTTGTAGTCCTTGAGCTGTTTTAGTATAAGTTCTGCCGTTGTATGTAACTTCTTCACCTTGTCGCATATTTGATAAAAGTCCTTGTGCAACAGCAACAGAACCTGTAACTGCTTGTCCTGCTTGATAACCAATACCAGTCATGTTATTAAATACAGTACCTACAGTACTTAAACCTAAATCTTGGTTAGTATACATACCATCAGGTAGCCCACTAATACCATCAAATAATCCTCCAGAACTTCTTTCAGGCGCATCTGTAGTTATATTAGTATAACCGGTTTGTTTTGTAGTATAATCATATGCCTCATTGTCAAGAACTACATCCATAGCCCAAGCCATATACTCTGTTGGTGTTCTTTGAGTGCCAGCACCTCCATCTTTGTATAGTCTTTCTCTAATTAGTTTCTTTTCATCATTTAATTGTATAGCTCGTTCTTCATTTGCTGTATTTAATTCTTCATCTATCTTTTGTAAACGATATATGTCATCTTTATAATCTTGCATAAGACTAGCTCTAGCTCCAGGAAATTCCTGAAACACTTTATCGAAAACTGTACGAAGTCTTTCTTTAGACAATACTTTTCTAGTAGTTTGACTAGAAGAACCTCTAACAAATCCACTACTATCGGCGTTAGTATGGCCAGTTTTACTTTCACTGGATGTACTAGTTTCAGTAGGAGCAACTATCTTAGCTGTAAATGCTGCAAGGTCTAATCTACTTACTGTATTAACAGGTTCTTCAAGTGCTTGCCATTTTTTAGTACCTGTAACATTTCCAAAGTCATCATACTCTAATACAGAATCAAACCTTTTGTTTTCTTGTTCAAGTAATCTATCTTTAGTTACTTGGTTGATATTTTTATTATCTTTAAGATTTTTCTCCCATTCAGCAAATTCTGTATTATTTCTAATACGACCTTGCATTTCTGCATCGTTTGTTACTTCAGTTGCTAGTAGTGTAGCTTCATTGTATGCTCTACCAGGATCAAGATTACGTAATTGATATAGTCTATCAAGTTTATCATTTTGCCATTCTGTAAATCTATCCATTGTACGTTTGTCTTGATGCAATTGACTTCGCATAGTAGCAAATACTTTATTAGCATCAGCTAATGCCTGAGTAGCTTTTTGTTCTCGTTCTTCTTGTTGCGCAAGAGATCTTTGCAGTATACTCACGTCAGCTGCTTGTGGCGTAAATGTGACAGCTTGAAACGGAGTAGGATTAAACGCTACTGTTTGTAATGACATTCTAGGTTGTGTAGGCATAATTATATCAATTTATACAGTAGGAAAATTATATTTTTTAGCAAGTTGATTTGCTCTATATAACCATTCGTCTCGATTTCTAGAATCTTTGGCACTCTTTGACATAGCAACAAAATCACTATATACACCGTAAGCACCAGACCTATCATAGTTATTATTTGACATATAGTAATTATACTGTCCTGTAGTGGATGCACCAGCAAGAGCCATTTGTAAATCATTTCTTTGTTTAGTATCCGTAGCAACAGCATTACCGAATGCTTGACCGCTACCTGCAATAGCATTACCCCAAGATTGTCCAATAGCTTGAACAGCAGTCGCTCTAGCACCAGCACCACCTAACATACCATCAGCAATGGCTTGTGCTCTACCAGTAATACGTTCATTAGCAATATCATTATTGTATTTAAGCAAATCAATATAATGACTTGTAAAGTCTCTACTAGATTGAACAGCAAGTTCAGCATTTTTAGCAGCAGCTTCATTAATCATTTGAGTATTTTGCAATCTAGTTTGAGCCTCACGATTAGCTTTTTCAGCATAAGCTGCAGACCGTTGTTCTTCAGCAGCTGCATTAGCATTTGTCATTCTGGATAATCTAGCAGCACTACTAAGAGTTCCTGCATTTGTTGCTCTCATTAATCTTCTAAATTCTCTATTTATATTTTCAAGTTGAGGATTTATATTATGATATACTGATTGCACAACAGGCATATAATAAGCACTAGCAAAATCTTCACGTTTAAGTGAACTCATATCAACACCTTGAAGTTTGTCATAAGCACCAGCAAGTATCTCAGCACTATCAGTATAAGCTTTAGACAAATATTTGCTAGCACGATTAGCACCCCAAGATGTCAACCAAGCACCACCAAGATTGCCAAGTGTAGTAAGTCCAGCACCCCAAAGATTACCACTTATGCCACGAAGTCTATCTCTAAATGACTTATTTATTCTTGTTGTACTACTTGCATTATTATAATTATTAGAATTGTTGAAACCATACCAATCAGGTTGTATGTAATTTAATTTATAATTTGGAGTTCCATAGTTGCTAGGATATGTTAAACCATTAAAACCTGAAAAGTTTCTATAAGCCAAAGGATAATTAACACCACCCCAAGCAGCTTTAACTCTTCCACCTTTTTTAAGTTGACGTCTTGACAATACTACATTAATAGGAGCTAAATCAAATCCTATATTATCAATAACAGGATAATCTGTAGGAAGAATATAATTAGTAGATACACCAGCAGTGGCTTTATATCTATTCCTTCCTACGGGGGAGCTACCATTCTTATTGGCTTCTTGAAGTTGATATGCGTCTATAGGACTCATACCAGCATTAACAGCTTCAGCAGGATTAAACCCGTTAACATTATGTTTAGAAATGAAGAAACCAGCGTCAGGTGTTGTAAGTAAATATTCACCTTGACTACTGTTTTGATTACCTTCACCTTCTACTACTTGTCCATTTCCAAACTTAATTCCAACACCAGATTTATGTTTACCACTTTTAGTTTTGTGATAATGGTCATGATCATTACCAATAATTTCGTAAAGGT
>Ga0310691_10003711_pt1 | contig 17961 bp, 13 predicted proteins | sample 176DNAGHGlowgp2_FD_203887 | JGI IMG/M metagenome (GOLD analysis project Ga0310691, IMG submission 203887) | Sheep rumen microbial communities from Palmerston North, Manawatu-Wanganui, New Zealand - 1766 DNA GHGlow gp2 (v2) (version 2) | ecosystem: Host-associated > Mammals > Digestive system >...
ATCAAGGAGTTCTTTATGCATGAGCTATGCTCAAGAACAGAAGACGGAACCATCACCGACTCTTCCTCATCGAGTATGGTATCCGACTATCGGCGCCGTTTCCGCAAGGAGGCCGAGAACCTGTCGATAATGAAACATCCTGGCATCGTAAGAGTGATGGATGTGTTCGATCAGAACAACACCACATACTATGCGATGGAGTACATCGAAGGTGTATCGTTAGATGACTACATCAAACAGCACATCCATCTTGATGAACAGGAAGCCATAGCCATCCTCAATGAAACGGGCGATGCGTTGGCATACATGCATAAACAGCGCATGCTGCACTTGGACATGAAACCCAAGAACATCATGCGCCGCAAAGACGGGAAACTTTTCCTCATCGATTTCGGTTTGTCGAAACACTACAATGAGAATGGAGAGGCTGAGTCAAGTACGAGTATCGGACTGGGCACACCAGGCTATGCACCCATTGAGCAGTCAGTCAAACAGGGCAGCCAGATATTCCCTGCCTATATTGATGTCTATGCCTTGGGGGCAACCCTCTTCAAAATGCTTACAGGTGAAACGCCTCCGCCAGCAGCGGAAATCATGAACGAAGGATTCCCTTTCGAAGAGTTGCAGAATTGTGGAGTCAGCGAGGAGATGATGCGTATCGTGGCTACTGCCATGAATCCGCGACGTGCTGAACGGTTCCAGTCTGTAGAAGACTTCCTGGCTGCAGCCAACAACCCACAGACATTTATGGGCATCGCACCAGCCGAAGACGATATCATCGACATCAACGATCCTGCTCAGCCCATTCTGTCCGATGAACCCACCTGCCCTGTTACACCCATTCCGCCCAATAACCCCATAGGCCCCACTCCGCCCATTGGCCCCATTCCGCCCAATACCCCCAACGGCCCCATCGGTTCCATCATCGATGACGATGCCCCCACCACACTGGCTTCCGGCTTTCCTCAGCAGCCCGATGCCAATTATGATTACCCAAGTGTGGGAAGCGGTTCACCCGCTTCCGAATACCCTAACACGGGTGACGCCTACGACCAGGAACCCAACGAGGAGCCAGAGCAAAAAAACAACTTGCTGCGCTATATCATCATCTTCCTGATGGCTGCGCTACTGTGCATTCTTGCCGTATCAGCCTATAAGCTTCTCAGCAAGAAGAAAACACGCCGCATCCATCAGACGGAAGAGGTGCAAAAGCCCACAACAGAGAAGGCCGACTCTATTGCCGCTACCCAAACAGGCAAGAAAGCATCCGAAGCCGATGGAAAGAAGGCATTGGATGCAAACAGTAAAAAAAGTAAATCCAAGCGCCATAGCAGCTCTTCCAACCTCAATGGTGGCTGGTAGCTCGCGCGCGTATATATAATAAGGTGAAATCATGATGAAAACAAGAACACTCATAACCACTCTACTGCTGGCTGTCGTCACAACGATACAGGCACAGAAAACATATTTGGTATCGTGTGGCATCAGTGTCTATCCGAACCCAAGGATGAATACGCGCATCTGCCACAATGACGCAAAAACCATCCAATGGGTGTACGATAGGAACGGAAAAGCTGAAACTGTCTTGCTCATCAACGAGCAGGTCAACGAGGCTGAGGTGCTGGGACAAATGGAAAGTCTATATGCCAATGCCGAACCAGAAGACATGATTGTGTTCTTCTACAGTGGTCACGGCTCGCCAGGTAGCTTGGTCTTTTATGATAAAGAGGTGAGCTACGACAACCTCTGCAAGATTATGGCCAACTCCAAGGCTAAGCGTAAGGTGGTATTCCTGAACTGCTGTTACTCTGGAAAGATGAGCGATGCAGCAAAGAAAGGCGGCACCAATACGGGGAAGACAATTAGCGCGAGCGACTATCGGAACACGTCTGTACTGATGTTCCTGTCATCGCGACCCAGCGAGACCTCGCTCTACAACCCCACAGATGTCAACTGCATCTATACCAACCACTTACAGCGTGCGCTGAAAGGTGGTGCCGACTATAATCGCGATCGCAAGATTACCGCAAAGGAACTCTATAAATATGTGCACAAGCACGTACTCAAGGATACTAACAACAAACAGCACCCCGTTATGTGGGGAAAGTTTGACAACCAAATGGTTGTCATGAAATGGTAAACCAAACGACACAAATATAATCCAATGATAGTAAAGCAGAAACTCATCACCTGCCCAAAGTGCCAGAAGCGCTTGCAGGTCAACAACCCACAAGGTGTGGAGGAGAAAGTCATCACCTGCCCCAATTGTAGTAGCCGCCTGCGCGTACGCTTCAACGATATGGCAGGAAGACAACAGGCACCTGCTCAGCAACCCATCTATGATGCTGAGCCAAGCCGACAGCGCGTACAGCAGCCACAACATGAGAACACTATCTACAACTTCGACATGGCGCAGCAGTATCAGCAGCCAATACAGCCGCAGCCTCCTCGTCCACAACGACCTGGTGGCACGCCACCACCTTTCCCAGGCAGACCTGTTGGTCTTGGCAGACCAGCAGGTGGCGCACGACCATTAAACCGCACCACCATCATACCGAACGATATGGCAAGTGCACAGCCTGGGTGGTTGGAATACAAGGGCGCTCGCTATCCGCTGATGGTGGGACAGAACTCCATCGGAAGGGCCTGCCGCGAACATCGTGCGCAAGTGGAGATTATCACGGGTGAAGACAATACGATGAGTCGCATCCATGCGTTTATCACCATCACACAATCGGGTGGAGCCTGCGTAGCTACGATCAAGCACTGTCCGCAAGCCACCAACAAGACCTATGTGAATGGAAAAGAGCTGACCACCTTCGATGAGTTCTACCTCACCGATGGGCAGGTTATCCAGATGGGCGAGTGCATGCTCACCTACCGTTGTCCACAAGGGGCGCCGCAGCAACCGGCTTCTCCATACGTCAACCAGCCAGCTGCCCCCAATAGGCCGCCCGTTGCCCCACGCCCACGTAGAAACGAACAAGAAACCATTTACTAACAATATACAATAAAGAAACCCTTATAACCCCATTAGACCCAATAACCCCATAAAAACCCCATAAAATATGAAATACGAAATATTGCTTCCACAAACCATCCATGAGATGGGTCAGCGAGACAATCAGGAAGACAGCATCTTCCCATCTGAGGAACAAGCCTCTGTAGATAACCGCCTGTTTATCCTCTGCGATGGTATGGGAGGTCACGAAAGCGGCGAGGTAGCCAGCCAGACCGTCTGTCAGGCGCTGAGCGACTACATCCAGAAAAACTTCCCTGCCGACGAAGTATTCACCGATGCACAACTGCGTGAGGCTTTGGCTGTTGCCAATGCACGCTTAGAGGAGAAAGACAATGGCGCTGCCAAGAAGATGGGCACCACCCTCACCTTCCTCTACCTGCATCGCGGTGGTGCAACAGTAGCACACATTGGTGACAGCCGCGTCTATCACCTCCGTCCAGAGACCGATGAGATTCTCTACCGCACTCGCGACCACTCACTCATCTACGACCTTTTCGATGTAGGCGAACTGACGTTGCAAGAGATGGAGACTTCTCCCAACAAAAACATCATCACCCGTGTGATGATGCCTGGACAGGAACAGGCTCCAAAAGCAGACATCGTACATATCACCGATATCAAGCCAGGCGACTATTTCTACCTGTGTTCCGATGGTATGCTGGAAGAGATGAGCGACGTAGAGATTATCGACATTCTGAAGAGCAAGGACCTCACAGAAGAAGGCAAGCGCAACAAACTGATTGCAGCTACCACAGAGAATCAGGACAACCACTCAGGTCTGCTCATCAAGATACAAACCGTCATCGCCGAATCAGATATTGCTCCATTCGAGGATACTGAGAAGGAGATGCGCCAGCGCAACCACGTACTGATGGCTGAACTGAACCCAGCATTAGCTGCTGCAACTCCCCCGATGCCGCCAACACCAAACTACAACAGTGCTCCTCCTGTACCGCCAATGGGGGGACAGGAACCTTATGCAGAGGAAGTTGACGAAGTGGACGAACTGGATGGAGGAGACTACGACTACAGCGTTGGAGACAGTGAAGAGGATATGGTATCGATGCAAGAACCTCCACAGATGTCGATGCACCATCAGCAACCTGTTCAGAAATCTGGTAACATGGTGCGCATCTTGACGATGATTGGCTTGGTTGTCGTCATCGGCATCGCAGCCTTCTTGATTTACACCACCCTTGTAAAAGACAAAGACAAGGACAGAGACAGGGACAACAAGATTGAAGCCGTCAAGGATGTGATTGAGCATAAGGGTTCAGGTCCTAGCCGCAACATCTCATCTCCTGATCGTCATATCGACACGCGTCCTGCAGCACCAGAGACAACAACAAAGACCACCACCTCCACCACCAAGGAGTCTGCTGAAAAGAAAAATGAAAAAATGATAAAGACGATTGAAAAGGCTAGCGATAAAGAAAGCCCAAAGGGATCGTCTAAAGTCGAGCAAATCATGAAGGAGCAGAGCAAAGACAGCAAGAAGCCGGAAACGAAGAAGCCTGAATCTAAAAAAGGTAATCAAGGCGGCGACATCCCAATACCTCCCATCAAAGAAGGAAAAACCGATAAACTTCCTGGTCAACAACCTGCATAATTCATAGTTTCCCAAAACAAACAGCAGCTATTTACTTCAATCAGAAGCGATAGCTGCTGTTATTATTTGATTTTTATTAAATCATATCAAATTTTGCTTTTGGCAGCAATTTATCGTCAAGAAACTTTGATTTATTTATGAATCGACTATTGCTGCAAAAAATATTATTGGCTAAACGTCTATTGCATTCTCTTCTTAATACTTTCGGGTTTAATGGTTACAGTATATCCTAGTTTTTGAGTCTTTTCATCATAGAATTCAAAAACCAATGGACAATTTTCTTTTACTAATTCATTAAGACGTTCTTTTCCTTCTACATGAATATCATTGGCATGTAATGAATACAACCACTTTGTTTGTTCAGGACTGAGCATCTCTGCTGGTAAGTCTATTCTATAAACAAAACGCTTACCATCGTAGCTACAACTTTTGGCTTTCCAGTAGTTATCGGGACATTTGGCATTAATTGAGTCTGCCATCGCTTGTAATAACTCACTCTTATTGACATCTTCATTATCTCCTTGTTTTTCACCTTTTCCGTCACTGCAAGAAAGAGTAAGTAATGATAAACATAGTGCAAAAATTGCACTTAAAATTTTAATTGGATTCATCTTTTAGAGTTTTTAAGTATTATGATATAATTAGTTTAACCTAAAATTTGCTACTTGTCAATCTGGGATATCATGGGAAATAATAAGACCATAGTGTGCAGCAGAATATCCAGATTTAAATTTGTAAGCCTTTATTTCAATTTTATATGTCCCGCTATCGTCTGGTTTAAAAAAAACAAGCGGAGTATTGTCGGATTTTGTATCTTTTTCAACTTGTACCCAACCTTTGAAGGTCTCCTTAAAGATTGTAATATCGAGGTCTTCCACACGATGATCCGCAAAAGCGAATACCATATATTGATAATCACTGCTGAATCCGCGCTTAGTTTCCTTAGTATTAAAAATTAAATCATATTCTATATGCACGATTTCTTGATTATGTTTATCTTCAAGAATTTGAAGATATTCCAATCCTTCTTGATAAATATCTTTCATTGTAATATCAGAATTCTGAGCATTTAATGATAAGCTCCCAAAAAGGATAAAAATTACGGCAATTTGTTTCTTGGTAAAAGATAGTAACGTTTTCATATTTCTTTTGATTTATGTTTTTATAAGCCAACCATGATTATCATTCAAGAATAATATCTCCATCACTATAATGATTAGAGTTATTATTTGAAGAGGGTCTGGAATGCGATTGGTTCCTACGGGAATCAGTTCGATTTCCATTTTGTGAAGAAGAATTTCGGGTTGATTGTTTAGCAGATTTCGATTGAGAAGTTTTTGCTGGTGCCTTAGGTGCAGATTCCTTATTATTCGGAGCAGGTTCAACAACAGGTGCAGGCTCAACATCCGAGACAAAAGTATCAACAGCAAGTGTATCCGTAGCTAAAGAGTCAACTATGGTAACCCTGTCACTGCTTGTTTGACCATCACTTGAGGACTTAATTACTGTGTAAACAATCAATGAAAAGATTGCAGCAACGAAGAATACTACTATATATACCCATGTATTATTTTTCTTTTTGGGGAAAGGATTGGATATTTCATGAGAATTGTCCGGAAAATATGGTGGCTGTTGACCTGGAATATTTTGAGGATTGCCTTCAGGAAAGTTATAAGGTGGCGGAGTCAACCCCTCGCTATGATTATCTATAATCCTTGTTTCTTCTGAAAATCTTTCTGAATCATTTATCCTAATCGTCTCATCCAAGTTTGCTTGTTGATTAGTTTGTTCCTGCGGATTATCAATTATGCTTAGAAAAGCATCTATCGTTTGTGGACGTTCTCTTCGTTTAGGCTGCATGGCGGCAGATATCGCTTTCCATGTTTGAGCGCTAATATATTCTGGTTTTTCGCCTAATCCATCTTCATTGACAATTACCGCCTCTGGGGGAACTTTACCTGTCAGCAATGCCAGTAATGTCGCACCAAGGCTGTAAATATCTGTTACTGGTGAAAAATCATGCAGAAGATTTTGGTATTGCTCCATTGGAGCATAGCCTTTAGATAATCCTAAAAGAGTATTACTGGTTTCGTTTCCGTCATCTGTATAATTCTTAGAAATACCAAAGTCAATCAGCATGGCCCTTCCTTCACCATTCAACATGATATTACTAGGTTTTACATCTAAGTGGCACATGTGTCGCTCTTGATGCATATATGATAGAGCATTGGCTATGTCATGTATATATTTCAAAGCCTGTTCCTCAGGAATTTTCCCTTGGTTGTCCATCATCTGCCGTAACGTTCCGCCTTCCAAATACTGCATTACATAATAAACGGTATCATTTTCTTCAAACACATCCATTACTTGCACTATATTCGGATGAGACATTGCCGAAATATTACGAGCTTCTTTAATAAACTTCTGTCGATACCGCTCGGTTTGTCCTCTCATTGTGGTTGAGGTTACATGGACACGAGTATCTCCCTCAGCACGCACACAAAAATCTTCCATGAAGAATTCTTTGATGACGACGGGGACATCTACAGACATTCCGCCAAGACTTCCAGAAAGCGAGCCTTTGGTTATTGCCATATAAGTAATACCGAAGCCTCCCTGCCCTAATTTATTGACAATACGATACTTCCCACCTTGTAAGAGTGTACCAACTTTAAGTTCTTGCATATTTTTAAATTATTATTATGTATCAGAAAGCTAAGATAAAACCAAAAAATGCTTCTGTAATATTTGTTTCATAAGAATATCCTTTGATTTCAAATTTATATTGCCCAGTAGCAGTACACTCAAATTCAACCACAGCAACATCGGAATTATCTGTATCTTTGTCAAGCTGTATCCAATTAGATCCAGATTTTCTATATACAATCAAATCAATGTCGTTAATACCTTTGCCACTTGTAGCTAATGCCACATAAGTATTCCCTTTATAAAGAGTCCTTGTATAGTTACGGGTAGGATTACTGTCCTTGTTCAATCTGTCAATCATAACGCCTCCTATCCTTTTTTCAAACTTCTCGCCTTCCAGATATTCGACAAAACGACCAACTTGATCAACAATATCCTTACCATCGCCAGCGTAGGCATTTAATGCAGATAGACAAAGTAACATAACAACTGAAACCAACACTCTCTTAAAGAATGTACTTTTATTATTCTTTTTCATAATATAAATCCTTCACCTTTACAGTCCTAAAAAGGTGGAAATAAGGTTATACATGCGAAACGTTAGACTGTATGTCCCATTCACAAGAAGAATGTTCTAATCACTTAACCTGCAAAAAGAACAAAACGTTTCTTTTGTTTTCAATTAGATTAAAATCAAAATAACATTAAAGATACTCGATTTGCTGGCAAAAATAATAAAAAAAATAATAATATCAAAATTTTTATTTATTTTTTTGCAAAATTATGATGACAAATACAGAAAAAAGTAACAGATTCAATCTTACACGGCAAACATTTCAACTATCTCAAATCAATTTCACGATAAAATTAACGTAAGTTCGAAAAAAATAATATAGAAAATAATTGTCTGATTATCACTAAATTTATCCTTCCATCCTGCACCTAATATTAATTATCAACGACTTATGATGATTTATCCTGCACTCTATCCTACCAAGGAGCATTTTATCCTGCACCAAAACTAACAAACGAAGTACAACTTATAGGAATCAACTAAAATCGTTAAAGTACATTGGTAGCGTGATTACCAGGCTTTGGTAATGGATTACCAAGCCTTGGTAACACTATTACCAGATTTGAGAGCTTATTCTGGTAATTTGGTTCATAACAAGAGATAATCGTTAACAATTCGCATGTGCTATAGTTTTGCATTCGATGAAACCGATAAAAATTGAAAAGGAACAGAGTTTTTAGCATCGCAAAGCGTCTGATTGAAAAACTGTAGGCTTGAAAAGAAATGTAGAATCTTTTTGTTTACTTTGCCGATTTTTTGTATTTTTGCCGAAAATATGGAAACGAAAACTTTAAAAATATAAGAATATGTTTGGATTAGGAGCTGGTGAGATTCTTGTTATCTGTTTGATCATCCTGTTGTTGTTCGGTGGAAAGAAAATTCCAGAACTGATGAAAGGACTGGGTAAAGGTATGAAAAGTTTCAAAGACGGCATGAACGGTGCTGACGAAAAGGAGAAACCTGCCGCCCCCGATGCAGGCAAGACTGCTGACAAACCTGTCAAAGAATAATCACTACAGGTGGAAGATAAGAAAGAAGCTGCGGAGAAGACGCTCACCTTTTGGGAGCATCTTGACGAACTGCGATCGGTCATCATCAAAGCGATAGTGGCTGTTGTATTATTTTCCATGATCGCATTCTGTTTCAAAGGCCTGCTGTTTGATGTCATATTGGCACCGCGAACCGATGAATTCATCAGTTTTCGCATGATGGGCATTGAACCATTCAGTCTGCATCTGATGAATACAGGGCTGACGGAACAGTTCATGATTCACGTAAAAATAGCCATCACCGTAGGCTTTCTCCTGGCAGCCCCATATATCATCTGGCTCCTGTTCCGATATGTGTCGCCAGCCTTATACGACAACGAACGTCGTTATGCGACAGTCATCGTCGGCAGTGCCTACCTGATGTTTATTTTAGGAGTCGTCACCACCTATTTTCTGGTTTTTCCCTTAACCGTTCGATTCTTAGGCACCTATCAGGTTTCGCCAGTAGTAGATAACATGCTCACCATCCAGTCATATGTTGATACACTTTTGATGCTTTCCTTACTGATGGGCATCGTATTCGAGTTACCGGTATTATGTTGGATACTTGCTCGTGCTGGAATCATTGATGCAAAGTTGATGAGCCGATACCGTCGTCACGTTGTTGTTGGCATACTCATCGTGGCAGCCTTTATCACGCCAACAACCGACATTTTCACCCTTTTCATCGTGGCGATTCCTATCTGGCTGTTGTATGAAGCCAGCATCTGGATGGTAAGATTCTAAGCAAACACGATGTCAAGATATTTCAATTGCGCATGACACATGACGCATGAGGCATTGTAAAAGCTATGCTTTTGCGCGCTAAAAGGTATGCTTTTGGAGTGCGAAAGGGCACCTTTTGAACTGCGACTGCTATCATCTCACGGCGCAAAGGTACGAAGGTCGTGATTTGCGGGCAAATATTTGACGGATAATCGGGGGTAAAATCGGGTTTTTGAAATGCGCTCAACACGCGCAATCAACACGTATACAGGCATTTACAAGGATTTTAAGCGCTTCTTATTTACATCTTATTTACATGTTGTAAAATCCAAAACGGATGTTAGGAGCCACTCTTTATACCTTATACATAGAGAGATAAGGGAGCAAGAAATTTGTAAAAATAAATACAATGTTTATTACAGATATATATTGTCGCCGCCACACTGCCACGCAGCCACGCAGTCCCATCTTGCGATTTTAGTTTTGCAGTATGGCGAGTCCCATTATCTATATTATATATTATAATATAAATATATTATAATATATAATATAAAATTTATACTTATAATTTATAACTTTCAAGAAACGGTGTTCATTACATTTTGAAAAAGTAAATGGGACAGCGTGGCTGCGTGGCTGCGTGCTGCGTTGAGGCTCAAAGATAATGCTGCACTGTTGCAACAGTCCAAATATTAACCACCGAAAATGTTCGTAAAAATTTCTTAAATATTTACCTAAAACATTTGGAGGTTAATAAATATTTTATTATCTTTGCAATATAAATCATTACGACAGAAACATGCTAAAACTCAACGACAGTATCATCCGGCTTTCCGGTATTAAAAAAAGCAACGAAAAACAACTTGGCATTACACGGTTGGGGATTTTCGGCTCCGTTGCTCGACAAGAGAACAACGAAGACAGCGATCTTGATATTGTTGTTGAAATGGAGCAACCTACGCTTCGGAAGATGTTTCAATTAGAAGAAACCATTAAGCAGGAGTTTGGATGCAATGTTGACCTTGTACAAATGAGACCGACACTTCGTCCGTTATTCAGAAAAAATATCCTTCGGGACGTTATTTATGTATAGTGATGTATTAACAACCCAGGACCGACTGCTGGAAATCATTGAATCCATCGATTTGATACAGCAGTGGAGCGAAGGAATCACCTCTGCCAATGAATTCATGTAATCCGCCAGGCGACTTATTCTTTGAAAACCTTAGAAAACAAACAACGAGAATTAATAACATATTTTATGAACCCTTTAAAACCAAATGCCTATGAAGAAATGAAACAAAAGAAAAGAACTTTAAACAATTAAACAAAAAACAATTAAAACCTAAATTAAAATTATTAACTAATAGCTAAGCTTATGAAAAAGAAATTATCATTATTTCTTGTAGCATTCATCGCAATGGCTGCATACGCAGTGCAGTTTGCTGTGAATGCGACTAAGTCAGTGACAGAGCTTACTGTTATCAGCGAAGCTACTACCTGGGACTTCTCCAAGCTTACAATTAATAAGGAGAGCGCTAGGTATAACAGTAAAGACGATGCTATTAAGTTGGACGAAAACACCACTCCGTCTATAAATGACGAGGTGATTTATGCCGACTATGCTGATGCTGACATCACAATTCCAGCGGAATTTAACGCAGATGCTATCGCTTTTAAGGGACAGTATCCCATCCGCAAGAACAAGTATTCGCAGAATGGCGAACTGCATTTCAAGACATCTGTACCTGGTAATATTATTGTAAAATTCTCAGATACAGGTTCAAGTGCAAGTGCTACTGCTGTTAAACGCTATCTAGTTGTCAACGGCGAACAGACAGACTATTGGGCATCTCGTGAGAATAATGGCGACGAACCATACGCAGCCCAATTAAACGTCACAACTGGTGAAATTGCAGTTCCAGCAGGCGATGTTGTCATAAAAGGCACTTCTGCTATTCAAGTATCCTACATTTCTTTCACTCCAAGCGAGGAACCACAGCCTGCAGAAGCCAGCTATTATGTAGTTGGAACCATGAACGACTGGCAAGCGAGTGATGAATACAAGCTTGCAACTAATGCTGCTACAGAAGGTGAGTATATGACTACTCTTAAACTTGCTAAAGACGATGAACTCAAGGTAATAAAAGTTGAAGGTGAGACAAAAACCTGGTATCCTGATGGCATGGACAACAACCTCAAAGTCGAGGAGTCGGGTGAATATGACATTTACTTCCGTCCAGACGGACAGGGTGGCCAAGACTGGTATCATGGATACATATACCTTGCTTTGAAGGATGAACCTGCTGTATCGTACACCGTACACCTTGACGATGGCCAGGTAAACGGTACTGTTGAAGCTGACAAGTACGAGGTTGCTGAAAACGAGCAAGTAATGCTGAAGGTAACACCTAACGAGAACTACGAGATTGATCAGGTTTCTGTAATAGATGTAACGGGAGCACCTATCGAGACCAGACAGATTATCGGTGGAGATTACAATTACTCCTTCGTAATGCCAGGTGGTGATGTTTACGTTTCTGCTACATTCAAGGAGGCTGCTGCTGATTCATACTACTATCAAAAGGTGACCAGCACTACAGACATCACGGACGGTGATTACCTGATTGTTTATGAGGATGGTGCAGTTGCATTCAATGGTGCATTGACGACACTCGATGCGGTTAGCAATACAGTTGCTGTTGAAATTAAAGATGGCATAATTGCTTCTTCTGATGCTACAGATGCTGCAGCGTTTACTATTGATGTAACCAATGGAACCCTGCAGAATGCATCAGGTTTCTACATCGGTGTAACTTCTAACAGCAATGGTCTCAAGCAAAGTGAAATCGCAGATTCTTATAAACACTCATTCGCTATCGACGGTGATGGCAATGCGGTAATTAAAGCTGAATTCGAGGAATCGACGATGACCTTGCGTTTTAATAAAGCTTCTAATCAGACTCGCTTCCGCTATTATAAGAGTGGTCAGGAAGCTATTGCGCTTTACAAGCTAACTAAAGGTAGCGGCGGTGGCGGTGACCAGCCTGTTGAGATCAAGACGATGGCTATCGTTGGTGACTTCCTCGGTTTGGAAGCTACAGGCGAAAGCAATAATCCTAACTGGGATCCGGCAAACGGATGGCAGATGACTCAAGAGGATACGAATCCTAACATCTGGACACTGAAGAAAGAGGGTGTTGTTGTTGAAGGAAAGAAGTACGAGTACAAGGCTACCGCTAATGGTAACTGGGATGACTTCGTTCTTCCTGCTGGCGACAATGCAAACTTCGTATTCGGTACGAATGAGTATCCTGCTGGTACATACAACCTGACCTTCACAGCTAACGTTGAGGAGAACACCTTAACATTGGTTGCTGAACAGCAGGGCGTTGAACCACAGCCAGAAGTGCTTACCATTGCTCAAGCTATTGCTTTGATTGACGAGAATCAGGGTGCTAAGGTAGAGAACGTATCCGTTGAGGGTATCATCTCTCAGATTGACAACTTCAACTCAAAATATGGTTCAATCACTTACTGGATTTCTGCCGACGGTTCTACCGAAGGACAGCAGTTCGAGGTATACAGTGGTTTGAACATCGGTGGTGAGAAATTCACCTCTAAGGATGATATCGAGGTTGGTGCAAAGGTAGTTGTTACTGGTGACGTCAAGAAGTATAATGATGTTTACGAGTTCGACTATAACAACCAGCTCGTTTCATACGAAGCTCCAGAGCCTGTTGCAGGTATTGAGAGCATGGCTATCAACGGTAACTTCCCAGGTATGAGTTGGGATGCTGACAAGGGCATCGCAATGACTCAGGATGCAGACAACAAAGCTGTCTGGACACTGACGATGGAGAACGTAACCGTTGAGGGTCAGAAGTACGAGTACAAAGCCTTCGCTAACGGCGAGACCACAGGTTATCAGCTGCCAGCAGAAGGAAACAATGACTTCGTATTCGGTACAGACATGTATCCTGCTGGAACATACACCTTGACCTTCACAGCTAACACAAGCACACACAAGCTGACGCTTGAGGCTAAGAAGCCTATCGAGACTATTAAAGAGTTGAACGCTCAGCCTGATGGTAAAGAGTTCTCATTCGCCGGCAATGCTATTGTTGTTGCAAAGGCAGTTCGTGGAGGTGCTTATGATGCTACCAATAACAATGTAACTTGGGTTTACGTGAAGGACGAAACCGGCAACTCACTGATTTACGATGGATATAATGGATCAAAACTCTCTCTTATTGATCGTGGTAATGTCATCACAGCTCCTTGGGCAGGTACTGTAAAGATTTTCAACAATCTGTTCGAGGTTGTACCTGAGACAACGCTTGAAAGTAAGTCATCTGTACAGGTTGAGATTCCAGAGGGAACACCAGGTGATGTGAAGGCTGAGAATGTCAACAAGGTTGTTGAGATCAAGGGCTTGACCATCGACAATGTTGATGGACAGAAAATTAAGTTCACCATCGGTGATGCAACTGTTGCTGGTTACAACCAGTTCCTGACTCCACTTCCTGAGGTAACAGAGGGTAAGACCTTCGACGTAGTAGGTGCTATCGGTATCTACGGCGAAAACGCCCAGTTCTGGCCGATGACCTTCACTGAGGTTAAGAAACAACCATTCTCTGTAAGCTTCACAACTGACAAAGAGTGGAAGCAAGTATATGCTTATACCTGGTCTGGCGATAATGTAACCGCAGCAAAGGTTGAGCAGCTTGGCAAATGGCCAGGAAAAGACATCACGAAGTCTTTGACAGATGGTGTTTACACCGCTACATTTGAGGCTGCTGTCGCTCCTGACTTCATCATCTTCAACAATGGTTTGGAAAATGAAGCTAAGGAACAGACTGGTGACCTCACATTCGTAAATGGTACAACCTACACATTCTCTGAAGAGAAGGCCACTGCATGGGCAGGTGATCCCGATGTTGCTATTGCAGAAACAGGTATCATCATTCCTGCAAAAGCATTTGCTAAGGATGAAGTTCAGGCTGAGAAGATTATTCACATCGTTGCCAAAGAGATCTCTACAGCAGCTCCTGCAAAGGGCTTCAACAGCGACGTTGCAGAGCTTAAGCCAAGCGACATTGCTATCTTGAGGAACGAAGAGCCATTCGACAAGGTTCTCATAGAGGAAACAGCTATTCAAGTTGTTGACGATGGCTACCAGTTCGTTGCAGACAATGCCGTTGCTCAAGAAATAACAGATCACGGTTTCGTCATCAAACCTTTGGGCGAAAAGAAGATTGCTGTCGAATTAGTCGAGATTGAAAAGGCTAAGGCTCCTGCACCTGTAGCTGACATTGTCTATGACTTTGCTGCTGCCGCTGCCGCTGGTGAGAATCCTGAGAACCTGAATGGTGGCACTGCAAACGGTGCCGTATTCTATGGCTGGGAGAACGAAGGTAAGACTTACAGCAAGCGTCAGGACTATAAGGGTTATACCAACTACACTGGTACAAACTTGCCTACTGAGTGTCATGTATGGCGTCGTAGTGACCGCATCAACAACAATGTTGCTGATGGTGGTTTGAAGTGCCCGAACCAGCGCGAGATGGCCATCAACGGTCTGTCCGCAGGTAGCAAGGTTGTCATTGAGTACACCGGTGAGGGTCAGATGCTTTATGCAACAGGTTATGATCCCGCTAATGCTACCGCAGAGCCTAACACCGTTGCTATCGTAGGCGATGGAAATAAGGCTGCTATTTCTGGAACTACCGCTATCCCATCAGGTACTCCAATCCACATCGTATCTACAGATGCCGGTTACTTCGTATTCCGTGTTCTGAAGGACATGGTTATCACCAAGATTACCATCAGCGAAGAGGCTACTCCTATCGATCCTGCAACCGTAGTTAAGCCGAATAAGGTGACATTAGGCACCTCTGAGGGCGGTACTGTTAAGGTAAGTCAGGCTCAGGCCTTCGAAGGCGATAAGGTTTATGCAACCTTCACACCAAATGATGGCTATCTGGATAGTGGTATTGTACCAACCATCAAGAACGATGCAGATGAGGATGTTACCGCTAGCATTATATTTGGTGAGGATGAAAATGGTTCTTACCTGGTTATGCCAGCATTCAACATTACAGTATCTGTTGTATTCCAGCCACAGCCTAAGGTTTACATCATCGGTGGTCCGAAGGAATGGAAGTTGGATGACATGACTGAAATGACATTCAACGCGACAACTCAGGCTTACGAATTCGAGTACGCTCCTACCGAAAAGGCTTACTTCGCATTCGCTGACAAGCAGTTCACCGCTGAGGAGGCTGCAGCTGATGGCGCATGGGATGTATTTAACAGCACAAACCGCTATGCTCTTGGTACTGGTGACGTTGACGCAACTCTTAACGAGGTTAAGGCTCTGCAGAAGGTTAACGGTACCATCGTTCTGAAGCCTGTTAAGGATGGAACAACCTACAAGATCAGTGTTGCGAAGAATCTCTCAACAGTAACCATTACTGGTGAGGCTGCTCCAGAGGCTCCTGCTAAGTACTATCTGGTTGGTTCTATGACCGATTGGGAGATTGATGCTAATTACGAGCTGACTCCTGATAATGAGAATGCTGGTCAGTACAAGATTAACAAGACCTTTGCAGCCAACGATGAGTTCAAGATTGTGAATAGTGATAAAACTGTTTGGTATCCAGATGGAATGGATAACAACTACAAGATCGACAAGTCTGCGAACTACACCGTTTACTTCAAACCTGCTGGAGGTGTTGAAGGCTGGTATTACGGCTTCTTCAATGTAGTTGAAGACACATCAACCGGTATCAACGGTATTGATGCAGAGGATGCTGATGACAATACTCCAATCTACAACCTCTCTGGTCAGAAGGTAACGAAGTCTTATAAGGGCGTTGTTATCAAGAATGGCAAGAAGTACATGCAGAAGTAAAAAGACCCTTTGGGTAATGTATAATTTCTTCCTTTCGGTCAGAGACCGTTGGTTCATAATGCATAATGCATAATTAGGCTGAACCCAAGAACTATATCAAAAGGCGCTGTTCCAAACGGAACGGCGCTTTTTCTATTTGATATAAAAGGACCTGTACAACAAAAGAAAACATTAACATGTTTTTTATCTTTATTTTTTGCCGTATTGAAAATAATAACTATATTTGCACCAAATAGAAAAAGCTACCTTGATATGAATAAACAACGATTGGAACTTGAATATGTTCTACGCTCCAATTCCGAGAATATCATTTGGAATACCATCAGTACTGCCAGCGGTCTGCAGAAGTGGATTGCAGATGAGGTGACGGGCGAGGGCGATAAGCTGACTTTTACATGGGGCGACATCTATAAGCACCATGAAACACGTACAGCAACCATCCTGAAATGCGTAAAAAACAAATATATCAGAATACGGTGGGACGATGAACAGGATCCTGAGGCCTTTATAGAGATGCGTATCAGCAAGAGCGAACTGACCAACGACTACATGCTGAGCATCATCGACTATGCCAATCCAGAGGATTTAGACAGTCTGCACGACATCTGGGACCAGAACTTCGAAGAACTGCACAGGAACACAGGACTGTAGTATTTAAAAAGAAGTTAAAGAGGGAGTAAAAAAGGAAGTTAAAGAGGGAGTTATGCGCCACGGCGCAGGACAATAGTTTCTCCAATAGCTGAATCCTGATGTCCACGAGCGAAGCGAGTTAACTTCCATGAGCGAAGCGAATTAACTCCCATTTTAACTCCTACTTCTATAAGATTTTCTAAAAAAAGACGATAGTCGGATTATTTTACCTTTGAACTGCGTTCGAAGGTAAGATACACCTCAACAATGAAAGAAAAATTTTTTTTTCTTTGCATTGTCTTCGGTTTTCATTACCTTTGCACTCTGATAGCGAAGGAACGGGCAAAGAAGCACCTGTTTCTTGTCAGCATAAGGTGACATGATACGAATCAAGAAACTGGATATTTACATCATCAAGCAATTTGGAATGCTCTTCATCGGAGCTTTCTTCATTTGTTTGTTTGTCTTGATGATGCAATTCTTGTGGAAATACGTCAACGACCTGATTGGCAAAGGACTCTCGTTAGACGTGCTGGCACAGTTTTTCTGGTATATGGCCCTGATGCTGGTGCCGCAAGCACTACCGTTAGCACTCTTATTGTCATCGCTCATCAGCTACGGAAACCTTGGTGAAAACTCAGAGCTGACAGCTATCAAAGCTGCTGGCGTCTCACTCGTCCAGTCGTTCCGTTCACTCATCGTTGTAGCGGTGCTCATCATGTTTGCCTCTTTCTATTTCCAAAACAACATCGGTCCTGATGCCAACAGGAAATTAGGACAGTTGCTGGTTTCCATGAAGCAGAAGAGTCC
>Ga0310691_10003713_pt1 | contig 17952 bp, 14 predicted proteins | sample 176DNAGHGlowgp2_FD_203887 | JGI IMG/M metagenome (GOLD analysis project Ga0310691, IMG submission 203887) | Sheep rumen microbial communities from Palmerston North, Manawatu-Wanganui, New Zealand - 1766 DNA GHGlow gp2 (v2) (version 2) | ecosystem: Host-associated > Mammals > Digestive system >...
TATGCAGAGCCGTATTGACCGCTTCGGTCTGGCCGAGGAAAACTTTTCTCTGCAGGGCTATCCGGTAACGATCTTTGACCTTTACGGAGAGAAGGGCATCCGTCTCCGGACCACCATTTCGGAAATGGGACCGCTTCTTCTCGGCAGACTGCTGGAGCTGAACGATCTCCAGAGTGATATCCTTTCTATTGTATTTAAGATCGCGGATGAGAATAACCTTCTGCTTATCGATACCAAGGACCTGAAGGCCATGCTGAACTATGTATCGGAGCATAATAAGGACTTTGAAGCAGATTACGGAAAGATGAGTCCCGCCTCCATTGCGGCAATCATCCGGGCGCTGGTAGCTCTGGAGGTTGCCGGCGGAGATCAGTTCTTTGGAGAGACCGCTCTGAATATCATGGACCTCTTTGCCATCGGGGCAGGAGGAAAGGGTATGATCAATATTTTGGACAGCGAGAGCCTGATCAGCAATACCAGACTGTATTCCACCTTCCTGCTCTGGCTCCTTTCCGAGCTTTTTGAGCGGCTTCCGGAGGTTGGCGATCTGGACAGACCCAAGATGATCTTCTTCTTTGATGAGGCGCATCTTCTCTTTAACGATGCCCCCAAGGCACTGTTGGAAAAGATTGAGCAGGTAGTGAAGCTTGTGCGTTCCAAGGGCGTGGGCGTATATTTCTGCACCCAGAATCCCCGGGATATTCCCGATGGCGTTCTTGCGCAGCTTGGCAACAAGATCCAGCATGGCCTCCGAGCATATACCCCCTCCGACCAGAAGGCGGTAAAGGCGGCGGCTTCTTCCTTCCGGGAGAATCCGGACTTTGATACCTATGATACGATCCTGAATCTGGGAACAGGTGAGGCCGTGGTTTCCTTCCTGGATGAAAAGGGTATTCCCGGTATGGCGCAAAAGGCATATATTCTGCCGCCGGCATCCAGCTTCGGCGCAATCTCCGAAAGCCAGAGAGACAATCTGGTGAAGGGAAGCATTCTGTATTCCAAGTATTATGAGAGTGTGGATCCGGAGTCTGCCTATGAGATCCTGGTCCGTCTGGGCGTAGAGGAGGCAGAGGCGGCTGAGGCTGCCAGGATAGAAGCAGAGGAAGAAAAGCAGAGGCTGAAGGAAGAAGCGGCGGCCGAGAAGGAAAAGGCAAGACTGGAGGCGGCTGAAGAAAAGGCCAGGCTCCGGGCTGAGGCGCAGGCTATCCGGGAACGGGAAAAGGCTGCCGAGCGGGCCGAAAAGGAAGCGCAGAGGAAGAAGGACGCGGAAGAGAGAAAGCGGAAGCAGGCGATAAGTTCCGTAGGAAACTCCGCTGCAGGAACCGTTGGACGTGAAGTGGGCAAAAACGTGGGTAAGTCCTTCGGCAAGTTCGGGAAGACGCTGGGCGGAAACGTAGGAGCCAGTCTTGGACGCGGCCTGTTTGCCACCCTGTTTAAGCACTGATCCTGCCGGCCGAACGGAAACCAGCAGGGAATAAGGAATAATTTGGAGACGGTAATGAGCAGCCTTTTGATCAAGTGGTTCGTCAGGAACCCGGAAAATGTTCAAGATGAAAAAGTCCGACAGCGTTACGGTGTAGTGGCCGGCGCTGTCGGCATCTTTTGTAATTTTCTCCTGGCCGCGATCAAGGTTGTACTGGGCATTCTGACCGGTGCAATCTCCATAGCGGGCGACGCCGTGAATAACCTTTCGGATTCTGTTTCCTCTGTGGTTACACTGGTGGGATTCAGGGTCTCGGGTAAACCGGCAGACAGAGAACACCCCTACGGCCATGGCCGGGCGGAATATGTATCGGCCTTTATTGTGGCGGCTGCGGTGGTGACCATCGCACTGGAGCTGCTGAAGTCCTCCATTCAGGGCATCATCCACCATAAGGAGATCGATGTCAGTCCTGTGACCATCGTGATCCTTCTCTGCACCATCCTGGTGAAATTCTGGATGGCCTCCTTTTATACAAAGGTGGGGAACAGGATACATTCCGAGGTGACGAAGGCGGCGGCAATGGACAGCCGGATGGACTGCATCATCACATCAGTGGCGCTCATCTCTGTTGCGCTGGTGCTGTTCTTCGGTGTGAATGTGGACAGCTATGCCGGCGTATTGGTTTCGCTTTTTGTTATCTGGTCCGGTATCCAAAGCGCTCTAGAAACCATCGGTACGCTGATGGGCAGGGCGCCGGATCCGGAACTGGTCGAGGCCATCGAGAATATAGCCAGGGCAAATCCGGATATCATCGGCGTACATGACCTGAGGGTGCATGAATACGGCCCCAGCAGGAGGATCGCATCTATGCACGCGGAAATATCCTGTGCGGTGGGAATGATGCGCGCGCATGAGGTCGTGGATGCGATCGAAAGAGAGATTGTGGAAAAGGGTCTGGTGAACGAGATCACCATTCATATGGATCCTGTAGATCTGGAGGATAAGGAGAGACTTACTCTGGAAAAGGAAGTCATGGACATCCTCCGGGGTATGGGCGTCAGAGATGTGCATGATTTTCGGCTGCTGAGGACGCGGGACGGGGAACGGCTGATCTTTGATGCGGTGGTGCCTTATGGTACTACTCTGACAGAGGAGGAGCTGAAGGACGCGCTGATGGAGAAACTGGGAAAGGCACATCCGCAGCTCACGATCACCCTTCAGCTGGATCAGGCGTAGTCCTGCCTGTCAAAAATGACCTTTTGACCCTTGTATCATATAATGAAATGATCAAGATTACAGCAGAAAGAGGAAAGGCATGAAGAAAAAAGAAGCCTGGAAAATTCTGGGAATAGAAGAGACAGATGACAAAAGTCAGATCAAAAAGGCATACAGAGAAAGGCTGACGGTGGTTCATCCCGAAGATGATGCGGAAGGCTTTATGAGGCTCAGAGAGGCCTACGAAGCGGCAATCTCTGGCGAAGAACCGGAGGAGGATGCCGGAGAGGGAGAGGAAGAGACGCCTGTTTTTTCACCTGAGGGAATGGCGCTGGCGGCAAGGCTTCTCGAAATGTATGACCATTTTGATGTGCGGATCAATACGGAGGAATGGCGTAAGCTTTTCGAGGAGGAATTCTTTGTTTCGCTGGAAACAGGGGACGAGGCCTTTCAGGTTCTGATGCGCTTTTTGATGGATCATATCCGGCTGCCGCACAAGGTGATGAAGCTGATCATCGATCATTTTGAGATCGTGCGGAGAAGAGGGGAGCTGATTGAGGAATATCCGGAACGGTTCATCGATTTTCTGATCCGCAACGGGACATATCAGGACCGGCTGGACTACGAGCTTTTCGATCCGGCAGGAAAGGATGTGGATGAATATATCGAAACCTTTTACCGCATGAGCTATAACGGGGAAGAGGGGAACGATGAGGAAGAGGAGCAGGGACTGGAAAAGCTGAAAGGCTTTGAAAGCAGGAACCCGCTTCTTGACCTTTATCTGTTGAACCGCCGGATCAGAAAGCTGAATGTGGAATGGAGGAACGGGCCGGAGCAGCAGAGAAGCTTCCGGGAAGCCTGTGAGAAGGAGCTTGAGGAGGTTCGGGCAGAGCAGGAGGAGCTCATGAAGAAGTTCCCCGGCCAGCCGGAGATCATGCGCAGCGTGGCCAGGATCTGCAGCCTGCAGGAGGACGCGGAAGGGCTGGAGAAAATCGTGGATGCGCTTCTTGAAAAGGATCCGGAGGAGCTTCAGAATCTGATGCTGAAGGGCAGGCTCCTTTATCTGAAAAAGGAGTTTAAGGAATCTGCGGATACCTATATGGAAATCCTGCAGAAGGACCGGTTCTATGAGCAGGCGTATTATGCCATGCACGAGGCTAACGAGGCACAGATCAGGCAGTATCGCGAGGCTATTCAGGAAAATCCGGAGGATGATGAAAAGAAGCTGGAGCTGGGGTGGTGCCTTTTTCAGAACGACCGGTATAACGAAGCGCTGGAAGCGATCAGAGATGTTGATCCCGAAGGGAAGGAGGCTTACGTCTTCCAAAACCTGTCGGGACGGCTGTTCCTTTACACCGGGCGGCTGGAGGAGGCCGCTAAGCATCTGATCCGCTGGGGAGAGGAGATTAAAAAAATTGATCCCGAAGCGAAGGATGAGGAGAGTGTAAAAAGGCGTTCGAGAATGGGTCTTTCGCTTTATCTTCTTGCGGAAGCAAGGTTCAGGCAGAAAAAATATGATGAGGCCCGTCAGCTTCTGGATCAGGCGGAGAATTCCATTTTGCTGGATGGAATGGACGTTGATCTGCAGGAGCTTCGGATCAAGGTTGAGTTTTATGACAATAAGCTTCCGGAATGCTTCCGGCTGACAGAGGACATGCTGAAGCGGGAACCCTTTAACTGTGCGGCTCTGCTGTTCCAGGCGAAGTGTCTTTACCGGTACGACCAGAACCGTGAGGCGTGGGAAGTGCTGAACCGTCTTCTGGAGATCAATCCTTACGAGCCTGATGCATGGCTGTACAGATGCTATATTCTGCAAGAGGCGGATCAGAATGAGGATGCGCTGAAGCTTATTGAGGACTGCGAAAAACGGGGCGTGCTGAATGAACGGCTTCTGGAACAGAAGGGAAGACTGTACCATCATTTCGGTGAGGAAGAGAAGGTTCTGGAAGCTTTCCGCAGCATGCTGGAATATGCACATGAGGAGGGGGCGGATCCGGAAGATAAAAAGGAAAACCTTTTCCGGGCGTATGCAGGGGTCACGGCTTCTCTCTCCCGGATGAAACGCCTTGAAGAGGCAAAGGAGGTCTTCGAAGAGGCCTTTGAGGAACTTGGTTATGATCCGGATTTCTGGGTGGATTATACTGAGCTTCTGGTACGGATGGATAAGCTGGAGGAGGCGAAGGCCTTTGCCTTTGCCCGGCTGGAGGAACGAAGGGGGATGAAGGACGACTGGGATTCCCAGATCCTTCGGATGAATCTCTGCTGCTTCTGCGGAAATGAGGGTGATGTGGAGACGGCTTATCGGTTGTTCCGGGAAGGAATAGAGGCATTCCCGAGGGATCTTGCCGCTTACCATTGTATGGCGGAGGTGCTTTTGGAACATGGAAGAGAGAAGGAAGCACTGAAGCTTCTTTCCTCCGGGATGAAGAGCGTTCCCGAATCTGCCATGAATCATCTGGGTCTCTATCTCATGATCGCCGCTAAGGTTTATGACGGCAACCTGGCAGGAAATGAGGATCTTGTCGGGAAGATGAGAGACTATATTGCGGATGACTCGCGAGAGATCAAAGACTGGGATACGGAGTACGGTAGAAGGGGCGATTTCTACTTTGCCGTGGGCGAGGATGATAAGGCTCTGGAAATGGCAGAGGAGAAGCTGAAGCTGAGTCGCTCAATCTTTTATTACTTTTCCAATGCACATGGCGCATGGTACGCTAAGGGCAAGGTCTATTCCCGGCAGGGGAATCACGAAAAGGCTGCGGAATGCTACCGGAAGGCGATAGAGATATTCGGGCATCACAAGCTGTATGAGGATTGTCTGGCGGACGAGCTGGCGTTTCTTGAAGAGTATAAATAAAGACGAGACAGAAGGAGACGGATATTGATGAATGAAAGATATGCAGCAGTTCCTGATTACCACCTGCACACGGCCTTTTCCGGTGACTGCAAGACACCGCCGGAGGAACTGATCCTGCAGGCAATCTCGCAGGGGATGACCTCCCTTTGCGTAACGGATCATAACGATCTGGATCATCCGGTCCTGCCGGACCCGGTGGATTTCCATCTGGATACAGAGGTTTACATAAAATCTATGCTTTCCCTTAGGGAAAAATATAAGGACCGATTTGATCTCAGGATCGGTGTGGAGCAGGGGGTGATGCCGGAAACCTGCGAAAAGCTTTCCGACTTTTCCCTCCGGTACCCGGAGCTGGATTTTATCATCTGCTCCTCTCACTTTGTGGAGGGCTATGATCCCTATTATCCGCCGTATTTCGAGAAGTATGATGAGAAGACCGGTTACAGAAAATATTTCGAGACCATTCTTTATAATGTGACCCACTTTGAGGATTATCATGTTTACGGCCATCTGGATTATATTCTCCGGTACGGCCCCACAAAGGCGGAGTTTTTCACGGCGAAGGATTATCTGGAGATCTTTGAGGAGGCCTTTAAGGTCATGATCGAAAAGGGCAAGGGGATAGAGATCAATACAGGAAGTCTTTACCGCGGCATGGATTTTGCCCATCCTCACCGGGAAATCCTGCAGCTGTATCATGATATGGGCGGCGAGGTGCTGACCTTCGGCAGCGACAGCCATGACCTCGTGCATATCGGATGGGCATTTCCGGATGCCGTAAAGGAAGCCCTGGAAACCGGTTTCCGCTATTATACGACCTTCCGGAGGGGAAAACCGGAATTTCATCCTCTGGAAAATGAAAAGTTCATGTAAATGTACTTGAAATTCACACGCAAAAAATGTAATATAAACGTATGTGAGCATTCCAAAGGAATGGTTCTAATAAAAATCACAGGAGGATTTATAAAATGGCAGTAAAGGTAGCTATCAATGGTTTTGGCCGTATCGGACGTCTTGCTTTTCGTCAGATGTTCGGAGCAGAGGGTTATGAAGTCGTTGCTATCAACGACCTGACAAAGCCGTCTATGCTTGCACATCTTCTGAAGTATGATACCGCTCAGGGCGGATACTGCGGAAAGATCGGTGAGGGACTGCACACAGTAACTGCAGATGATGAGGCTAATACCATCACTGTAGATGGCAAGACTCTGCAGATCTATGCTAAAGCTAATGCAGCTGAGCTTCCCTGGGGAGAGATCGGCGTAGATGTTGTTCTGGAGTGCACAGGTTTCTATTGCTCCAAGGAAAAGTCTCAGGCTCACATCGATGCCGGTGCAAAGAAGGTTGTTATCTCCGCACCCGCAGGCAATGACCTGAAGACCATCGTATTCTCTGTAAACCAGGATACTCTGACAGCAGATGATCAGATCATCTCCGCTGCATCCTGTACAACAAACTGCCTGGCTCCCATGGCTAAGGCTCTGAATGATTATGCTCCGATCCAGAGCGGTATCATGAGCACGATCCATGCTTACACAGGCGATCAGATGATCCTTGACGGTCCCCACAGAAAGGGCGACCTGAGACGTGCACGTGCAGGCGCTGCGAACATCGTTCCCAACTCCACAGGTGCTGCAAAGGCAATCGGTCTGGTTATCCCCGAACTGAACGGCAAGCTTATCGGCTCTGCACAGCGTGTACCCGTTCCGACAGGCTCCACCACCATCCTGACAGCAGTTGTTAAGGGTGCTAATGTAACCAAGGAAGGCATCAACGCAGCTATGAAGGCAGCAGCTTCCGAGTCCTTCGGCTACAACGAGGATCCGATCGTTTCCTCTGATGTAATCGGTATGAGATTTGGTTCTCTGTTCGATGCTACACAGACCATGGTAAGCCCCCTGGGCGATGACCTGTATCAGGTACAGGTTGTTTCCTGGTATGACAACGAGAACTCTTACACAAGCCAGATGGTAAGAACAATCAAGTACTTCGCTGAGCTTGCATAAGTTTTCGCTTCGAAAGAAGACCTGAATGAAGGGTCCGGTCTAAAATGGACCGGACCCTTTTTATAAAAGTACGAGGAGGAAGAAAAATGTCACTCAACAAGAAATCTGTAGATGATATCAATGTAAAGGGACAGCGCGTGCTCTGCCGCTGCGATTTCAATGTGCCCTTAAAGGATGGTAAGATCACCGACGAAAACCGTCTGGTCGCTGCGCTTCCCACCATCAAGAAGCTGATCGCTGACGGCGGAAAGGTCATTCTTTGCTCCCATCTGGGCAAGGTAAAGACAGAAGAGGATAAGCTGACTAAGACGCTGGCTCCTGTTGCCGTACGTCTTTCCGAGCTGCTGGGTCAGGAAGTAAAGTTCGTTCCCAATCCGGACGTTGTAGGCCCCAATGTTGTTGAGGCTGTAAATGCAATGAATGATGGCGATGTGATCCTTCTGGAAAACACACGTTTCCGCAAGGAAGAGACAAAGAACGGCGAAGAGTTCTCCAAAGATCTGGCAAGCATCGCTGATGTATTTGTAAATGATGCATTCGGTACAGCTCACAGAGCACACTGCTCCAATGTTGGTGTTACCCAGTATGTGGATACAGCGGTTGTCGGCTACCTGATGCAGAAGGAGATCGACTTCCTGGGCAATGCGGTTGAGAATCCGGTTCGCCCCTTCGTTGCAATCCTTGGCGGCGCTAAGGTTGCTGATAAGCTGAACGTAATCTCCAACCTGCTGGAAAAATGCGATACACTGATCATCGGCGGCGGTATGGCCTATACCTTCCTGAAGGCACAGGGCAAGGAGGTTGGTCTTTCTCTCGTAGATGATTCCAAACTGGATTACTGCAAGGAAATGATCGAGAAGGCAGAGAAGCTTGGTAAGAAGCTCCTTCTTCCTGTTGATACAGTAGTTGCTGCCGGCTTCCCGGATCCCATTGACGGACCCATCGAAGTGAAGACTGTTCCTTCTGATTCCATTCCGGCTGATATGGAAGGCCTGGATATCGGTGAGAAGACAAGAGCGCTCTTTGCAGAGGCTGCAAAGACAGCAAAGACTGTTGTATGGAACGGCCCCATGGGCGTATTCGAGAACCCCACTCTGGCAGCGGGTACCATTGCAGTTGCCGAGGCACTGGCAGAGACAGATGCAACCACCATCATCGGCGGCGGCGACAGTGCAGCAGCATGCAACCAGCTTGGCTTTGGCGATAAGATGAGCCACATCTCCACAGGCGGCGGCGCATCTCTGGAATTCCTGGAAGGAAAGGAACTTCCCGGCGTTGCAGCAGCTAACGACAAATAAATCCATTTGATCTGAATAAAATTAAGGAGAAAACTGATGGCAAGAAGAAAGATTATTGCTGGAAACTGGAAGATGAACAAGACTCCTTCCGAGGCTGTAGCGCTCTGTGCAGAGCTGAAGGATCTGGTAAAGAATGATGATGTGGATGTAGTTTACTGCGTTCCCGCCATTGACATTGTTCCTGTTGTGGAGGCTGTTAAGGGTACCAACGTAAAGGTTGGCGCTGAGAATTTCTACATTGAGGACAGCGGCGCCTACACCGGTGAGATCTCCGCTCCCATGCTGAAGGATGCCGGTGTTGAGTATGTCATCATCGGTCACTCCGAGAGAAGAGAGTACTTCAAGGAGGATGATGCTTTCCTGAATAAGAAGGTGAAGAAGGCCATTGAGGCAGGCATTACTCCCATCCTTTGCTGCGGCGAAAGCCTTGAGCAGAGAGAGATGGGCGTGACCATGGACTGGATCCGTCTGCAGATCAAATCCGATCTTACCGGCGTTGCGGCAGATGATGTAAAGAATATGGTTATTGCTTATGAGCCAATCTGGGCTATCGGAACAGGCAAGACAGCTACCACGGCACAGGCTGAGGAGGTCTGCAAGGGTATTCGTGATCTGATCGCGGAAATCTATGATGCAGAGACAGCCGAGGCTGTACGTATCCAGTACGGCGGAAGCGTAAATGCCGGAAATGCAGCTGAGCTTTTTGCTGAGCCTGATATCGACGGCGGCCTGGTAGGCGGCGCTTCTCTGAAGGCTGACTTCGGCAAGATCGTTTGCTATAAGTAAGCCGGAGCCTTTACCCTCAAAAAAAGATAAAGGGATTAATCTGTACCCTCTTTACCGGATAAAACGGTAAGGAGGGTATTTTTTTCTCATTTTTCTTATTTTGTCCATTACTTTTCGTTGCAGACAGGCGGAAAAATCTGTATAATGGAAAAAGTGTGAAACTTTGTATTAATCTCAGGAAAGGACGGGAACAAGGTTTGATCGAAGAAGCAATGAATGCTGTAGAGCAGGCTGAAAAAAAAGCGGACGCAACCCTGAAGGAGGCCAGAGAAAAAGCGGAGGGCATCAAAAAGGAAGCGGAAGCGAAAGCGGCTGCCATGAAAAAGGATGCTGCCGACCGGGCTGAGGAGCAGGAAAAGGCGCTTCTCCGTCAGCAGGAGAGTGAAAGAAAGGCGGCCGGAGAGTCAGCGGAAAAGGCAGCGATGGAAAAAGCAAATGAACTGGAGAAAAAAGCTCTGGAGCGGGAGGATCAGGCCATTGATGCAGTGATCCATACCATTCTCCGGTAATATACAGTAGAAAGGCGGGATAACTTTGGCGATTGTTGAAATGCAGAAGCTGGGGGTTTATGCGCTGAAAAGCCGGCGTAAGGAAACTCTGGAGCTCCTGCAGAAGCTGGGTGCAATGGAAATTGCCTTTGACCCGGGAACCGAAGAACGGTTTGAACGGATGGACACCGCCGGACAGCGCGTGCGGTTCGAAAGGATCGCGGATATCTTTGACCAGGCGCTGGCGCTGATCAAAGAATATGCGCCGCCGGAAAAGAGTCCTCTTCTCAATCTGGAAAGAGAAATGATCTCCGGTTCCGAAATGGACGAGGTGATCCGTGACAGGAGCAGATACTATTCCGATGCCAAGAAGATCGTGGCATTGGAAAAGGAGATCACGGATGCGCAGGCAGCCATTGTACGAAAATCAAATAAAATAGAATCCCTTCGCCCCTGGGAGGCTCTGGATATTCCTCTGAACAGCGAGGGAACCAAAAAGACAACCTTTTTTATCGGAACTTTTCCGGAAATGCTGACAGAGGAGGCTCTCCTGAATATCTGTCAGGGAGACAGCGAGGAGGCTCTTCCCGTTTCCTGCGAGGTGGTGCATGCGGAGAACCAGCAGACAGAGGTGTTCATCGCAGCGCTGAAGCGTGTGGAGAAGGAAGTGGAAGCGAATATCAAAGCCAGGGGCTTTATCCGTCTTCCCTTTATCACCCACAGAACGCCCACCGGCGGTATTGAAAAGAGGGAAAAGGAAATCCTGAAGGAAGAGGAAAAGATCCGGTCGGTTAAGGAAGAGATTGCCGGCTACCGGGAGGAATGCGAAAAGTTCCGGGTGGCGTCGGATTATTACCGGACCAGAGCGGAAAAATACAGAGTTCTGGGTACCATTCCCCAGTCTGAGCATGTGTTCTTCATTGAGGGCTGGGTCGAAAAGGATAAGGCCGGGAGAATAGAGAAGCTTCTTACCGAAAAGTGCGACGCGGCAGTGGAAATGCTGGAAACCCGCGAAGGGGAGGAGGAGCCTACGGTGCTCCGGAACAATGCCTTTTCCGAATCGGTGGAGGGCGTTCTGGAATCCTATGGACTTCCCCAGCATAAAAAGGCTGATCCGACCTTCATCATGTCCATCTTTTATGTATTCTTCTTCGGCATGATGCTTTCGGATGCGGGCTACGGGATCTTGATCACCATAGCCACATTCATTGTACTGAAAAAATATCCGCGGATGGCGGACGGAACAAAGAAGATGATGAAGCTCTTCTTCTGGTGCGGCATTTCAACGGCGTTCTGGGGTTTCATGTATGGCGGCTTCTTTGGAGATGCCATAGACGTTATCGCAACGAATTTCTTCGGCTATACCGGAGAAACGCCGATCCTGAAACCGCTTTGGTTTGCTCCGCTCGAGAACCCCATGCGGCTTCTTGTATGGTGCATGCTCTTCGGTCTGATCCACCTTTTTGCCGGTCTTGCGGTAAAGGGCTACGAGTATCTGAAGGATCATGATGTAGTCGGCTTCCTCAGCGACGTGGTTGCCTGGTATCTCTTTATTGCCGGCCTCGTCCTGATGCTTCTGCCCACAAGCCTGTTCGAATCCGTATCCGGTATCAGCTTCGGATTCCCGGCATGGCTGAAGCTGGCTTCCAAGATCATGACGGTCCTTGGTCTGGTGGTGATCGTGCTGATGTCCGGAAGGGCAAATAAGAACTGGGGCCTTCGGATCGCCCTTGGTGCTTATGATATTTACGGCGTGACCGGCTGGCTGTCGGACGTGCTTTCCTATTCGCGTCTTCTGGCCCTGGGACTCGCTACCGGCGTTATCGCCAACGTCATCAACATGATGGCTTCCATGGCGGGAAGCGGAGTGGTGAAGGTGATCATCTTTGTGGTGGTATTTATCTTCGGTCATCTGCTGAACCTGGCCATCAACATGCTGGGTGCCTATGTGCACACCAACAGGCTCCAGTTCGTGGAGTTCTTCGGTAAGTTCTATGACGGCGGAGGAGTTCCCTTCAAGCCGTTCAAAACAAATTATAAATACGTTGAAGTTAAGGAGGAAATGTAAAATGTCACTTGGTATTGTATTAGCACTCACGGGTGCGGCTCTGGCAACGATCCTGGCAGGTATCGGTTCTGCAATCGGTGTAGGTTTGGGCGGCCAGGCTGCTGCCGGTGTAGTCAGCGAAGATCCCTCACAGTTTGCCAAAGTGCTGATCCTGCAGCTGCTTCCCGGTACACAGGGTATCTACGGTCTGCTCGTAACCTTCATCACTCTTTCCCAGATCGGTCTTCTGGGCGGTGAAACCGTAGCGCTTACCACATGGCAGGGCTTCTGCTTCCTGGCAGCATGTCTTCCCATTGCAATCGTAGGTCTGGTATCTGCTATTCATCAGGGCAAGACCTCTGTGGCATCCATTGGTATCGTAGCCAAGAAGCCGGATCAGTTCGGTAAGGCCATGCTGTTCCCCGCAATGGTTGAGACCTATGCCATCCTGGCGCTTCTGATCTCGATTCTGTCTGTAACAAACATTCTGTAACAGTATTCATCATAATTCTTGAAACGAGGAACGAACTATGACAGGAATGGAGCGTATCATTGCCGAAATCGACTCCACAGCCGCCGCGGAGGCCGCGGAGATCATAAAGGCTGCAGAGGATGAAGCAAACGCATTTCTGAAAAAAACAGAGCAGGAGTGTGAGTCCATCACACTTTCTGCAAAAGAGCAGGCAGACCGGAAGACCGCCGAAGGGAAAAAGCGTACAGAGTCCCAGTGCCAGCAGCAGGAGAAGCTGATCCTTCTCCGGAAAAAGCAGGAGATCATCGCAGATGTGATCGGAAAAGCAAAAAAGAAGCTGCAGGATCAGGAACCGGAGGCTTATTTCAGCATGCTCCTTCAGCTGCTGAAGGGAGTTGTTACCGGGGAAAAGGGCGTGCTCTTCCTTTCCGGAAGGGATCTGGGCAGAAAGCCGGCTTCCTTTGATGCGGCTGTGGAAAAACTGGCGGCAGAAAAGGGCGGAAGCCTGACGGTTTCTCCGGAGAAGGCTTCCATTGAAGACGGATTTCTGCTGCAGTACGGTCAGGTGGAGGAAAACTACAGTCTTTCTGCCATCTTTGAAGCAAAGAAGGATGAGCTGCAGGATCAGGTTCATGCGGTTCTCTGGTAAAGGAGGCACAGGATGAAAGACGCAGATTACATCTATGCCGTAGCCAGGATCCGGGCAAAAGAAAAGAGCCTTCTTTCAGATGGAGATGTCCAGGTCATGACGGGACTTCCGGATGCTGCGGCCGTGATCCAGTATTTAAAGGACCGGGGCTGGGGCAACAGGGATACTTCCTCTTCCGAGGAGCTTCTCAGCGCGGAGGATGTGAAGACGAGGGAGCTGATCCGTGAACTGAAGGTGGATCAGCGGATCCTTGATGTTCTGGGTTTCCCGCAGATCTATCATAATCTGAAGACGGCCATCAAGCAGGTCTGCACCGGTCATCAGGATTCTCTGGCTTACTACGGAGATCCGGTTTATGATCAGCGGTATTTCGAGGAGATCATCCGGGATAACCGCTTCGAGGCACTGCCGGAGCATATGCAGAAGGCGGCGGCCTATGCAAAAGAAATTATGTTAACCACCAGGGACGGCCAGCGGTGCGACAGCATTGTGGACCGGGCCTGCCTTGCAGCTATGCATCAGGAGGCAAAGGCCTCTAAGGATGCGTTTTTGATGCAATATGTGGAGGCTCGTCTGGTCTCCATGAATATCAAGATTGCCGTCAGAGCCTGTGACACGGGCAAGAGCCTTCCGCTGATCGAGGAGGCCCTTGGTCCCTGCGAAAGCCTGCCGGTAAAGGAACTGGCGCGGCATGCAGCCATCAGCCGGGAAGAGATCTATGTCTTTCTGGAAAAAAAGGGCTACGGCGAGGCCGTTGCCGCCATGAAGGAATCCTTTTCCGCCTTTGAGCGCTGGTGTGACAATCATCTGATGGATACCATGCTTCCGGAGAAGCACCATATCATGTCCTCCGGACCTGTCGTGGCTTATTATCTGGCCAGACAAAACGAGATCCAGATGGTGCGGATCATCATTACGGCAAAGGAAAATGGATTTTCGGAACAGGTGATCACGGAAAGAATGAGGAAGATGTATGGATAAGATCGCAGTCATGGGAGATTACGGCAGCATCTACGGCTTTGCCGCTCTTGGCCTCAGTACATTTCCGGTGGAATCGGCGGATGAGGCCGCAAAGCTTCTGGGAAGTCTTTCGCAGAGCGGATACGGCATCATCTACATTACCGAGGAGCTGGCTGCCAGGATCCCTGAAAAAATCGAAAAATACAGCACCGAGATCTCACCGGCCATCATCCGGATCCCCGGCGTAAGGGGAAATACCGGAGACGGTGTGCGGTCGGTAAGAAAATCGGTGGAGCAGGCTGTCGGAAGCGACATCCTGTTTAATAAGTAAAACAGCAGGAAGGAGAAATGCTCCATGGGAGTAACAGGTAAGATCAAGAAGGTTGCGGGTCCCCTTGTCATTGCCACAGGCATGCGGAATGCGGATATGTTCGATGTGGTCCGCGTTTCCGAGCAGCGTCTGATCGGCGAGATCATCGAGATGCACGGGGATGAAGCTTCCATTCAGGTTTATGAGGAAACCTCAGGACTTGGTCCCGGGGAACCGGTAGAATCCATGGATGTTCCGCTCTCGGTGGAACTGGGTCCCGGACTGATGGGTTCCATTTATGATGGTATCCAGCGGCCCCTGACCAAGATCATGGAGACCACCGGCAGCAATCTTCTGGCCAGAGGTGTGGAGGTACCCTCTCTGGACAGAGAGAAGAAGTGGGACTTTGTGGCGGAGAAAAAGGCCGGCGACCATGTTGTTGCCGGAGATATCATCGGTACCGTAAAGGAGACAGCTGTGGTCACGCAGCGGATCATGGTGCCCTTCGGCATTGAGGGCGACATCGTTTCCATCAGCAGCGGCAGCTACACCGTAGAGGAAACGGTTGCCGTGGTAAAGACGAAGGATGGAGACAAAAATCTGACCCTGATGCAGAAATGGCCTGTCCGGAAGGGCAGACCCTATAAGAAAAAGCTTCCGCCCCAGATGCCTCTGGTTACCGGACAGCGTGTCATAGATACCTTCTTCCCCATTGCAAAGGGTGGTGTGGCAGCCGTTCCCGGTCCCTTCGGCTCCGGAAAAACGGTTATTCAGCATCAGCTGGCCAAGTGGGCGGATGCAGATATCGTCGTATATATCGGCTGCGGAGAGCGTGGTAACGAGATGACGGACGTTCTGAACGAGTTCCCGGAGCTGAAGGATCCCAAGACAGGAGAATCCCTGATGCAACGGACCATCCTGATCGCCAATACCTCGGATATGCCGGTTGCTGCCCGTGAGGCATCCATTTATACCGGTATCACACTGGCCGAGTACTTCCGTGATATGGGCTATTCCGTAGCCCTCATGGCAGACTCCACCTCCCGCTGGGCAGAGGCTCTTCGTGAGATGTCCGGCCGTCTGGAGGAAATGCCCGGTGAGGAAGGCTACCCGGCTTATCTGGCCAGCCGTCTGGCACAGTTCTATGAGCGCGCAGGCCATGTGGTAACCCTCGGCAGCGAAGAGAGAGAGGGGGCCCTTTCCGCGATCGGAGCCGTTTCGCCTCCGGGTGGTGATATTTCCGAACCTGTATCCCAGGCGACTCTGCGTATCGTTAAGGTATTCTGGTCTCTGGATTCCTCTCTTGCTTACCAGCGTCACTTCCCGGCTATCAACTGGCTGAATTCCTACAGCCTTTATCTGGATGAGATGGAGACCTGGTTCAATGAGAATGTAAATAAAGAATGGATGCAGCTCCGTCAGTCGCTGATGAGCCTTCTGCAGGAGGAAGCATCCCTGAATGAGATCGTTAAGATGGTAGGTATGGATGCCCTTTCACCTCAGGACCGTCTGAAGATGGAGGCCGCCCGGTCTATCCGCGAGGACTTCCTGCATCAGAATTCCTTTGATGAGATCGATACTTACACCTCCATGCAGAAGCAGTTCTACATGATGAAGCTGGTATATTCCTACTATGAGGAGAGCCGGGAAGCCATCGGCGCCGGCGCTTCCATTGAGGATATCGTTGCTCTTCCTGTCCGCGAGGATATCGGCCGGTACAAGTACACCACCGAGGACCGGATCGATGAAGAGTTCCAGCGTATTTCGCAGCAGCTCGGCCGTGAAGTGGCGGCTACTGTAGGAAAGGAGGAGGCATAATGCCGAAGGAATATCGTACCATACAGGAAGTTGCCGGCCCCCTTATGCTGGTAAAGGACGTGGAAAACGTCAAGTATAACGAGCTGGGCGAGATCGAGCTGGCAAACGGCGAGAGAAGAAGATGCAAGGTGCTGGAGATCAATGGCAGCAATGCCCTTGTACAGCTTTTTGAAAATTCTACAGGTATCAACCTGAAGAGCTCCAAGGTCCGTTTTCTGGGCCGTTCCATGGAGCTTGGCGTGTCCGGCGATATGCTGGGCCGTGTCTTTGACGGTCTTGGCCGTACCATTGACGGTGGTCCGGAGATCCTTCCGGATGCCAGAATGGATATCAACGGTCTGCCTATGAATCCGGCGGCAAGGGCTTATCCTTCCGAGTTTATCGAAACCGGTGTTTCCGCCATTGACGGTCTGAATACGCTTGTCCGCGGACAGAAGCTGCCGATCTTCTCTGCTTCCGGTCTGCCCCATGCACAGCTGGCTGCACAGATCGCCCGTCAGGCCAAGGTTAAGGGAACGAGTGAACCCTTCGCCGTTGTCTTTGCCGCTATGGGTATCACCTTTGAGGAGGCGCATTTCTTCCAGGAATCCTTCCGGGAGAGCGGCGCTCTGGAGAGGACCGTCCTCTTCATCAACCTGGCAAACGATCCGGCTGTAGAGCGTATCGCTACGCCGCACATGGCTCTGACCGCCGCCGAATATCTGGCCTTCGAAAAGGATATGCACGTGCTGGTCATCATGACGGATATCACCAACTATGCAGATGCCCTGCGTGAGGTTTCCGCCGCGCGTAAGGAGGTACCCGGACGCCGCGGTTATCCCGGATATATGTATACGGACCTGGCTCAGATGTACGAGAGAGCAGGACGGCAGAGAGGAAAGAAGGGCTCCATCACCATGATCCCGATCCTGACCATGCCGGAGGATGATAAAACCCATCCCATCCCTGACCTTACCGGATACATCACTGAGGGGCAGATCATTCTTTCCCGTGAGCTTTACCGGAAGGGTATTACACCGCCCATCGATGTTCTTCCGTCTCTGTCCCGTTTGAAGGATAAGGGTATCGGTGAAGGAAAGACGAGAGCCGATCATGCGGCTACCATGAACCAGCTTTTCTCTGCTTATGCAAGAGGAAAGGAGGCGAAGGAGCTGATGGTCATCCTGGGTGAGGCTGCCCTTACGGATATTGACCTCATCTATGCGAAATTCGCTGATGAGTTCGAGAAGAAATATGTTTCCCAGGGCTATAAGGCTGACAGAGATATCATGGAAACGCTGGAGATCGGCTGGGAGCTGCTGAGACTTCTTCCCCGAAGCGAGCTGAAACGTATCAACGATAAGTTACTGGATGAGTATTACGAGAAGTAATGCTTTGATCCCGGCAGTTTAGCGAAGGAATAAGCCGGCCGCCGGCCGGTTTAACGATAAGAAAGGATAAAGATGGCACAGGCACAGATCAATCCGACGCGAATGGAACTGACGCGTCTTAAAAAGAAGCTGTCCACAGCCGTTAAGGGACACAGGCTGCTGAAGGATAAGCGGGACGAGCTGATGCGGGAATTCCTGGATCTGGTGCGGGTCAATATGGAGCTCCGGCAGAAGGTTGAGGCCGGCATTGAGG
>Ga0310691_10003716_pt1 | contig 17948 bp, 17 predicted proteins | sample 176DNAGHGlowgp2_FD_203887 | JGI IMG/M metagenome (GOLD analysis project Ga0310691, IMG submission 203887) | Sheep rumen microbial communities from Palmerston North, Manawatu-Wanganui, New Zealand - 1766 DNA GHGlow gp2 (v2) (version 2) | ecosystem: Host-associated > Mammals > Digestive system >...
ACGAATTATGCGTTATTCCATGATGGGGAGTATGTTACAAACGAGCAAATGAACGATAAGAAATTCTTAAAACTTGCAGGAAAGTGATAGTCGTTTATAATGGTTTATATTGACATATGTCAGGAAGAATGAATTTGAGACTATACGCTTGCTGGATGCGGAAGGGAGGAGTCTTTCATCACTGTGGAGGCCATTGTGCTCATTGATCTGTTTTTAACATTTGCAAAGATTGGGGTATTTACATTCGGCGGTGGGTATGCAATGCTCTCACTTATCGAAAATACCTGCGTGGATAATAAAAAATGGATAACTCATGATGAAATGATGAACATTACTGTGATAGCAGAATCCACGCCCGGTCCCATAGCAATCAACTGTGCAACTTATGTCGGATATAAAAAAGGGAAACTTCCCGGAGCGATTATAGCTACTCTTGGGATGATACTTCCGTCTTTTGCTATTATATATGCTGTCTCAAGATTTCTGAATGGTTTTCTTGAAATAACTTGGGTCTCAAATGCATTTCGCGGAATAAAAATCGCTGTTGGGATTCTTATTGTTGATGCTGCTATAAAAATGCTGAAGAAAATGAAGCAAAAACCTATGCAGATAAGCATAGTTATATGTTCTGCGCTTACGATGTTCCTTATAAACGTATTTGCTGTTAATATATCATCTATGATACTTATGCTTGCAGCTGCATTTATCGGTATCATTGCTTTCGTTATAAAAAATAATATGGAAAAGAGGTGGGGAGAGAAATGATATATATTGATCTGTTAATCGGATTTTTTGAGGTCGGCCTTTTTTCTTTCGGCGGAGCTTATGCGGCAATACCTTTGATCAGGGATGTTGTCATGGCTCACGGTTGGTTGGATGATGAAATGCTCGCATACATGATTGCTATCAGCGAAAGTACTCCCGGACCGATTATGGTAAATATGGCCACATATATCGGAAGTGAAAAGGGAGGATTACTTGGTGCGATAATTGCTACCATAGCGGTTGTATTACCTGCTTTTTTTATCATTTTGCTTATAATGGCAGCAATGAAGAAATATCTTCAAAACCGCTTAGTCAAGGCTGCTTTATCTGGGTTACAGCCATGTATTATAGGAATTATCTTGGCAACAGGTATATTTATGATTATAAAAAACTGCGGTTTTGTTTTCAGTGGCAGACCTGATTTTCTTACGGTAGGACTTACTGGTGTTATCGCATTGATATATTTTGGTTCGAGAAAAATCATAAAAAAAGGATTAAGCCCCATCACGCTTATTTGCTTTTCGGCATTTGTGGGAGCAATGGCTTACATGCTATAGATGGAACATTAACTTGGAAGTTAATTACAAAATTCAAGTTTGTCGATCTAATTTAATATTGAACATTACATAGAGCAGTTATCTCAAATTGAGATAGCTGCTTTTTATACTTGCTTTGCTAAAGCGCGTTGCACTGTCTTTTCGATAAATACCATGGCAATACAATAAGAAAGGAAATATGCTATGGGAAAGAATTTAAAAGGAAGAGAGTTAGGAAAGTGAATTGGGAGATTTTCGAGATGGAAGACTAATAGAATACCTAGGGTAGAGAAATAAATAGAAATGTGGTAATATACAAAAGGCTATGACCAAAAGTGTCATATATATTGAAAAACACAGTAAAATCAATACTTTTAGAAGGAGATACATAGAAAATGAAACTAGGAATCGTGGGACTTCCGAACGTCGGAAAGAGTACCCTTTTTAACTCACTTACAAATGCAGGAGCACTTGCTGCTAACTATCCTTTTGCAACAATTGATCCTAACGTTGGAATCGTTGCTGTTCCGGATAAGAGACTTCAGCTCCTTGGAGATCTGTATCATTCCAAGAAGGTAACACCTGCCACTATCGAGTTCGTAGACATTGCAGGACTTGTAAAGGGTGCATCAAAGGGTGAAGGCCTCGGAAACCAGTTCCTTGCTAATATTCGTGAGACAGACGCAATCGTGCATGTAGTCAGATGTTTCGATGATCCTAATGTTGTTCATGTAGATGGATCAGTTGATCCTGCAAGAGATATAGAGACAATCAACCTCGAGCTTATTTTTGCAGATCTTGAAGTTCTTGAGAGAAGAATTGCCAAGACAACCAAGGCTGCAAGAATGGACAAGGCAGCAGCTAAGGAGCTTGAACTTCTTAACAAGATCAAGGCAGTTCTTGAAGACGGCAAGATGGCTAGAGAGCTTGAGCTTGATGATGAAGATGAGAAGGCACTTATGAACACCTATGACCTTCTTACATGGAAGCCTGTTATCTATGCAGCTAATGTCCTCGAGGATGATCTTGCAGATGATGGAGCTTCTAATAAATATGTAGCAGCTGTCCGTGAGCTTGCATCAAAATCAGGCAGTGAAGTATTTGTGATCAGTGCTCAGATTGAAGCTGAGATTTCAGAACTTGAGGCAGATGAAAAGGCTGAGTTCCTTGAAAGTCTCGGTCTTAAGGAGTCAGGCCTTGATAAACTTATAGCAGCAAGCTATAGAACTCTTGGACTTATGAGCTTCCTTACATCCGGCGAAGATGAGACCAGAGCATGGACCATCAAGATCGGAACCAAGGCACCTCAGGCAGCAGGTAAGATTCATACAGATTTTGAAAGAGGATTTATCAAAGCGGAAGTCATCAACTATGAAGATCTTCTCCGTGAAGGTTCCCTTGCAGCAGCAAGAGAAAAAGGACTTGTCCGCATGGAAGGAAAAGAGTACGTCGTTCAGGACGGCGATGTGATATTGTTTAGATTCAACGTGTGATACTGCAAAGCATCGCAGCAAAATAAAGAAGGACACCAATGCAAGCTCGCTTGCTTATTGGTGTCCTTCTTTATTTTGGTATGAGGCGCGCAGCGCCGTGGCGAGAAATCGCTTGCGATTTCGAGTCTGCGGTGCTTTGCAGTATCACTTTTTTATTTTGCCAAATTGGCAGTTTACTTTTGGAATATTAATGATATCATAATGATATCAGATAGATAATACATATGAAAACCGCAAGTAAACCATTCGGAACTTTCATAGAAATTGGAGGGAATTATGGAAACTGATCAATACACAAACCGGAATTTTAGTAAGTACCTTCGCTGGGTATTTATGATCGCCTGGGTAATGCAGGTAGCGATATGGATGCTCTACCAAAACGGCGGAAGAGTACCGGGACAACTACTAATGTCAATCATGATGTATGCGCCACTTGTTGCGGTACTATTAGCAGGTGTGAAGCTTAAGGGAATGGGATGGAAGCCAAGGCTTAAGGGCAACATAGGAGCTTTACTTTTTTCATGGTTTATGCCGACCATCCTGACATTTATCGGAGCAGCTTTATACTTTGCTATTTTCACAGGCCATCTTGATCTGACAGGAGAAAGCATAATGGCATCTCTTGGGGATGCCGGAACTGCCGCGTTGGAACAGCTTAAAGCGCAGGGAATCAGTTATGCTACTTACATGCTTATGACTTCCATAGGGGCTTCGATATATGCACCGCTTTTAAATATGTTCTTTGCAATCGGTGAAGAGGCAGGCTGGCGAGGCTATATGTACCCGGTATTAAAAGAAAAATATGGGAGAAAGAAAGGTGTCATTATTGGCGGAATCATTTGGGGTATCTGGCACTGGCCTCTTATAGGTCTTATCGGATATGAGTATGGATATGAATATGTTGGATTTCCGATAACCGGTATGCTTATGTTCCTTTTATTTACGATTGCACTTGGAATTATGTGTGACTGGGTTTATGAAAAGAGCGGATGCATCTGGTTTCCCGCAATACTTCATGGATCAATCAATGCTGCAGCGACTATTCCGATAGCTGTATGCAGGGCTGATACAGGAAGTTTTAGACTGCTTGGCCCTGTGCCTAATGGTTTGATCGCAGGACTTCCGATAATATTGGTTTCATTATGGCTGTTACATAAAAATTATAGTGCAAAAAACATTAAAAACGATCAGCAGTAAAGATTGGTTTACAAATAATAGGAGGAAAGATCATGAATGAAAATGTAAAAGAGAAAATTTTAAATGGACCAAAGAACGGAATGGTAATGATGTGCATCACAATGTGCGCATACGCAGCAGCAATAGCGCTGCTTGTTGTTACGGCTATAGGGCTTGATGGCGCTGCGGTTCTTATTTCAGGTGCTACATCAGCAGGTTTTAACCAATTCCTGTTTATCCTTAGCTGTGTATATGTAGCTCTTGGATGGATCCCGTTTCTCGGACTTAAGGTGTTAAAACCGGGCGAAGCACTTGTTCTTACACTATTTGGAAAATACATTGGAACACTCAAGGAGGATGGATTTTATTATGTAAATCCTTTCTGCACGGCATTTAATCCTGCAGCAGATACTAAGCTTGGACAGAGCGGAGACATCGCTGATAAAAAGATGATAGCAGGAGTAAAAATCTCCGGCGCTGATATGGAAGTTAGTGGTTCATCATCCAAGAAGATTTCGCTTAAGGTTATGACACTTAGCAATTCGAAACAGAAGGTAAATGATCTTCTTGGTAATCCTGTAGAAGTTGCTGTTGCTGTTATGTGGAGAGTTACTGATACCGCGAAAGCTGTTTTTGCAGTGGACAATTATAAGGAATACCTGTCACTTCAGAGCGATACTGCTGTAAGAAATGTAGTTAAGCTCTATCCCTATGACATTACAGAGAATGTCGATACTACAGGCGATGGCAAGGCGGATGACGGAAGTCTTCGCGGTTCCACTGAGGTTGTAGCACAGCGTATTAAGGATGAAATTCAGGCAAAGGTTTTGGATGCCGGAATAGAAATAGTTGATGCCAGAATCACTTATCTTGCTTATGCACCTGAAATAGCCGCAGCAATGCTTCAGAGGCAGCAGGCTGCAGCAGTAGTTGATGCAAGAAAACTCATAGTTGACGGAGCTGTAGGAATGGTCGAACTTGCCTTGGAGAGACTTAATGAAAAAGACCTTGTTGAACTGGACGAGGAGAGAAAGGCAGCAATGGTTTCAAATCTTCTCGTTGTTCTGTGCGGAAATCATGATGCTCAGCCCGTTGTTAATTCAGGAAGCTTGTACTAATGGCTGAAAAAAAGCAGGTTCCCTTAAGACTGAGCGCAAAGTTATATGATGCCCTCGCTGCCTGGGCAGAGGATGACTTTCGTTCGGTAAACGGGCAGATAGAATATTTGCTCACGGAATGTGTAAAGCAGAGAAAAAAGGACGGCAAGTATGTTTCGGAACATCTGGATGAGCCGCCTGAATTTGATATTAAATAAGATGAAATATAAGAAAACCCTTACTGCATTTCTTTCCTTTCTTTTAGAAACAGCGGTAAGGGATTTTCCTTTAAATAGAGCTCTTAATAGGACTCATAAAAAAATTCATAACAGGACTCATAACAGAATTCATAACAGAACTCATAAAATAACTCTTATTAGAGCTTCTATAGATGCTTACAGTTTTGCGCATGTATAGACATCAAGGCCTTGCCCTAAAAGCTTCATTATTGTTAATTCATCAATTGCATCTTCTATAGCATTGTGGACTTCACTGTAAGCGGCATCTTTACGGAGCATCTTTAAAATATTTTCAACTGAATAGCCGCTCTTTAGACGACCGCTTTTGCATAATGCGGCATCGTCGGGAATAGAATGGTTGAACTGCTTGTATGCCGCAATGCGCATGATGTCATACCACTCAAAACCTGATAATTCCATGAGGTGACTGCGGTCAAATCTTGCATTGTATGCATATATTCCGGTAACACCATTTCCTTTGAGATAATCGCTTATCCCGGATATGGCTTCTTTTCTGGAAACAACCTCCATGGGGACGCTGCAGGAAGTCCTTAGCACTCCTGAAAACATACCGCCGACTCTGTATTCGGGATCGATCACATAATACTTGAAATCTATGTGCTCAAAGCCTGCGGGATCGGCAAGAGCTATTCCTATGGACATTACTTCATCATTCCAGTTAGTTTCTGTATCTATAACAGCAATTGTTTTATCTGGCTTTTTTGCTCTTTTTGTTGTGGGAACTTTTGAACTGTTCTCAGAGCTGTTTTTTATCATGTTTAAAAAATCAAGGCTGTAACTCATGTTTCTCCATATTAATAAAAGTAGTTTAATAAAGGTATTTTGCTATTACCAATATATAAGATAAGCGCCTTACGGGTAATAGCCACCTAAAACATCATAATTGATTATCGTTTTTGAGACAAGGAAAAGCTTCCCTGGTATTATTCTTTTGCAAAAAAATACATAAATTAATTTTAAATATTTATTAAGTATATATAAAAACATTATTAAAACTAAATATAGATATTATAAAAATCCAATCCACAATATCTTGCGCAGCACACCTTAAAAATTTGTCTCTAAGGTGTGTTTTTGTTAGTGGAAATCAGTATTTCAAAGGACTCAAACAGTTGTTAAAAATATAAAAATGGTTTATTATACATTTAGGTGGTAAATAGTGTCACTTTGTGGTGGCAAGTGGTAGATAAGTGGTAAAAAATTATGGGAAGGGCATACAAAGGCGAATACAGCCATTCAATCGATGCAAAAGGACGACTGATCATCCCATCCAAGTTCCGCGATTTGCTAGGAGAGCAATTTGTTGTGACTAAAGGATTTGATGGATGTCTCTTTGTGTTTGATCAGGATGGATGGGACGCTTTTGAAGAAAAGCTCAGAAACCTTCCTATGGATATTCCCGGAGCTAGGCAACTTGGCAGATTTTTTATGGCAGGTGCCGATGATGTAGAAGTTGACAAACAGGGAAGAATACTACTTAAGCAGAATTGGTTACAACATGCCGGAATTGAGAAAGAGGCAGTGGTAGCCGGCGTTGGAAACAGAGTTGAAATCTGGAGTAAGGATAAGTGGGAAGAAGCAACCACATTTGATGATATCGATAGCATTGCTGCTAAGATGAGCGAATATGGACTCAGTATATAAGGTAATAAGGTATACGATATGGATTTTAAACACTATTCAGTACTCCTAAATGAGACGATTGACAACTTAAATATTAAACCTGATGGCATTTATGTCGACGGAACCCTGGGAGGTGCCGGACACAGTAGCCACATAGCTGCAAAGCTTTCAGATGGAGGCAGACTGTTCGGAATTGATCAGGATGAGGATGCTATAAAAGCGGCATCCGAGAGACTAAAGCCATACGAGGATAAAGTGACGATCATTCGCGACAACTACGAAAATGCCGTGAGCAGGATAAAAGAGCTCGGGGTCAATGAAGTCGACGGAATATTACTCGATCTTGGCGTTTCTTCTTTTCAGCTTGACAATGAGGAACGCGGCTTTAGCTACAGGTATGATACTCCACTTGACATGCGAATGGACAGAAGACAGGAACTCACTGCAAGAGAGATTGTAAATGAGTTTTCCGAGATGGAGTTATTCCATATTATAAAAAATTACGGCGAAGATAAATTCGCCAAAAATATAGCAAAACATATAGTTGCAAACAGAAAGCAGAAGCCAATAGAGACCACTTTCGAACTGAACGAGATCATCAAGGCAGCGATTCCTGCCAGGATGAGGGAGAAAGGCGGCCACCCCTCAAAAAGAACTTTTCAGGCTTTGAGAATAGCTTGCAACAGAGAATTGGAAGTGCTTGAAAATTCGCTCGATGGAATGATCGATTTTCTTGCACCCGGCGGAAGAATCTGCGTGATCACATTCCATTCTCTTGAGGACAGGATTGTCAAAAACAATTTCAGGAAAAATGAAAATCCCTGCACCTGCCCTCCGGAAATACCTATCTGTGTGTGCGGAAAGAAATCAAAAGGAAAAGTAATCACAAGAAAGCCGATCTTGCCGTCGGAAAAAGAACTTGAAGAAAACAGCAGAAGTAAGAGTGCTAAGCTCAGAGTCTTTGAAAAAATAACCAAATAACAGTTTCAAAGTAGCTTTGTTTGCGCGTTTTTATGAGGAAATATTATGGAAAAAAGATATGTTTACGGCAACACGGCAAGAAAAATCAATAATCCCCAAAGAAGAGATGACATACCGCTTCACGTTCAAAAAAGAGCTCAGGCAAAAAGACGTGCGCATAGAATGAGTTTTGGATATTTGTTATTTTTGACACTTGCAGTCGTGGCCACAGGGGTTATACTTACATGGTACATAACTCTGCAGGCGCAGATAAAAAACAGTGTAAAGACAGTATCCACACTGGAAGCAAAATTAAACACGATGAGACAGGACAATGACGAAGCTTACAACAAAGCGGTGAGCAGTCTTGACCTTGAAGAGATAAAGCGAATTGCTATAGGCGAGTATGGTATGACCTATGCTACTGAAGGACAGATTGTTGAATACTCAAATGAGGGAGGAAACGATTACGTCAGACAGGTTGCTCCTATACCTGACGGGAACTGACAGGAGATATAAAGGTGGCTTATATGCAATAGAGCAGTATTGGTAGATGGTATGAGCAGAAAGAAAAATAAAACACAGAAGTTTACATTGGGAATGAAGAAAAAGCTGGCAGTGCTGTTTGCGATAGTACTGGCAGCTTTTGCCTGTTTAAGCGTCAGACTTTTCCTTATTACAAGAAATAACGGCGAAGAATATCAAAAACAGGTTTTGTCGCAGCAAAAATACGATTCCCTGACTATACCTTACAGGCGCGGTGAGATCATAGATTCCACAGGAACGGTTTTTGCTTACAGCGAAAAAGTATATAACATCATACTGGATGCAAAACTTATTTTGTCGGATGAGGCATTCCTTGAGCCTACTGTTACAGCTCTTGTCAAATACTTTGGATTCGATGAAGGCGAGATAAGAAATTACATATCAGATCATCCGACCTCACAGTATTACGTCCTTGCAAAGCAGTTGACTTACGCGGATATAAGTGATTTTCAGGCGCTTATAACCTATGGAACGGATACTTACGACAAAAATATTCAGGGTGTTTGGTTTGAGGAAAACTATATAAGAAAATATCCAAACGGTAGAATGGCCTGTGATGTTATCGGCTTTACGACAAGTGACAATGCAGGAATATTTGGCCTTGAAGAATACTATAATGACGAACTCTGCGGAACAAACGGAAGAACATACGGATATCTGGATGAGGACTCAAATCTTGAGAGAACCACAATACCTGCAACAGATGGAAATACGATAGTAACGACCATAGACGGGAATCTTCAGTCCATAGTTGAAAAATATCTTTATGAGTATAATGAGACAAATAAGAATGCCGTAAGAGAAGGAAACGGAGCTAACAACGTCGGCTGTATCATGATGGACATCCATAACGGTAATGTCCTTGCAATGGCAAGCTACCCTAATTTTGATCTGAATGATACCAAGAACACTGACAACCTGCTTGGAATGCCAAGGGTAAATGAGAATGGTCTGAAAATGGACGGAGAAAGTCAGCTTGACTCAGGTGTTTACATCACTCAGGAAATGCTTGAGGAGATGACGGACGACGAAATACTTTGGAATCTGAATGCGCTTTGGAGAAATTTCTGTATCTCCGATACTTATGAACCGGGATCTGTCGCAAAACCGTTTACAGTAGCAACCGGCCTTGAAAACGGCAACATTACCGGAAATGAAGTGTATCAGTGTGATGGTGTGATGGAAATTGGTGGATGGCCAATCCACTGTCATAACAGATATGGTGACGGACAGGTATCTGTAGCGCGTGGTATAGAGATATCATGTAACGTTGCTATGATGAAAATAGGTCAGGTAATAGGAAGTGAGACCTTTAGTAAATTCCAGAAGGAATTCGGATTCGGACTTAAGACAAACATTGACCTTGCAGGAGAGGCAAGAACCGAGGGACTTACCGTATCTGCTGATAATATGGGATCGGCAGAACTTGCGACAGGAACCTTCGGACAGGGCTTTAATGTGGATATGATCGAGATGATCACTGCTTTTTGCTCCCTTATAAATGGTGGTAATTTCTATGAGCCTCATATGGTTAAGGAGATAAGAAATTCATCCGGTGCTACTATAAAGAGCATTGAGCCCAGGGTTTTAAGACAGACTGTATCTGAATCTACATCAGATAAGATCATAGAATATTGTAATCTGGTTGTTTCAGGTGAAGAAGGAACAGGTAAAACTGCACGTCCTGCAGGCTACATGATAGGGGGAAAAACAGGTACTGCCCAGACTCTTCCCAGAGGAAACGGGCAATATGTGGTATCATTTATGGGATATGCTCCTGCAAATGATCCTCAGATCGCAATATATGTTGTCGTGGACAGACCAAATACTGAAAGACAGGATGATGCTAAATTTGCAACAGGAATAGTAAGAAAGATCCTTACTGAAGCACTTCCGTATCTCAACTTCCCCATGACTGAAACTGTTACGGAGGAAGAACAGGCTGAACTTGATGCATTAAGGGAGCAGGAAATAATGATGTCTGCTGCAGCAAAAGCTGAGGTTGAACCTTCGGAAACCGCTGAAGGCGAAGAAACAGCTGAAGGCGAAGCTTCCGCAGAGGAGGGCGAAAGCGCTGAAACTGCAGAAGGAGAGGAAGGAGATAATTCTTCCGAAGAAGGTTCATCAGATGGAATCTGGGAGGCTATACCTGAGGGCGAAGAAGGCGCTACGGAGGAAGAAGAGGATAAGGAACCTGTCTGGAAGTCATTTGAGATAGATGAAGAAACCGGATTTTACGTTGATCCTGATTCAGGGGCACTTATAGATCCGGAAACCGGAGAAGTCTATGGAGGAGACGTACTTCCTGATTTTGGAGGCTGATTTAATAGCCAAACTTACTCCATTTTTGAGGGTAGTGTAAAGCAAGTTATGAAAACATTAGACCGTCCTAAGGAATCCACCGCAAGCGGTACCCCCTTAGGACCATAAAAAGAGGGATAAATATGAATGCAAATGATATAAGAGGCAATAAAGTTCTCGTAATAGGTACCGGCATTTCCGGAATAGGAAGCGCAAAGCTGCTTGGGAAAGTTGGCGCAAAACCTGTTATTTTTGATGAAAATAAGAATATATACGAAAGAGAAATAAGAACCAAGCTTGAGGGCTATAAGGGCGATGAACCTGAAATAATAATCGGTGAGCTTCCCGATGAAATAATAAAGGAACTGGTGCTTGTTGTTCCGAGTCCTGCAGTTCCTATGGATTCTCCTATAATGACAAGATTTATAAATGCAGGGATTCCGGTATGGAGTGAGATAGAGCTTGCCTTTAATTTTGCTAAGGGCAGAATGGTTGCGATAACCGGAACAAACGGTAAAACGACAACGACAACTCTCGTAGGAGAAATTATGAAGGCTCATTTTTCATCAACTTATGTTGTTGGAAATATAGGCTATTCCTATGCTGAGCGAGCACTTGAAATGAATGACGATACTGTTTCAATAGGCGAGATAAGCAGCTTCCAGCTCGAAGCAGTGGACAATTTTCATGCAAATGTATCCGCAATCCTTAATATCACACCGGATCATCTTAACAGACACCATACCATGGAGTGCTATGCACACATGAAGGAAAATATAACAAACAGACAGACAAAAGACGATACCTGTGTACTTAATTTCGATAATGACTATACAAGAGAATTTGCAGACAGATGCCCTGCAAAAGTTGTATTTTTCTCAACTCAGAGTAAGCTTGAAAACGGTTATTATCAGGATGGCGAAGAGATATTCTTTGCTGAAAACGGAAACAGCACAAGAGTCATGAATATACATGATATGAATCTTGTCGGCAGCTGCAATATTCAGAATGTCATGGCGGCAATAGCAATGGGCAGAGCCATGGATGTTCCGATGGAAACAATCCTTAAGGTTGTAAGGGATTTCAAGGCTGTTGAACACAGAATAGAATATGTCGCTACCAAGAATGGAGTTGATTATTACAACGACTCTAAGGGCACTAACCCCGATGCGGCCATACAGGGAATAAAGGCAATGGATAAGCCTACATACCTTATTGGAGGCGGCTACGACAAGGGAAGTGAATTTGACGAGTGGATAGAAGCTTTTGGTGGTAAGGTTAAAAAGCTCGTACTGATGGGCACTACAAAGGAAAAAATAGCCGAGTGTGCAAAAAAACACGGCTTTAATGATTATGTTTTATTTGATACTTATGGGGAAGTTTTGAATTATTGTTCTGAAAATGCGAAGGAAGGGGAAGCTGTTCTTCTTTCTCCTGCCTGCGCGAGTTGGGATATGTTCCCGAGCTATGAAGTAAGGGGAAAACAGTTCAAAGACTATGTAAATAGTTTATAAGGGGGATTTTTATGCAGACTGCAAGACAGATGGCAGGAGGCAGACAAAAAAGAGAAGTGAAAAAAGAGGTTTATGTAGATTATAGTATGATCTTCATAACACTTTTTTTGCTGGCTTTTGGTCTTATAATGGTTTATTCAACAAGTTCATATGAGGCAAATATTAGTAAGGGCGATTCTGCCTATTATTTTAAGCATCAGCTTTTGCCGACGATTATCGGTGTGGGGGCTATGTGGTTTGTTTCAAGGGTGCCATATCATGTATACAGAAAGCTGGCTGTACCGGCTTATTTTGGCTCTATGATCTGCATTATGCTGGTTAAAACACCGCTTGGAATGACGGTAAACGGGGCACGAAGATGGTTCAAACTGTGGAAATTCTCAGTTCAGCCGGCGGAAATAGCTAAGCTTGCTATGATCATTGTTCTTGCTACACTTATCAGTACTCTTAGCAAGAGGATAACTCAGCCCAGAGCCTTTTGGCTTGTTATGGGGGTCCCGCTCCCTGTATGCGCACTGGTTCTTGGCGTTACAAAGAATCTGAGTTCTGCGCTTATTATTTTCGGAATTGCGTTTACCATGTTGTTTATATCAACACCGGGATACAGAAAGTATATTCTGATCGTTCTGGCTGTTTTGGCAATTGCTGCGGCAGTTGTACTCTTTGTTGTAAATGCCGGATATCATAGCCAGTTAAATTACCGTTTTGTGAGAATCCTTGCCTGGCTTGATCCAGAGGCTTATGTAAACGACAAGGGATATCAGACTCTTCAGGCGTTGTATGCCATCGGCTCCGGCGGCATATTTGGAAAAGGTCTTGGCGAAAGTATGCAGAAGCTCGGCTTTATTCCCGAAGCTCAGAACGATATGATCTTTTCAATCATCTGCGAAGAACTGGGATTATTTGGCGCAATTGCGGTCATGCTCATGTTCCTTATCCTTATATGGCGCATGATGGTCATTGCCAACAATGCCCCTGATATGTACGGCGCACTTCTGGTAATCGGAGTTATGGGTCATATTGCTATTCAGGTTATTCTTAATATCGCAGTTGTAACCAATACTATACCTAATACAGGTATTACACTGCCTTTTATAAGTTACGGCGGAACGGCTACCATATTTTTGCTTATGGAGATCGGTATAGTATTTAATGTTGCAAGACATATCAGGGTTGACTGAGCATGAAAAAAAGAAGACGAGTAGTTAGAAAAAGGCAGAGACCTTCGGGCGGCATAAATAGCTTTAAAATGCCCAGGCTTAAATTGCCTGATATAAGATTTAGAATGCCGGAATTTAATTTTGGCGAGTTTGTAAGGCTCCACAAAAGCATATGTATAATAGCGGCCTTTTTTCTCATAGTTTGTGTATTGGCGCTAGGCGGATGCCTTTATATATACAATAATTACACGATAAAACAGGTCTATGTGGACGGAAATACCCACTACACGGATCAGGAAATCATGGATATGGTAATGACAGATTCCCTTAGCAGGAATTCAATATATCTGTCATTCCTGTACAGGAACAAGGAAATTACCGGAATACCGTTTGTTGAAAAAATGAATGTCGAGGTCTTATCTCCCGACACGGTAAGAATAAACGTCTATGAAAAAGCTGTTGCCGGATACGTCAAATACCTGGACAGATTCATCTACTTTGACAGAGAGGGAATGGTCGTAGAAACCTCAGAAGAGGCTTCCGATGATGTTCCGCTTGTACTGGGGCTTGATTTTGATTATGTGATACTTCATGAGAAGCTTCCTGTAGGAGATGAGACTGTTTTTGCAGAAATACTCGATATTACACAGCTTCTTGCAAAATATGATCTGGATGCTGACAAGATTTTTTTTGACAGTGAATATAATATTTATTTGTATTTTGACGGAGTAGAGGTTAATTTGGGCACAAATGAAAATATTGATGAAAAAGTCATACAATTGCAGTATATATTGCCCGAACTTCAAGGAAAAAGCGGAATTCTTAAAATGTCAGAATACAATTCGGGCACTCAGAACATTACTTTTGAAGAGAAAAAATAAAAATTCTATGTTGCGAATTTTAGCAAAAGATTATAATATAGCATGTAGGAGTTTTAGGTTATGAAGGAGGAGCACTATCTTGCTTGAACTAAAGTCGAATGAGGCAGAATCCGGTGCCAAAATTATAGTTGTTGGGGTTGGCGGTGCAGGAAATAATGCTGTAAATAGAATGGTAGAGGAAAATATTTCCGGTGTTGAATTCATCGGAATTAATACTGATAAGCAGGCTTTGCAGCTTTGCAAAGCTCCCAAGCTTCTTCAGATCGGTGAGAAGCTTACCAAGGGTCTTGGTGCAGGAGCAAAGCCTGAAATTGGTCAGAAGGCCGCAGAGGAAAGTATGGAAGAAATATCAGCAGCACTTAAGGGCGCTGACATGGTATTTGTTACCTGCGGTATGGGTGGCGGAACCGGAACCGGTGCTGCACCTGTAGTTGCGAAATTGGCCAAAGAGATGGGCATTTTGACCGTAGGTGTTGTTACAAAGCCTTTTGCTTTTGAAGCACGCGTACGTATGCAGAATGCACTCGCTGGAATTAATACTATCAAGAATAATGTGGATACACTTATTGTCATCCCCAATGACAAGCTTCTCCAGATTGTTGATAGACGTACAACTATGCCTGATGCGCTTAAGAAAGCCGATGAGGTTCTTCAGCAGGCTGTACAGGGAATTACTGATCTGATCAATGTTCCGGCAGTAATCAACCTTGACTTTGCAGATGTACAGACTGTAATGAAGGATAAGGGAATTGCGCATATCGGTATTGGTTCAGGTAAGGGCGACGATAAAGCAACTGATGCTGTTAAGATGGCAGTTGAGTCTCCTCTTCTTGAGACAAAGATAAATGGTGCTTCCAATGTTATCATCAATGTTTCCGGTGATATCACACTTATGGATGCATCTGTTGCATCTGACTATATCAGAAGTCTTGCAGGAGATGATGTTAATATTATCTTCGGTGCGATGTATGATGAGTCAATGTCTGATACATGTAACATCACTGTTATCGCAACAGGAATTGATGAGAAGGCAAGCACAGGCGGTTTAACAAACACAGCTAAACCTGCAACTCAGAGCACAGCTCAGGCAGCACCTCAGCAGCCTTCAGCTCAGCAGATTACTCCCAACGTAACTGCTCAGCCTTCAGCTCAGACAACTGTTCAGCCTACGATCAGTACACTGGAAAGTGCAGCAGCACAGGCTCCCAGAGTACAGGCAACACAGCCTCAGGTTTCAAGACCTGCAACAGGCCTTAATCGTACACCGGAAGTTCGTAGCTCAGTAGAAGCTAAGAGCCTTAAGATTCCGGATTTCTTACAGAAGAAATGATTTTCAGGACATTTAGAGCGCTACACCTAAAAGGGTGTGGCGCTTTTTTCGTATTAAAAATATCGATCCCAATAAAAACCTCACTTGCTATCCCTTATCACGCATTTTTTTGTGGAATATTTCGTTAAACAATGATACAATAACTTGTGTGGGATTTTTTTATCATACAAAATATTGACGTTGGGGGAAGTGCTAAGCACGGAAAGGTTATTGTTATGAAGTGTCCTTTTTGCGGTAAAGACAACACTAGGGTTATTGATTCGAGACCTGCGGATGAGAATACGTCCATAAGGCGCAGAAGAGTATGCGATTCATGCGGAAAGAGATTTACTACTTATGAGAAAGTAGAGACCATACCGCTTATTGTTATCAAGAAGGATAATAATCGCGAACCCTATAATCGCGCAAAGATTGAAGCGGGTGTCTTAAGAGCATGCCACAAGAGACCTGTTAGTGCAGAACAGATCAGCAAGATTGTGGATGCTGTTGAAACAGAAGTTTTTAATCTTGAGCAGAAAGAAATACCGAGTAGGATCATTGGGGAGCTGTGCATGGATAAGATGAAGAATCTTGATCCTGTTGCATATGTGAGATTCGCATCGGTTTACCGTGAATTCAAGGATGTTAATACGTTTATGGATGAGCTTAAGCTTGTTCTCGAAAAAGAGGACGAGGGACTTATAACTGATAATACTGATAAAAACACACCTTTACTTAAAAAAGAATAATTGGATTTTATCGTTAAATATCAGTAAAACTGCTTGACATGGTTATCCGGTTTCCTTATAGTGTTAAAGGCACCAATAAAACTAAATAAGGAAAGAAGGATTGTAACATGATGAGAAAAGGTTATGGGAGGAGATCCCTTTCAATTCTTTTGGTTGTGTTATCGACACTGACTATTACATTGGGTGGATGCTCAAGTAAAAAGGCAGAAGATTCCGCGGAAGTAACCAACGAGCAGGTGGCAGATGCCAGCCAGGAAGATGGCGGTGAAGTCACAGAAGCAGATGGAGAAAACAGTTCGGATGATCTTTCAGAGATTACCGTAGGTATCCCACAGGATATTGACAGTATGGACCCGCACACAGCTTTGTCGGCAGGATCCAGAGAAGTACTGTTCAATGTATTCGAGGGACTCGTTAAGCCTGATGAAGAAGGTAATCTTAAACCTGCTGTAGCCAGTGACTACTCAATTTCAGAAGATGGAAAGGTTTACACTTTCACACTAAGAGATGGAATTAAGTTCCACGACGGAACCGAGGTTACTGCAGAGGATGTAAAATATTCTATTGAGCGTAATGCCGGTACTGACGGAACTGATCCGTTGATATCGGCATTTTCTAATATAGAAAGTGTTGAAGTAACGGATGAGAAGACTGTAGTAATGACACTTAAAGAGTCAAATACAGAGTTTCTTGCATATATGACAGTTGCCATTATTCCGGCATCAAATACAGATACTGAGACAAATCCTATCGGCACAGGCCCTTACAAATTTGTTTCACGTTCACCTCAGGAGAACATTGTTCTTGAGAGATTTGATGATTATTGGGGCGACAAGGCATATATCAAAGACGTAACATTTAAGATTGAAGCAAATTCTGATTCTGTAGTTATGGATCTCGAGGGCGGATCAATTGATCTGTATCCCAGAGTAACAAGTAATCAGGCTTCACAGCTTTCTGATAACTTTGAAGTATATGAAGGAACAATGAATCTTGTTCAGGCACTTTACCTGAATAACGATGTAGAGCCTTTTAATAATCAGTTGGTGCGCCAGGCTCTTTGCTATGCTATTGATCCTCAGACTATCATGGATTTTGTATCAGATGGTAAAGGTACAGAGATCGGAAGTAGTATGTTCCCTTCATTTGGAAAATATTACCTTTCAGAGCTTACAGAAACATACAACCAGGATATCGACAAGGCAAAAGAACTTCTTGCAGAAGCAGGATATCCGGATGGATTTGATTTCACAATTACTGTTGCTTCAAACTACACACAGCATGTAGATACAGCACAGGTTCTTGTAGAAGAGTTTAAAGAGATCGGTGTAAACGCAACTATCCAGGAAGTTGAATGGAATACATGGCTTTCTGATGTTTACACAGGCAGACAGTTTGAATCAACTGTAGTTGGTGTAGATGCTTCAACACTTACAGCATACGCTATGCTCTCAAGATTCAAGTCTGATGCTAACAACAATTTCATTAACTACAACAATGCAGATTATGATGCTGCTTTTGATGCCGCTGTAGCTGCTGTAGATGATGATGAGAAAACAGAGCATTACAAAGAGTGTG
>Ga0310691_10003717_pt1 | contig 17947 bp, 12 predicted proteins | sample 176DNAGHGlowgp2_FD_203887 | JGI IMG/M metagenome (GOLD analysis project Ga0310691, IMG submission 203887) | Sheep rumen microbial communities from Palmerston North, Manawatu-Wanganui, New Zealand - 1766 DNA GHGlow gp2 (v2) (version 2) | ecosystem: Host-associated > Mammals > Digestive system >...
CGATGCGTCGCTGAATGAGGATGGTCTTCAGCTGATAGGTCAGGCAGAAGGCAAGAACAATGAGTAACAATCCGCTGCCCAGCAGTGGCCATACCATCCCCAGTAGCATAGGCTTGATGGGGATATCAACATAGAATTTCACCCCCTGACGGAACAATGGATTATGGGAATAGATGACGGTGACGGTCTTCCTGAAAAAACCAGAGACGGAATAGACCGCCGGATAGTAGAGCGTGCTGTATTCTGAATAGGTGAGATTGTGCATCTTGCCATAGCCCTTTGTCTGCAGCAAGGAATCTACTACAGCAGGATTGAACTCCGACGTCAGGGCTACGTCGGCATAATTCATTACCATATGGCTCTTCAGCTCTGTCAATCCTTTCAGATAGGTTCTGATACTCTTTTCTGTATAATTAGCCCTCTGGGAGTCCAAGCCCCGTCTGAAACTCCTGTCCTCATTGCCGTCAAAACACGTAGGCGACACTTGAACATATGGCCATTTCAGTGTGTCCTTGTCGTTTTCGTCCCTGTCTTGAATCTTGAATGTCAGCACATTGTACGATAAATAAGGATGATGTTCCTTCCTGGTTTCCATGGTGTACTTTCGGCGTAATGTCTGCCGGATGTTGAACTCCTGATTAAGAATGCTGTCGCAGTCGATCTTAAACGCCTTAAACTGCTCTTCGGAGGAATAGGTGTACTGTTTGGTGATCCAGTAGCAGTTAATCACGAAGATGAGCGCCATCGTCACGATACTCAACAGCCATACGATTCTGATTCTTTTATCCATTGCTTGTAGAATTATGTTGCAAAGATAGTTATTTATTCCCGAAAAAAGTCCGATTCCATCGGATAGTAATAAAATAGTAATAATTCAGGCAATGCAGATTTATAATAGCATAATAAATAAAATAGGTGTGTTGTACGGAAAGGACTACCTTTGCACCATGAAACCCATCAAGCGAATGATTATGAACAAGTGGACATTACTCGTGGCAGCAGCCACATTCGCGCTAGGTGCAACAGCACAGCAACCAGATGAATTCAAAGACAAGGTGATAGACCAGGTAAAATATCGAGTTACCTACCGTATGTCGGTCACCACCGACACCACCCGCACACCACAAATCTGGCGGAAGCACATGATGCTGCTTGACATCGGCGACCACCTTTCAAAGTTCTATGACTACAATACGTGGCAATCCGACTCCGCCCGGCAGGCCAATCCCAACGATGAAGCTTATCTGGAATATCTCGAAGGTCGCAAATCCAGCATCCGCCATTGTAACTGGGAACTCTACAAAAACTATCCCGGAAAGGGACTGTTCACCACCAAGGAGTTGCTGGGCCTTAACCACTTCTATGTAGAGGAGATAGCCGACGTGCCGGAGTGGTCCCTCCAGTCTGACAGCATCAGGGAGATCATGGGCTATACCTGTCACCTGGCCTCGGCCTTTTACAAAGGGAGACTCTGGAGTGCATGGTACGCTGAAGACATCCCCATCGACGATGGCCCATGGAAACTTCGAGGACTGCCCGGTCTGATACTCCGTGCTGAAGACTCCCAACGCCATTATGTCATCTATGCTCTCGGACTGAAACAAGTTGATGGCAGCGAGACCATAAGATACAAGTCTGGAGATTTCAACGCGGGTGAGAAAGTCAGCATGAAGCAACTGGCTGAACTCCGTAAGCGCTATTATGCAGATATGGAAGGGTTCATCAACAATACCAACCCGAAAATCAAGGTCATCGTTTCAGGTAATACCCGTCAGAGTAAGGCCATTCCTTTCAATCCCATAGAACGCTAAGAAAATGTATGAAACAGATACTGACGCTTCTGATGCTCATCTGCTGTATGACGGGATTTGCTCAGCGCATGATTCAGGGAACCGTGACCGATTCAATCACCGTTAAGCCGTTGGAACAGGCTAATGTCATGGTGCTGCGAGGCGGGAAGACGATTAAGTTTACCAAAACTGATGCATATGGCAAATTCTCCATCGCTGTGACAGAAGGAGACGAATTGGCTGTGACCTATCTAGGCTATCGGAAACAGACCATGTCAGTACCATCAGGTAATACAGTCAGAATCTTTCTCGTTCCTGAAGATTTCATGCTGAAGGAAGTGACGGTGAAAGGTGCGCCCGTCTTCGGGCATGCCGACACCATCACCTACGACCTGAGCCGGTATGCCACAGAGCGTGACAATACACTCAGTGATGTGCTGAAGCGACTACCCGGTGTAGATGTCTTGAAAAATGGTACCGTCAGTTATCAAGGAGAGCCCATCAGCCGTCTGACAGTTGAAGGACTCGACCTGACGGGTGGTCGCTACCGCAAGATGACAGAAGCCTTGAAGGCGCAGGATGTGGACAAGGCTGAGATTGTAGAACACGACCAACCTATAAAGGCCTTGCAAGGCAAGATATTTACCGACGATGTAGCCATGAACATCAAATTAAAAGACACAGCCCGTGATAAATGGCTGCCGACACTCTATCCCCAGATAGGGGTTGGCGATGATTTGTATATAGGTGGTAAGGCAGATGTATTGCAAGTCGGAAAAGAACGACAGCAGATCTATAGCGGTGAACTCGATCGTCAAGGGAAACAACTCAGTGATTCCCATGCCCATTTGGCAACGAGTAGTCTTACAGCCACCAAACAGGAAATGGACAGTCCGCATTGGTTTAGCATGCCTGCACTCAATACCCCTATTGATGCTGAGCGCCTGCGCCGTAATCTCTCACACCGCTGGAACGTTGACCGCATCACCAAGGACAGGGATGAGAGGGAGGTCAGGACATCAGCCAACTATCTGCACACTACTGAATGGCAGACCACCTCGAACAGTTCCAGTTATTACTTCGGAGCAGAGTCCATCATGACAGAGGAATCCAAACAGGTACATATAAGCAGGGACATCGTCTCTGTGGACTATAGCCAGAAACTGAACAAGGCTGAAGCATACGGCAATGAATACTTTCTGGCCAATGCGACCTTCGCCAACGGACTCTCTGACATCGGTCATACCGTCAGTCAGCAGAGCAAGCAGACAGAATTGCATCTGCAAAACACCTTCAACCGGATATTCGTTCATGACAATTACCAGTTCTCCGTCTATTCTGATGTGGAAGTGGCCTACCTGCCCTCAGAACTCATCATCAATCGCGAACGACAGCAACTGAAGACCTGGCAGGGCTATACGCACAATTATCTCTCTTGGCTACGCCACAAAGCATTCTCTACCTATTCGCTCAGAGGCGGCATACGGGCCGAACATCTCAATGTTGAAGGCAATAATACCCAAATAGGCCTGTATCTCCAGCCTGGCTATGAGCATAGGTCGGGTAAGGCCACCTTGCGTCTCAACTTGCCGATAAAGTGGGAATATTTCGTTCGGCAGCATCAGTCATACATTAATCTTTCGCCAACGCTCAGCTTTAACATCAGGCAGAGCAACCATTGTGAGTGGTATCTCTATGGCAGTTATGGAGAGCTGTCGGGTAGTATGTCGGACGTCGCCCTTGACAGACTCCGTATTGACTATCGTACTTACAAGGTCTGCAGTAGCATCATCCCCCGCAACCGAATGGCTTCCGCAGGTATGAACTATACTTATAAACAGCCAATCCACGAATTTTTCTGGGTATGGCGGGCCAAATACAGTCATCAGAGAAAAAACCTGACTGCCGATCTTCAGATTCATGAGGGACAATACTGGTATGCTTACTTGGAAAAAGCAAACCATGGCGATACCTATTCCATCGGTACAGATCTGTCGAAGGGTATTTTCAAGTGGCGGTTGAAAACAAAGACGAGTCTCACCTATTCCTATTATAAAGGACAACAGGCTTCTGGCGGAAGGCTCATCGGGTTCAGCGCCCAGACTCTGAATGCTACAGAGGATATCATCTGGTCGCCCTCCTGGTGCGATGTCACCTATCAAAGCAGTTTTACCCGAAATGCCTCAAGTACCGATTTCTCATGCCTTACTCCCCTACTTCAGTGGCGGCAAAGCTTGTCGTTGACGAAGACCATCGGCAAGATAGACCTTACCATTAGTGGCGTACACTATCATAACGAGTTACAGACTTCTGCTGTGAAGAACACGTTGCTGGCCGATGCTTCTGTTGTCTGGCGAATGAAAAGGATACGGCTCTCTGGAGAACTGCACAATTTGCTGAACCAGAAAGACTACATCTTGACTGACTATAGCGGCCTCACTTCCTCAACCACTACCTATCACCTCCGTCCAAGGGAGGTAATCATGAGATTGCAGTGGAGTTTCAGTACATAATAGGTTTCAACTCCATACATTGCTGCGAGATCAAAATCAAGCATCACCTTCTGGCCTCTGATGGTGTAGTCCCGCAGGATAAGAAATAAGCGACTTTTCAGATATAAAAATAGGAGCATGGGAACCAAATCCCGTGCTCTTTTTTATATATCCGGCTTCTTTTTACTCTTGCGTTTGTCAGAATATTTCAAAACCAGAATCGTCTTCCACATATCTTTGTATCTAACTGATTATCAAGCCGTTGCAAAACCCAGATTTTAGGCTAAGGAAACTGGGACTTTACAGGCAGTAAACTCGGAGTTTAGGCTAAGTAAACTCCCACTTTAGTCTATCTAAAGTCCGACTTTACCGGCTTACATTTTCGATTGTAAAGTAATTTCAATGATAGCGCGTCAGCATCGCCAATCATGTTGTGACAATTGTGACAGTTGTGACAGTTAAATATTCACCCACCTGAACAATACTACTATATACTATTATATATATATGTATATAATTATAATTTCAAAGTTGTTTTCTTCGCGAAAATAACTGTCACAACTGTCACAGCCACCTCACAAATAGGATGAATATCTCCCTTCCACCAAACATTTCATCAAATAATTGCATAAAAAATGTTATTTTCCAGATAAAGTACAACATTTCACTTTTGAAATACGTCTAATAGGTGTAAACATTTAAAAGAGAACGATTATGATACTAACAACAACCCCACAGATTGAAGGTCATCCCATCCGCGAGTATAAGGGAGTGGTGACAGGCGAGACTATTATCGCAGCTGTGGTTATATGAAAATAGTGATACTCGACGGCTATACTGCTAATCCGGGGGACCTCTCTTGGGAGGCTTTGGAAGGATTAGGAGAACTGACGGTGTATGACCGCACAAGACCTGAAGAAACCGTTGAACGGGCAAAGGGTGCGGACATTGTGCTGACGAACAAGGTGTGCCTACGAAAACAAGAAATAGAACTGCTGCCTAAACTGAAGTATATCGGTGTGCTGGCAACAGGCTATAACGTGGTAGACGTGGAAACAGCCAAAGCGCACGGTATCGTCGTGACCAATGTGCCGGCCTACAGCACGGAAAGCGTGGCCCAGATGGTGTTTGCCCATCTGCTCACCGTCACTAACCACACATATCATTATGCCATTCTCAATCGTAACGGGAAATGGACGGCCAGCCCTGACTTCTGCTATTGGGACACGCAGTTGACGGAGCTGGCCGGGAAGACCTTCGGCATCGTTGGACTTGGGAATATCGGACGACGGGTAGCAGCCATCGCCCAGGCTTTCGGCATGAAGGTATTGGCCTATACGAGCAAGGCTGCCGAAGATCTGCCATCGGGCATTGAAAAACGGACGATGGACGAATTGTTGAAGGAGAGCGACGTTGTGAGTCTGCATTGTCCGCTAACTCCTGGCACCCACCATCTGATGAACAGTCAGACACTTCAGATGATGAAGCCATCGGCCATTCTCATCAACACAGGTCGTGGCCCCTTGGTCAATGATCAGGATGTTGCAGATGCATTAAAAGCCCATCGGCTGAGGGCCTATTGTGCTGACGTTCTGAGCGAGGAACCGCCAAAAGCCGATAATCCTCTCCTGCCATGCAAGAATGCTTATATCACGCCACATATTGCATGGGCCACAAAAGAAGCCCGCACTCGTCTGATCGATGTAGCCATCAGGAACGTGCAGGCTTTCATAGACGGCAAGCCTATGAATGAAGTTGGTTCTTAATATCTCGACTTTATCCTCAGCCAGCAGCAGCTCATCACCAACAGTATCGCCCGTACTGGTTGGTTTACGGCTCGTATCGCCAAACAACTCGAATCGAAGAAAGACAAGCGGAGCCGACAGTTCGTCGCAGCCTTCCGCACAGCCCTTGCGAACTACAAGACTCAGCTCGACAAACAGTCGGCCGAGACGCCCTACGGTGTGCCTTATCGGCCCAGCATCTGGGGTGCAGGCTGGGATATCCAGCGTTTCGGATTCGAATACTATTTCCTGGCCAGTGCCTATCCCGATATCTTCCAGAAGGAGACGGTTTATCATGCATTGGACTTCGTACTCGGCTGTCACCCCGGCAGCAATACGGCTTCCTTCGCCTCTGGCGTTGGTGCCCGTTCTGCCACCGTTGCCTACGGTCTGAACCGTGCTGACTGGAGCTATATTCCAGGCGGTGTGGTGTCGGGTACGGCGCTCATCCGCCCCGACTTCCCCGAACTACTCGAATTCCCCTTCCTCTGGCAGCAGACGGAATACGTGCTCGGCGGCGGTTCCTCGCACTACATGTTCTTAGTCTTGGCAGCAATCCACTGATCGGCGATGGTGTAGTTACATGGTAGCAGTGAGGAAAGTGGCGTTTCCAAAGATGTAAAGCACATTCTCACAGGCAGGCACGAGGATGGTCTCACCTTGGCTAATGTGGATGCCATTGATGTTGGCCTCGCCCCAGAGACACATCACGATGACGAACGAGTCGCAGTGGAAATCAACCTGCTGCGCCACTTGGACGACGACACGGTGCACCACGAAATAGGGGCAGTTGATAAGCTGGCTTGTGGGCTTCGTCGAGTCATACGACGTGCGGTACTCCGGCCATACTTGATAGTCGATGGCCTCCTTGGCCTGCTCGATGTGCAGCTCCCGAGGATTGCCGTGGGCGTCCTTGCGTCCGAAGTCATAGACGCGGTAGGTGATGTCGCTGGTCTGCTGGATCTCTGCCAGGAAGTTTCCTGCGCCAATGGCGTGCAGTCGGCCTGCAGGCAGGAAATAGAGGTCGCCTTCGTGGGCCTCATGTGTGGCGATGACATCCTGCATGGGCGAATGGCCGTTGACGGGTTCGGCCGTAGCAAGCCGCTCATAGTCCTCGGGGGTGATGCTCTTCTTCAGACCAGCATAGATCTTCGAGCCCACGTCGCTCTTGATGACATACCACATCTCTGTCTTTCCGGCACAGCCGTGACGCTTCATCGCCAGCTTGTCGTCAGGATGTACCTGTACGCTCAGGTCCTGGCGCGAGTCGATGAACTTCACCAGCAACGGGAATTTGTTGCCGAACTTCTTATACACCTTATTGCCGATCAAGAGACCTTTGTACTTGTCGATGAGTTCGGTCAGCGTCAGCCCCTCGTCGACGTCGTCCACCAGTCCGCGATTGACGGCAATACTCTCATGACCAGACACACCGCTGATCTCCCAACTCTCGCCGATGTTAGGCTGTGCGGTATAGATGCCTTTAAACGGTGCGATCTGGTAACCACCCCAGATGGTGGTCTTCAAATATGGCTGGAATTTGTAGGGTTTCATCTTTTTTGGCTGCAAAGGTAGATAGTATCCAGCAATCCGTCTGTCACTATCTTAGCCATCTATGACACTTTACCCCTATTCGTCTAAATAATGACCTTCGTCTTACAGTATTTCTCGCGGAACTCGGTAGGATTACACCCCTTGCGTTTGCGGAACTGGCGGTTGAAGTTGCTCAGCGTATTGAAGCCGCAGCAATAGCAGATTTCCGCCACCGTGTCGGTGGTGTCGACGAGCCGCCGCGCGGCATAGCCCAGACGGATGTCCAGGATATACTCCGAGAGATTCTTACCCGTGCGGTGCTTGAAGTAGCGGCTGAAAGCCGTAGGGGTCATGCCAATCAGGTCGGCCAACTGTTCCAGGCGGATATCATCCTTATAATGCTGGTCGATGAAGTTCTTGACCTTCAGCACACGGCGGCTCTCACTCTCCAGATTGACCTTCGCGTAGGATGACGACGACAGTTCGTGGGCATCGTCGAATTTCGACAGCTCATAGAGGATGTACAGCAGCTCCTGGGCCATCACGAAGCTTTCCTCGATGACAGACAACCGCGTCAGACGGTGATAGACCGTCATGATGGCCGGCCGCGAGAAGGCCAATCCCTGCTTGGCGCGCTCCATCATCTTATAGATGCTCTTGAAAGGATTGGTCTGCCAAGGGGTGTTCTCACTCTCAAAGTCGATCTTGAACTGCACGGTCACCTCATGGATATCGCCACTACGGCACTCATGCTGTTCCCAGACATGTTCCAGGTCGGGACTGGTGATCAGCACCAGGTCGATGTCGTCGATCACCTCGCTCGAGTCGCCCACCACGCGACGGCAGCCGGCAGCGTTCTCCACGAAGTTCAGCTCCAGCACATCGTGATGGTGGATAGGATAGTCCATCACCTGTTTGTGGCGGTCGGCCACATACATGAAATCGTGTACACCCAATGGCGTAATCTCGTGAATCACCTTTGTCTCCATGTTGCCTGATGATGAGGTATAACCAATAATCCGTTGCAAAAATACAACATTTTTCTCATTTCGTTATCAAAAGGGATGATTATGATCGAATAATTAGAAATTTTTGTTAAAAAACGGCCCTATGGCAAAAAAGTGTCAAACTTTAGCAAAATAGAATAATAGGATCTTAAAAAAAAGCTATACCTTTGCAAACGCTTTAACTACAATAAGCTCGATATAACTACCAATTAATTATACATATTATTATTTAAGTATGAATCAAACGCTTAGAAAGACTGCGCTATTCATGGGTGTCATGCTCATTCTTGGAACAGGATACTCGTCGAAGGTGCACGCTGTGGAATCCGTGCAGGAGACGCAGCAGGCAAAGAAGATCACAGGTACTGTGACCGATGCCATGGGCCCCGTCATCGGAGCCAGTGTAGTAGTGAAAGGGACGTCGAACGGTGTAGCCACCGACTTCGACGGCAACTTCTCGCTGAATGCCAATCCGGGGCAGACCTTAGTCATCACCTACATCGGCTACACCACGAAAGAGGTGAAGATTACCGCCAGCCAGGCCGTCTACAACATCACGCTGGAAGAAGACAAGCAGCTGTTGGACGAAGTGGTGGTGGTAGGCTATGGTACGATGAAGAAGAGCGACCTCTCGGGTTCGTCGTCATCTATCGGCGAACAGGCCCTGAAGGGATCGGTCATCACATCGCTTGACCAGAGCTTGCAGGGTCGTGCCACCGGTGTGACCGCCGTCACCACCTCGGGTGCCCCTGGATCAGCCTCAGCCATCCGAGTACGTGGTATAGGCTCCGTGAACTCCAACCAGGAACCGCTTTACGTGGTCGACGGTGTCATTTTCCAGGGAAGCGGCCAGTCTGGAGCATCCCTTGGTTTGGCAGACCGTCTGGGTAACGGTAAGGTATCAACCGTCTCCCCGTTATCCACGCTGAACCCGAGCGATATCGTATCGATGGAGATTCTGAAAGACGCCTCTGCCACCGCCATCTACGGTGCCCAGGGTGCCAACGGCGTGGTGCTCATCACCACCAAGCGCGGTAAGTCGGGTGAGGCCAGATTCAACTATGATGGTATGCTGGCCGTTAACCGTCAGGTGAAGCGCCTCGACATGATGAACCTGCGTGAGTATGCAGAATACTATCAAGACTTCGTCAACGACGGATGGATCGTGAAGAGTCAGGCGAACCCCACCTACTCCGACCCCTCTATTTTAGGTAAGGGTACCAACTGGCAGGACGCCATCTTCCAGACGGCCATCCAGCACCAGCACCAGCTTTCGGCTCAGGGTGGAACTGACAAGGTGCAGTATTACGTCTCGGGTAACTTCATGAATCAGCAAGGTACCATCATCGGCTCCAACTTCAAGCGTTATGCCGTGCGTGCCAACCTCGATGCCCAGTTGAAACCCTGGCTGAAGCTAGGCATGTCGACCACCTTCTCGACCACCAACGACGACCTGAAGCGTGCCGATGGTACAGAGGGTATCATCTCCTATTCGCTGACCACCCTGCCCGACATCCCCATCTACGATGTCTTCGGCAACTACTATGCAGAGGTGCGTGAGGGATACACCAATCCCAACCCTGTAGCCCTGGCCAACATGAACCAGTATACCCTGGAGCGCCGTAAGCTGACAGGCAACATCTTCGCAGAAGTGAACTTCCTGAAGAACCTGGTATGGCACACCGAACTGGGCTACGACATCTCTGGCTCCGACGCTGAAACCTGGGAGCCTTCAGTCGACCTCGGCGGCTGGCAGAAGCCCGCTAACCAGGACCACTGGCAGAACAACACCAGTAAATACTGGCAGTTGAAGAACTACCTGACCTACACCGGCAAGATCGGCCGTCACAACTTCACCGCCATGCTCGGACAGGAGTGCTGGGAGTCGACCTGGAAGTATCAGGGTATCACAGGTCAGAACCTGCCGCGTAACGACGTACAGAACCCGTCGCTGGCAGAGAAGGCCGACAAGGACTTCAGCTCCGGCTTCGGCAGCTCCTCGATGGCTTCGTTCTTCACGCGCGAAACCTATAATTATGATGAGCGCTATTATGCCACCTATACCTTCCGCTACGACGGATCGTCGAACTTCGGCCCCAACAACCGCTGGGCAGGGTTCCACTCCTTCGCAGCCAGCTGGCGCTTCACCAACGAACAGTTCATGAAAAACGTCAAGTGGCTCTCCAACGGTAAGCTCCGTGTCGGTTGGGGACAGACAGGTAACGCCAACATCGGTGGCTATAAGTGGGGTGTCGCCCTGAGTGTGATGCCCTCCATCCTCGGTCAGTCCTATCGTCCCACAGGCCTGCCTAACGAGTGTATCCAGTGGGAGACGTCAGAGCAGATCGACTTAGGTCTCGACCTCGGTTTCTTCAACAACCGCCTGAACCTGACGATCGACTGGTACCAGAAGGAGTCGAGAGACATGCTCATGCTCATGCAGCTGCCTTCATACCTGGGCACCCAGGGTAACGGCTCTTCAGCCCTTTCAGCCCCCTACGGCAACTATGGCCACATACGCAACACCGGTCTGGAGATCGAGCTGAAGGCTGTGCCCGTCAAGACCAAAGACTTCAACTGGGAAACCGACGTGCAGCTTTCCTTCAACAAGAACAAGCTGCTGGCCCTGCAAGGCACCACCTCTGCCGCCATTATCGGCTACGGCCAGTGGAGCGATGTGGTAACCGTGTCGTCCATCGGTCGCCCCATGTATGACTTCTATGGCTATGAAGTAGAAGGTGTCTATAAGGATTTCGATGACATCCTCAACTCACCTGTGAACACGCTCTACAGCCAGTCGTGTATCGACAACGGCGACGGCACCTACAGCCACGTGACCGACCCCACCAAATACAGTAAGAACAATACCGTATGGCCTGGTGACTTGAAGTTCAAGGATGTGAACAACGACGGCAAGATCGACGAGAACGATAAGACCAACATCGGTTCCCCGCTGCCAAAGTTCACCTTCGGTTTCAACAACACCTTCAACTACAAGAACTTCGACTTGACCATCTTCATCAATGGTTCTGTAGGTAACAAGGTGATGAACTACACCTCTATCAACCTGACTTCGATGACCAGCACCTGGAATAACCAGATCCAGGAGAAGATTGCCGACCGCGCCCAGCTGGCCGCCATCGACCCCGGAAAGGTCTATGCAGACGGCAGCGCATGGTACAACGACATCACTAATGTCTACGTCACCAATCCCGGCACCAGCACCCCACGTGTCGCCATCGGTAACACCTATAACCAGAACATCTCCAGCCGCTACGTCGAGGATGGTTCATACATCCGTCTGAAGAATATTGCCCTGGGCTATACTTTCCCGAAGAGCTTGATCAGGAAGATGTATCTGGAGAATCTCCGACTCTACTGCAACTTGCAGAACGTCGTGACGATCACAGGCTACGACGGCTATGATCCGGAAATCGGTGCCTCGACCACTGATGCCAACGGTTATGTGTTCGGTCTTGACAACGGACGTTATCCGATGCCTTTCACCTGCACATTCGGTATTAACATATCATTCTAATTATAAGGAGGACAATCAATATGAAAAAGAATCAAATCAAGATATTCCTGGCTGCCTCTCTCTTCGGACTTGGACTGACTTCATGTGAAGACTTCCTGGACCGCCCCACAGAAGACAGCTATGTGGCCGATGGTTATTATAAGACCGATGCAGAGTGCATTGCCGCCGTCAACTATCTGTACAATTCGCCCTGGTATGACTTCCAGCGTGGATTCTTCAAGGTGGGCGAAGTGCTGTCGGGTAACTATTATTGGGGATCAAGCCCTTACCTGAACTTCTCACTCAACTCCAACGACGAGGACCTGCGTAATATGTCATATTCGCTCTGGGCCGTCAACGGACACTCGAATGTGGTCCGCAAATATATTGAAGGCGGTGGTGCATCACAGGCCGTCAAGAACCAGACCATGGGCGAATGCCTGCTCTGGAAGGCCATGGCTTACTTCTACTTGGTACGTACCTTCGGTGACGTGCCCATCGTTCATGACAACTCTGCCATGATTGCAGCCGGCACCTACAATGATCAGCCCAAGGTTCAGAAGGCAGATATCTATGAGTATATCATCATGACACTGGAGAAAGCCATCGAGTGGCTACCTGAGCAGTGCACAGAGGGTCGTCTCGACAAGTATTGTGCGAAAGGCCTGCTGGCTAAGGTCTATCTGACAAAGGCCGGTGTCAGCGGTTCGTTGAACAGCAGCGATCTGCAGATGGCAGCCAGTCTGGCCAAAGATGTCATCGACAACTCCGGCCGTTCGCTCGAAAAGAACTATGCAGACGTATTCAAGCTGGAAGGCAACAAGTCGCCCGAGAACATGATTGCATGGCGTTGGGTGGTCAGCAGCCAGTGGACATCACAGAACACATTCCAGTCAGACCTCGGCATGACCGGTATCGATGAATACGGTGATGTATGGGGCGAATGGGGTGGCCCGTCGGTAGACTTGCAGGATGCCTTCGGCTTCAACGTGCTTGACGATCCCGCTACGCGTCCTGACGTCGACACCCGTCGTAAGGCTACCATGATGACTGTTGGCGACGTTGTGCCTTACCTCTGGCGCGACAAGGGCGGTTTCGACTACATGCGTTTCGAATATGACAAGACCTACAATGCTGCAGCATGGGGCGAGCACCGTTCTCCTACGGGCTGTAACGTGGTAAAGCACCTGTATGGAAACAATGCAGACCATGTGACTGTGCTGGGCACCTCAGCTGCCCGTATGGCCAGTTCACTCTGTACGCCAATCCTTCGTCTGGCAGACATCTATCTGATATTCGCCGAGGCTAAGGTCCTGCAGGGTCAGGGTACTGATGCTGATGCTCTGAAGGCTTTCAATGCCGTTCGCCAGCGTGCCATTCCCAATGCGTTGGCAGTGTCATCGCTTACCTTCGATGATATCTGGAAGGAGCGCCGTCTGGAACTGGCTTGTGAGGGTGACCGTTGGTACGACTTCGTCCGTCTGGCTTACTACAACCCGGACCGTGCCATCTCTGAGCTGAAGTCTCAGCGCCGTAATCAGTACTGGAACTTGAACCTCACATTCAAGAACTACTTCAATACCGGCCAGTGGCTGCTAGAGAACAAAGATGATGACGGTAATAGCCAGAGTACAGTCTATGACGCAGATACACCTGCTCCCAATGTGACAGTCAACAGTTTCACTATTCCATTCCCGATGGAAGATCTCACCTTCAATCCTCATCTGAAGGAAGATGCCGTCCATGTGGATGTACGTGCAACATACCAGTATTAATCATTCAAAATTCAAACAAGATATGAAAAGATTATTCAACAGTCTCTGCTTGCTAACGACAGTCGCTCTCTCTGCCTGTGTATTTACAGCCTGTGAGGACGAACCCGACAAGTATGAGATCAGCAGCGGAAATCCAATGATCCGCTATATACGCCCGGTGAATGTCGAGAGTGCCGACTCTCTCCTGACCGGAGCTTACATGGACAATAACATCTGCATTGTTGGTGAGAACCTCCGCAGTATCACCAAAATGTTCTTCAACGACCAGGAAGCTAAACTGGTGCCAAGTCTGATTACCAACAACACGATGATCGTGACCGTTCCCGGACAGATCCCCGGCGAGGTGTTCAACAAGATCTTTATGGTCAATAACGCTAACGACACCACCTCTTACGACTTCAAAGTGCTGGTACCCGGACCGTCTATTAATAACATGAGTAACGAATGGGCTCAGCCTGGAGAGCAGGCTACCATCTACGGCAATTATTTCGTTGACGATCCTAACACGCCGCTCACACTGACCATCAACGGCACTAAGGTAGACATTGAAGAGTTCGACATCAGTCATCTGACCTTCACGATTCCTGCCGGCCTGACTGAAGGTCCTGTTGAGATTTCCACCGTCTACGGTAAGAAGAAGGCCAAGTTCAACTACCGTGATACCCGTGGTATGCTGTTCAATGACTGGGGTACTAATGATGCCGGTGCCGCTTCTACCGGACTTACCAACCATGGTTGGCATCCGATGAAGATAGTCAGCGATGAGTATTCTATTGACGGCAGTTACCTTTTCCTTGGCGACTGTGACCTGGATGACGGGGCCTGGCAGGATGGTGCTGTATCGTTCGAGTACTGGCCTGGCGACTGGGACGGCACGTTCACAGGTGTCAACTCCCGCCTGTCTGACCTTGTCAGCTTTGCAGACTTTGCCAATATGGCCTTGAAGTTCGAGGTGAATATCCCATCGAGCAATCCCTGGACCAACCTCTCAATGCAGTGTATCTTCTCTGGTGACGCTCAGGTAACCCTGCCTACTGCCAACAACACATTCTTCAATGGTACAGACTATCCACGTGCACTTTGGACCCCTTGGAGTAAGACGGGTTCTTACGACACTGGCGGCAAGTGGACGACAGTCACTATTCCGCTGTCTACCTTCAAGTATAAGAACGACGGAACAGTTGCCGGCACACCTCTGACAGCAGACTGCTTCACTGGTCTGACCTTGTTTATCTGGAGCGGTGTGACAAGTGGCACCACCTGTCATCCTATCATCCGTATCGACAATATCCGTGCGGTAGCTTATTAAAATTGATAATTGATAATTGAAAATTGATAATTATGAAACTATATCGGAAAATATCAGTATTGGCGATGGCTACACTGGTGCTCGCTGCCGGTTTTACCAGTTGTAGCGAGGATGACCTCGACACCAACCAGTACAATAAGAGCGGTGTGAATATCCTGGGCTTCGGTCCTATGCCTATCACCCGTGGAGCAACCATGCGTGTTACAGGTACTCAACTGAATCAGGTGAAAGAGGTGCTCTTCCCGGAGGGTAATCAGAAACTCACGCCCGCCACGACCTATGTCAACGGAGATTTCTCTGTTCAAAGTTCTGAGGAGATGACCGTTACGATTCCCGACCAATGTGTGCCCGGCAAGCTTCGTCTGGTGACCAGTAACGGCGAGACTATCGTATCGGCATCAAATATCACCTTTGTCGAAGAGATCAAGGTGTCTTCTATATCTCCCGATCCGGTACACCCGGGCGATGTGGTTACCATCAAGGGCGAATATGTCTGGAATATCGGACAGGTGGTGTTCTTCGACCATGTGACCGTCAATGCAGAGGACTTCGTCAAGAACACCCGTACAGAGATTCAGGTCCGTGTGCCCATGGAGGCAAAGACGGGTGATGTGGCTTACAACGACGGTTCGGATGGCGCAGAGAACACGGTGATCGGAACGCTCAATGTGGACGCTGCAAAGGCTACAGGCGTTTCAAATGCGAATCCCGAGTTTGGCGAGACTATCACCATCACGGGTGAGAACCTCGACCTCGTTTCAAGCATCGACTTCCCGGCTGTGGCTGATGTTCCGTTCCAGGTGGCTAACGATGGTAAGTCTATCAACGTGACTGTTCCCACTAACACTATTTCTGGTACTGTCACGCTCAACTCGGCCTCGGGTCTTACAACATCTGTTGACATCACCGTTCCTCTGGCCAGCGTCAGCAGCACCTCTCCCGTCAAGGATGTAAAGGTGGGACAGACGATCACCATCAAGGGTAATAAGCTGGATCGCATCACCCAGTTGATTCTTCCCGCCATCGACAATCCTCTCAAGAAAGGCCAGTTCACTCAGAGCGCTACTGAAATCAGCTTCGTCGTTCCTGAGGGCATGGGTGATGGTAAGGTTACCCTTGTACAGCACGACAACTACAGCGTTGAGTCTGATAAGATCTCCATGTATAGCGAAGCTCCTGAGACCACGATCTGGGCAGGAAAGTTCGTCATCGGCAACTGGAACGCCGGCATGCAGGAACTGGCTTGGGGTGGCTACGACTGGTCGACGGTGAAACCTGGTCAGGTACTGACTGTCTACCTCACTCCTGACATGTCTGAAGGTTGGTCGCAGATCCGTATCGGCAACGGCTCGTGGGCTGCGCTGCCAGGTACTGCCGATGTGAATCCGTTGACAGCAGCAGACACTAAGTTCTCTGTCACACTGACTCAGGCCATGATCGACGAAATGGTCAAGAATGGCGGTCTGGTCATCTGCGGTGCATTCTTCACCATCACGAAGATCACGCTCTCCATCCTCGAGACTACCATCTGGAGCGGTCATTTCGCCTTAGGAAGCTGGGCTGCAGGTATGGGTGACCTCTCATGGGGTGGCTACGACTGGAGTAAGGTGGCCGTTGGCACGACGCTGAAACTGTACTATGAGGTAGACTCATCCGTAGGCTACATCAACATCCGCTTCGGCAACGGCAGCTGGGAGGCACTGCCCTCTACAAAAGGCTGGGGCAGTGACGGCAATGCATCGCCCGACCCCTCTGAGACGTCAATTAAGACCGTACTCACCAAAGACGATTTGGACCAGTTGGTCAATAAAGGCGGCCTCGTCATCTGCGGTGCAGGAATATTTGTCAAGAAGGTCGTCCTTCAGTAATCATTGATGAGCAGAGCGTCCATTAAACACAAGGACACTCTGCTCTATTTTTATTCATACATTAAAACCATTTCGACAATGAAGAAGCATATATTTCGTTATATCACCTGTTTGCTATTCTCATGTATTGCTTTCACATCATGTGACGGAAATAGTAATGATGGCGAAGAGACTTCACCCAAAATAAGTATCAACCTTCGTTCGTGCAGCATCACAGAAGGAACGGAATATGTCGCTTCTGAATTGAAGGAGGTCACTTTGTCGTACAATAATGTGGTGATCGTCAACACATCAGCCAACATCACGTTGAACGACACAAAGTGCTCGGCACAGTCCAGCAGCACAACGGCGATGGATGTTGTCATCACCCTCCCCACATTGGAGGAAGGGAAATCCTATACGCTGACCATCCCTGAAAGTTCCATCATCTATAAGAACGACAAAACTGTTTCAGCCCCTGCTTATAAGGTCAGCTTTACCACCAAAGAGGGTGCCAAGCCTATCCAGAATGAGGCGACTGCCCTTACCAAGAAACTCGGATGGGGATGGAACCTGGGTAACCACTTCGATACCAGTTCGGGCGAAGACGGAAAACCCAACCAGTGGGGCTGGTGGGATAACGCCACGCCTACCGCCACGCTCTACCAGAACCTGAAAAAGGCTGGGGCAAGCACCGTGCGTATTTGTGTGACTTGGGGTAACTACCAGACCGCCGACCCATGGACCATCGACGCCACCTATATGGCCGATGTGAGACAGAATGTGGATTGGGCAGAGGCCGCAGGTCTCAATGTGATTCTGAACATGCACCACGATGAGTATTGGCAAGATATCAAGGAGGCTGCCAATAATAATCTCATCAACGATGGCAT
>Ga0310691_10003718_pt1 | contig 17946 bp, 16 predicted proteins | sample 176DNAGHGlowgp2_FD_203887 | JGI IMG/M metagenome (GOLD analysis project Ga0310691, IMG submission 203887) | Sheep rumen microbial communities from Palmerston North, Manawatu-Wanganui, New Zealand - 1766 DNA GHGlow gp2 (v2) (version 2) | ecosystem: Host-associated > Mammals > Digestive system >...
CGCTCGGCATCTGCCTTGGCGATGCGCTTCTGGAAACGATGCAGGCGCAGGGCGTTGAAGAACTCAAATACCCCGTAGGCGATACATGCTATACCCAGCAGGAAGAAGGGCGTTGCGGCACTCGCCGAAGGGCGCGCCACGACCCATATCCCGACACCCAAGATGACTAATGGCATAATGAATACGGGCCACGACAGCGGGGCCACCTGACGGTAGCTGAACAGAGAGAACAGCTGACTGAGGGCTCCGAGGATAAGCAGAACACCCAACACGTACATTAATATATTAATGAACATATCGGGGAAGAGCAGCAGAAAAAGACCGAAGCCGAGACTGCCGACACCCACAACGGGAAACATCGGGCGCAAGTCCGTCTTGCTAAATCGGGCTATGAAATAGCTGATAAACGTAATGCAACCGCTCAGGGCGAACAGACCGCCTATGATCTTTATCAGCATCGAGCTCATCTGCTCCGGGTTGCTCACCAGCAGGATGCCTATCGACATCGCTATCAGAGCGCGAAATATAGAAACGCCTAATGTCTTCATTATTATGAATTATGAATTAATCATTTAGTCCTGGTAAGGACGTATTTCGTTAGTCTGTGTTTTTTCTTGGGTTTGTCAGAAACGTCCTTCTTCTTGTCCTTTTTATCCTTCTTGTCATCACCATGACTGCTGTCCCACATTCCCGTCAGAGTTTTCCAGTCTGAGCTGATGGTCAGAGTGTCCGGCTCTTTCTCGTCTTCGATGATGAGTTTGTTGCCCTGGATGCGGTATTTGTCTTTCTCGGTCTCTGGCATAAGCTTCATTGCACCTTTCAGCAGCTTGCGCTTGGCCCAGCCGATTCCGGCCGCTTTCATCGCTTCCTCGTCAATCTTCATCTTCACTCGCAACACGACCAAGGAGTCATTCTTGAACTCCATCGTTATGCCAGTACTAATGCCTTGCATCAGCTTTACAGCCTTCTGCATATTCTCCTCTACTTCCTTTTCCACAGCGGCCTTTTCCTTGGCTGTCAGTTTACGGCCCTTCTCCTTCTCAACCCTTTCGTATGTAGCTGTCTTAGCGCTGTCAACGCTGTGCTCAAGCTCTGAGAGCATCTTGTCGAACTCATCCTGCATGATGTTGGGGTTGCTGTAGGTGTGGCCGACCAACTGGTTCTGAGAGAAAGCGACTGCCGACGCCCAAACAAGGGCGACGGCAGTCATGTATATACGGAGTGTCTGTTTCATTTACTCACCCTGTTCCATCTGAGCCTTCAGAGCTGCGAGGCCTTCCAGATCGCCGAGCGTGGTGGCAGCGGCCTTGTTCTGGATTGCGGGAGCTTCTGCCTTAGGAGCAGCCGGACGACGAGTGGTGGCAGCGGCCTTGCGAGCCTCTGCACGCTGCTCATCTTCGAAGATGCGGCTGTGGCTGAGGATGATGCGCTTGCTGTCCTTGTTGAACTCGATGACCTTGAAGGGGAGCTTCTCGCCCTGCTGAGCCTGAGTGCCGTCCTCCTTAGCGAGGTGCTTGGGAGTGGCGAAGCCCTCTACACCATACTCGAGCTGAACCACGGCGCCCTTGTCGAGCATCTCGATGATTGTGCCCTCGTGTACGGAGCCCTGTGTGAACACGGTTTCGAAGACATCCCAAGGATTCTCCTCGAGCTGCTTGTGGCCAAGGCTGAGACGACGGTTCTCCTTATCGATCTCCAGCACAACGACCTCGATGGTAGCGCCGATCTGAGTGAACTCACCCGGGTGCTTGATCTTCTTGGTCCAGCTGAGGTCGGAGATGTGAATGAGGCCGTCAACGCCCTCCTCGATCTCAACGAACACGCCGAAGTTGGTGAAGTTGCGTACGCGAGCTTCGTGCTTGCTGCCCACAGGATAGCGGCTTTCGATGTTCTCCCAGGGATCTTCCTTAAGCTGCTTGATGCCAAGAGACATCTTGCGCTCCTCGCGGTCCAGGGTGAGGATTACAGCCTCCACCTCGTCGCCTACCTTCATGAAGTCCTGAGCGCTACGCAGGTGCTGGCTCCATGACATCTCGCTGACGTGAATCAGACCTTCCACACCCGGAGCAATCTCTACGAATGCACCGTAGTCGGCCATCACGACAACCTTGCCCTTCACCTTATCGCCTACCTTGAGGTTGGGATCGAGAGCCTCCCAAGGATGCGGGGTGAGCTGCTTCAGACCCAGAGCGATGCGCTTCTTCTCCTCATCGAAGTCGAGGATAACGACATTGAGCTTCTGGTCGAGTTCCACAACCTCGTGCGGATCGCTGACGCGTCCCCAGCTGAGGTCTGTGATGTGTACGAGACCGTCCACGCCGCCGAGGTCGATGAACACACCGTAGGAGGTTATATTCTTGACTGTGCCTTCCAGCACCTGACCCTTCTCCAGCTTGGAGATGATTTCCTTCTTCTGCTGCTCCAGCTCGGCCTCGATGAGTGCCTTGTGGCTGACAACAACATTGCGGTACTCCTGATTGATCTTCACGACCTTGAATTCCATGGTCTTGCCAACGAATACATCGTAGTCGCGGATGGGCTTCACGTCGATCTGTGAGCCGGGCAGGAAAGCCTCGATGCCGAACACATCCACGATCATGCCACCCTTTGTGCGGCACTTGATGTAACCCTTGATGATCTCCTCGTTCTCCAGAGCGGCGTTGACGCGCTCCCAGCTCTTTGTGGCGCGAGCCTTCTTGTGTGAGAGAATGAGCTGACCCTTCTTGTCTTCCTGGTTCTCGATATAAACTTCTACCTTGTCACCCACTGCCAGCTCCGGGTTGTAGCGGAACTCGCTCACGGGGATGATACCGTCGCTCTTGTAGCCGATGTTCACGACTACCTCACGCTTGTTGATAGCGATAACGGTACCTTCGACCACCTCGTGGTCATTTACGTTGTTAAGGCTGCGCTCGTAGGCGGCCTCCTGCTCCTCACGGCTCTGTGAGGTCTGAGCAGAACCCTCTTCAAATGCTTCCCAATCGAAGTCACTCAGAGGCTGTACATTTTTTAAATCAGACATTTAGTTAATTGAAAATAAGTTAATTAATACAGTTAGACTTTATATTGAATCTAAAACCGGCCGCAAAGGTAATGCAAATTATTGACATACAAGCATAAAATCCCATATTTTTTATTAATATGAGGTATAAAGAGTGCTGCGAACATCAGCCTGACTCTTTATTTCGACATTAATTGCCGTTAATTCGCCGTTAATCTGTCATTAATGAATAATTTTTTGAGGGAAAATAGGCGTTTTTATCGAAAATGGTTGATAAAACTGAATTTATTGCCTACATTTGCGGCGTGAATAGTGTATAACGTCATATAAGAATGTTTCCAAGACAAGGATTATGACTCAACTCTCAGATAAGGAACATAAGAGCCAGATGGAAGACATGAAGGGCTTTGATGAGCAGATGCCATGCATCGGCATCTTTTGGTATGACCCAAATGACAACTCCCTTTTTGGTGTTCGAAAGAAAGAGATAACACCGAAGATGGTTGAGGAGGCTGCAGACAAAGGGCTTCCGTTTATCAACTATCCTCATCTGCACAGACAGGTCTGGGCCAAGGAGTATTTCATGGCCCAAGCCAAGCATGTGGATACTAAGTTCAAAGGTGATTATACTCAGGTTCCGAGAGGCCGTGTGGCTTGGAACATCGACAAATTCATTGTCCTTGTAGGACACTGGGCCGAACCTGTGCTTGATGAACTCACAGCCCTCATTGAACAGGAGTTCTCACTTCCGTTCTTTGAGTTCGTTTATGATGAACATTGGGATTTAGGACATGGTTGGTCTGGAGATATGAAATAGGACTATCAGGTCTTTATTTTGATATTAATTGCCGTTAATTGTCACGTTAATCTGTCATTAATGAATAATTATATGGGCAATTACATGGTGATTATATGTTCAAAGCTACATCCCCGATTCAATGGTTGTTTCCTTTAGAAAGTATAAGTGGCACTTACCCCGATTATATTTTGTTTCCGAACACGTAAAGTCCGATCAAATGTTATGCCGAGCGCAAAGTTTCGTAGTATATTGAAACTATATCCAATACCTAATGCCACTTCAAAGCCGTGGGATTTGACTGTTGCTGTAACATCATCTGAACTATTATAGGGTGAGCGATAACGCCCTACAGTCTTCATCCAAGAATAACCAAGTCCGACATGCGGAGTCAGGTGATGACGCTTGTCTTTCAGAAAACGAAATACATCATAGCCGGCATTCGCCAGCACAGAAACATTGTTAATACTGCCATGCTTATCCGGATCTATCATCTCTATATTCAGATTATCAGATGATGTCTGTGTCCATGTATAAAAATCAGAACTGACATCCTTGCCAGATAGGTTGTTAAACCAATCTGCTGAAACGCCAAAGACAAAGCCCTTAAAGTTGTAACTGTAGCCTACATCCAAGTCTATTCCACCTGCCCAATGAGAAAAAACATTTGTGCCAACTCCGAGGCTAATGTTATGCTTCATAGTTTGCCCTTCTTGAGCAAAGGCAGCAACGTTCAAGCACGTTGCTACCATTATCATTACCAATTTCTTAAGATTCATTATCAATTCTATTATATGCTTTTGGCTGTGCATTAGTTATTAATAAGTTACTCGCAGCACAGTTTTGGGGTTAGTTGCATGGCGTTCCTTTACATAGGATGCCTCTGTTCTCTTTCCTTTCGTGTGTTTGACCGTCGTAAACAGTCACCCGGCACTCTTCAGCCTCTGTGATATGCAGTTCAAAGACCGTATCTTGGGGAAGAGATGTCAAGTATGATGGCAAATCCCTTCTGTAAAATGCGAGAGTGTCCTTAGTAGTGATAGACAAATGTGGTATATCTGCAGCCACCTGTCCCAATATTTCTTCCTTTTGGGAAAACAGCACTTTGATGGAAGAGCACGAATCTTCTACATCATTGTCTCCACATGAAGTGGCTGTAAAAGGAAGAACCGCACCAACCATTAGTGCAATTGTCAGAAACGTTTTCTTGGTCTTCATAGTTTATAGCGTTTTACTTGGTTTGGTTTTGCAAAGATAGAACTTTTCGGAATAAGTCCGTCATTTTTGCATATAAAGTTTTAATATAAGACAAACAAACGTCCAATTTTCCTAACCCATAAGTCTTTATTTCGACATTAATTGCCGTTAATTCGCCGTTAATTTGTCATTAATGAATAATTACATGGTGATTATATGCCCTTAGACCATTAACCCAGAACTGTGAACCCTTACCTACTCGGCGGCCGAATAGGTCGTAAAAATACTCATTAAAAGACTTAAGATTCCAGTTTTGTGGTGAAGTCGGCTGCTGTGCGAGGTCTGGTATGCCGGTGCCATTGGCGATGGTGTAGGTCTCGCCCGCTACGGTATTGAAGACCTTGACGCCGTCAGAAGTCTGTATGCGACAGGGCTGACCTGCCATGGAACGGATGACGGCCTCATAGTAGTCTCCGCTCCAACTTAGATCCACCTCAAAGCCGCCCTCTGCCCGCAGACCGGACACCGTGCCGCCCTCACGCCACTCTTCGGGCAGGGCTGGCAGCAGACGCAACACTCCGCCGTGGCTCTGCAGCAGCATCTCGGCGATGCCAGCCGCCGTCCCCATGTTGCCGTCAAACTGGAAAGGAGGATGTGCGGAGAGTAGGTTGCAGTATATGCCCGCGTTCTTCGGGTCGGTGCTCACGTTGTATGTCCGTGCGTGCTTCAACGCACCGGCAAGCACGCTGTAAGCCCGTTCTGCATCGCACATCCTTGCCCACAGGCATAGCTTCCACGCCATAGACCAGCCCGTGTTCCGCTCGCCGCGCAGCAGCATGGAATTCCTCACGGCTTCTCTCAGCGTCTCGTCCCCGTCCAACATATCAAACGGATAGAGGCACATCAGATGAGATACGTGACGGTGCTGCCGCTCCTTAGCTCTTGTGTAGGGGTAGTTCTTCCACTCGCGCAGAAGGAGGTCGCCGCTACGCACGCCGTTCACCTCCTCCCCATAGGCTCCTGTATATTCCTCCGTATGAAGTCCCTTGTCCAGTTTGTTGAATACGGAACGGATGGAGGCCATTGAACATTGATTATTGAACATTGAACATTCTCCGACTATATCAAGAGCCTTTAGCGTTATGTCGAAAAGGTTCCAAACACTTTGCTGCGTGTGGGCCGTGCCATTATCAACGGGGCCCTGCTCCGGGCTCCACTCCTTAGGGCATACGTACAGACCGTCATTTGGGTCTGTCACCAGCTGCTGCAACCAGAATTCCACTGCGCCGAGCATTACGGGCAGGGCCTTCTCCCGTAAGAAGTCCTCGTCAAGAGTGTAAAGATAGTGCTGCCACAGATGCCAGCACAGCCAGGCCTGTGCCGCGCAGTACTGGTTCTCCGGCTTCCACGGATAGCAATATCCGAACGGATTCATAGCCCAAGAGCAGAGCCAACCTTGTGTCGTGGCGGTCATGGAGCGGGCAAACTGCTGCCAATGCGGATGCTCCACGGCATTCACGCAGAGGAAGTCCATCAGCGGCAGAGCACACTCGGAGAGGTTCGTCGTTTCCGCGTGCCAGTAGTTCATCTGCATGTTCACGTCCGCGGTGTAGTTGCTGTTCCACGGCGGGTCGTTACGGTTGCACCAGATGCCCTGCAGGTTAGCTGGCACGGCTCCGTCGCGCGACGAGGCTATGAGCAGGTAGCGCCCGTAGGCAAAGTAGAGCTGCTGCAGGAAACGCCTCTCTGCGCCGCCGGCCGTCTCCGCATTCAGTACGAGCTCGTCGGTGGGGCTGTCGCATGAGGCATCGTCAAGCATGAATGTCATGCGGTTGAAGAGAGCCCCGTAGTCTTCTATATGCTCTGCTTTCAGCCGTTCCCATCCTGCGCCCTGTGCCGCATCTATTCGACTGGTTGCATTCGTCTGCAGAGATTCCGTCCCGCTGATGTAAGTCTCAGCCGTCAGGTCGTAGTCTGTGGCAACAGTCAGGACAATGGTGTATTCCGTTGCATCCGTAACCTCTATGCAGGAGTCGGAAGAAAGAATCTTCGCCCCGCAGTCACCAAACACCCTGACAAGAGCTACCGCAGACACGGTCTCCAGTCTGGACTTCATTATGGCTCCGTCTGCTGCGTAACTGACAGTCTCACCATGTGTACCTGCGAAACGGATTCGTTGGCGAAGAGTACCAGCCTCCGATGCCTCAGTATGAATCACCAGACAGCGCGCGGGCCAGCTGCAAAAGTATTCACGTCTGACCTGTACGCCGTCCTTCCGCGTCCACTCCGTTTCAGCCAGCGCCGAACTAAGATCCAGAGAGAAATGATAGTCGCGTGCATCCAAAGCCTGTCCGCTGAGGTCGTCAATGCTCAGATAACCAAGATTCTGGTAGGCTCCCTGATTAGTGCTGCTACCCTGCCAGAACGTCGTCTCGGACACCTGCAAAGTGTCATGCTCTATGCCTCCAGACAGCATCGCCCCTATATGTCCGTTGCCGAGAGGCAGATAGTATTCCATCCATGCGTTCTTGCTCTTATGTGCATCTGCGGGTTGGAGATACCACAGCGTCAGAGGATGTGCAGGGCGGAAGGTTTCGGCCTTCGTGAAGGATGCCGCCAAACAACATAGAAAACAAAAGATTATTCGTCTTGGCTCCATAAATACCTTTTTTAAGTATTAAGTTTGGGCGCAAAGGTACGATTTATATTTTACACTTTAATGGCCCGTTCCTATACCCTTTCCATGACTTGCCAGTTCTTGTTAAGCATGAAAACAGATAAGAAGGTGAAAAAAAAGGATTTGCGATTCCATACTTATCACAAATATTTCCACCCCCAGCCCTCAAATTTTCCACCCCATTAAGGATGAATATAGTGCTCGCCTATAATAATCTTCCTTGTCTGTAAAATCTTTCCGTCAGCAATAACGCTATAAAGATATATACCATTGTCAAGACCCGTTTCATCAATACCAATTATCTGATTACCACGAACCGTTATTTCCCGGCTTAATACTTTCCTGCCACTAAGGGTATAAAGGTATAAGGATGATTTCCGAACATTTGAGGGTATATTGACACTTAGAGTATTTTCATCCCAGAAAATAGCCGGCATACTTCTTTGAAAGATTATCACCGAATGTGGTTTCACTGGTTGTACCAAATATGGCAGCACCGTAAGTTGTTGACAGTAATTGACCGAATACTCCGTAATTGTAACCAGGTGTGGCATTGCCTGCGCGCCCTATGACACCGAAATTACGTCCGAAGCCAGCATTTTCAGTTGATCTGTATGCAGTTCCCTGAACACCTACACCCCATTTGCCGCTGATTGGTGCTGCATCGATTTCCAATGCTGTGGCCCATGAATTTCCTGTATATCCTTGATTCCGAATATACATATTTTTATGTTCGCCTGTTACAAGACTGGCACTAAATCCAGACCATAGAGGGCCTTTCATGGCGATATCACCATTTTAATCTACCACAAGTTGAGCTTGTACTGGCAATACGGCAAGAAGGAGGATTGACGAAAATAGATATTTCTTCATGATTGCTGTTTTTTAGTTATATTTTCATCAGGGAGCCTCAGGAAGAGGCAAGTTCCCCGATGAATTTGTGGTTTTTCAAAAGATATAACGGGTTCGAAGGCCTATGATGTCACGTTCACGGATATGCATAGACTCCTCAAAGAAAAGGCCTATTGACCAATGTTCAACTACATTGAAATCGTAAGCTCCGCCAATAGTGAACTCAAATCCGTTATTAATCTGCTCGGAGAGCGAAGAAAAGGCAAGACCGTTCACTACAGAATCCTCATTCTTTGTTACACGCTTTTGAGCGTATCCCAAACCTATGTACGGAGTGAGGTGATGACGCCAGTTGCCTTTAATGAAATGAAGAAAATCATAACCAATATTAAGACGAAGAGCCAACTCAGACACATTTCCTTTCCCGTCTAGATTCTTATTGAATTCCACACGGCCCTGAAAATCAGAGTGAGATATGTCATTGTGAACAGTACGTCCCCAGTTATTTGTATAAAACCCAACATAGGCACTAACATCAAGTCCCTTGAAATAATAGCCGGCTTCCATTGACACATTTGCACCCTTGAAGAAGATGTCTCCTGTACCTTGAGTTCCAAGTGTTGCCCCAACGAACACATGCTTATCTTGGGCAGAGGCTGTAACGCTAACAAACGTTACAGCCATAATCAAAGATAACATCCTGTTAATCATAATACTATCTAATTGTATTCGACAATTCTTTACAAAGTTGACTCTTATATTTGAGTTGAATAAATAATTTTTAGAATTCTTTGCCACATGAAGGTTCAAATAGTTTACTACAGCGTTATGAAACCGTAGTAATAGTAGTCATCCGTTACGAAGCGGATCTCATAGTCGCCAGAGAGGGTTGAGGGCAGGACAACTAGCGAGGTTCCGGCGGAGATTATTGTGGAATAAACCACAACCCCGTCCTCGTCAAGGATCTGCAACTCAAATCCCTCCAACTCTGAGCCGAACGATACGGTGTTCTCATTAATATATACCGTAGGCGTGAGTGCGGGGGATTTGGGATGTGGATGAAATCCGCCACCAGTGTTTACTTTTTCGCACTTCAGATCAATTACCTCTAAAGTGCCAGCAGCTATACTCATTGAAAAGAGTATGCCACACAATAATACAATAAATTTTCTCATAATGATTTTGATGAATGTGTTAAACGGCCACAAAGGTACGCCTAATAACCATATAAATCACCAGAATCTTACGAGCAAGATTACACAAAATTACACAGATTTATCAAAACTGCCATTTCATCGAAGATATTTGCATCATTATATTCTATCGATGGAATGCGTTAATATAGTGATTTTACCCAATTGTCAAGAGCCTCGGCCTTATTTGATGACGAACTAACTGCGAAACCAAATATCTTATCATGCAAACGACAGCGCAGATTATATACATTTTGCGGAGTTATTTCCATTTGCATTGCTATAACACTCGGCCTGCACTTTAGCCTAAGCAGGATTAACAACTGGTAGTCCTTAAATACAATCTCATTCGATTTCTCACGAACTGTTGAAAAGAATTTTGGGATATGGGTCTGTATCAGAATATGAAGTTGTTCCCATTCATCTGAAGTCAATTCTCCATAGCCCTCTAATTTTTGTTTCAGTTTCTGATATATAGAAGAACCAAACATCGCGCTGTCAACCGCATCCAGACTCCTCTTCTTCTCTTCAACTCTATATCTGTCCAGGATGGCTTGTTGCTCTTTTATTATCTGTTCCTTTGATGAAATCAGTTGGCTCATAGCTCCTCGTTCGGCTGTCAGATGGAAAAGGTCGGATTGTGCCTGAGCAAGTCTGATATTAGCCAACTCAATGATTGCTTGCTGTTCTCTCTTTTTCCTTGAATGATATTGATAAGCAAGCAATAATAATAGAACACAGATAAATAAGACTACGACAAGTATCAGACCAAGTCGTTGGTTCCTGTCCTTCATTCTCTCAGCCTCGTTCTTATGACGTTGATAGTTGTAGCTGGACTGAAGCCGTTTTATTTCCTGAGGACGTTGTGATAAGTATATAGAATCATTCAGGGAATAACTTTGCATGGAATATTTAATGGCTGAATCCTTATTACCTATTTTGTTATATAGCTGAAAGAGGCCATAGGCTGCGCCATGTTGATTATCAATGTCCAGTCCGGAGCAAAGTTCCTTTCGGAAATAGTATTCTGCGGAATCATATCTTTCTATACCGAGTAAACTTAGCCCCTTTAAGTAATAATAGATTTCAAACCCCGCTTTGGTATCGCCATTTGTTAAGAATCGACCTGATTGCTGTTCGTATATTCTACAATAATGTAATGCCTTGTCATAATAGCCCAAATCAATATATGACTGGATTACGCCTAGTAACGCTATTGCTGCATCTTCTTTATAACCAAGATTACATAGCAAATGATTTGTCTTGAAGCAATATTTCAAAACTGAATCCACTTTCCCAATCATTTGATATGACTTGCCGATATTCTCGTAGCTTATAATTGCTGCAAACGTGTCTTTTGCCTCTATTGCATGTATTATGGCTATGCTGTCACTATGTATCGCATCTTTATATAATCCCTGGTCATAGAAGATTTCAGACATCTGACCATAGACACGGCACAAGAGATAAAAGTCGCAGTCCTTTGCTGTTGTGTCGGCACACTCTATGGCATCGTAATAGTCCTGGATGGCAGCTGGGGCCTCGCCCATGTCGGCGTGGGCACGGCCCAGGAGGTAATGGGCAAGCATACGGTCGTTGCTGGTGCCGAGCAGACAGGCGGGGCTGTCGAAGTGGCGGACGAGGCTGAGGGCTGCGCTGTCTGACTTGAAGACCGTATCTGCCTGATTCGCCTCCTGCAAGGCAAAGAGAGCCGTGCGCATATTGTGGTGATGTCGCACAGCCAACGCCATTCCAACTGCCGCCACCACCAGCACGGCAGCAGCCAGCAAATACACTTTTATCCTTTTCTTATCTCCGCTCATAATTTGACCTTTTATGGGCTTTTCGAGCGCAAATATAATCAAATTATTGAGGATTTAGTGACTCTTGAACAATAATTAACAAAATAAGCAAGAGACTTGGTACAGCAAGAAAGCGGTTGCCGGAGTTGAGGCGGTGGCGCTCGGGCTGAAACACCAGTTCAGCATGATGTTATGCAACCTTCATCATTTTGAGCCTAAATAATTGACTCACAAGAAACTAGTTCAAAATAAACCTACACTAAACCTACATCAAACCTACATTGAACCTACATTGAACCTACATTGAACCTACATTGAACCTACATGATGATGGTTGCATGTAGGTTTTATGTAGGTTTGTTTCGATGCAACCTTCTATTACTCAGTAGTTTAAGCAGAAAATGATGAAGGTAGCTATTATTTAGGCGAGGTCAAAAAATTGATGCAGGTCCAACCACATTCTGATGCTGTACGAATGGTGGTTTGATGCGGAACGAAACCAGGTTTGATGCGGAACGATTTTTCAAAGGTCAATAGGAGGTTCGCATTTGCTCCTATTGTTGGTAGTTATGAAGTTAAGTAGTTATCGCTTCGCTCGCCCTTCGGGCTGTAGTTAAGCCGTTACCTGTGCGGCTGATTTCTTTGCTCTTTGACTTTTGGCTTAACTTCTTTAACTTCTGAATTCTTAACTTCTTCATAACGTTGGACTGTCAAATGCATCGAGGTGTAAGTGTGATTGCATCGAGGTGTAAGTGCAATTGCATCAAGGTGTATTTGTGTTTTGCCCATGGTCAAAAGTGGTTTTGCCCATGGTCAAAATGTAAATCGCCCATGGTCAATATGCATTTTGATGCTGGTCAATTTGAGATTGGGTGCGGGTATGTGGTCATTATTGTGCCAGTAATTTTAGACATAGAATTAAGTTTATGCCATGTAAAGGGTGAAAATTGCTCAAATGATATAAAAAGAAAGCCGTTTCAGCAACTTTCGTCACATAAAGCACCAACGAGACAAACAAATGGCATTTGTTTATTTCGTTGATATTTAATTAGATAGATATAAATCTACCGCTCAATACTCATCCTCGTTGAAGAGGAAGTCTTCTTTGGTGGGATAATCTGGCCAGACGTCTTCTATGGTTTCGTAGATCTCGCCTTCGTCTTCGATTTCTTGGAGGTTCTCAATTACTTCCAACGGGGCGCCGCTGCGAACGGCATAGTCGATGAGCTCCTCCTTTGTTGCAGGCCAGGGAGCGTCTTCCAGTTTAGATGCTAATTCAAGTGTCCAGTACATATGGTGAGTTTAGTTTAAAGTTTAATGTTTAAAGTTTAATGTAGATAGTTTCAGGTTTCAAGTTTCAGGTTTCAGGGAGTCCCACTCTGGGGGAATTGAAGGGGGCTTTTCCCAAATCGGGCGCGAAGATACTATTTTATTTCATTCTATGTGCAAACGACATCGTTTTTTTATATGAAAATGTCGATTTTTCTTTGATTTTATATTTAAGAAGGCCGTTACCCACACTTTTTGGGGCAAAAAAAGGGCGACAAGATTGCTCTTGCCGCCTAAGACCCACCCCCGAACCCCTCCCGTGATGGAGGGGCGACCTGCGGGGTGAAAATTTAGAGTTTAAAGAAGGAACAAAAAACCAGAAAAACAACTTGTCTTTTTCTTTTTTCTCTCCTCTTAGAGATTGTCCTTCTCGATATCCTTGAAGTACTTGTAGGTGCCGTGCTTCAGTTCGTCGGTGGCTGCCTCGTCGCAGACGATGATGGCGTGCGGGTGCATCTGCAGGGCGCTGATGGTCCACTCCTGGCTGACGGCGCACTCGATAGCGTGGTGGATGGCGCGGGCCTTGTTGTGACCGTTGGCCACGATGAGAACCTCCTTGGCATCCATTACTGTTCCTACGCCGACGGTGAGTGCTGTCTTGGGCACCTTGGTGACGTCGTTGTCGAAGAAGCGGCTGTTGGCGATGATCGTGTCTGTGGTGAGGCTCTTCACGCGAGTGCGGCTCTGGAGTGAGCTGAAGGGCTCGTTGAAGGCGATGTGACCGTCGGGACCGATGCCTCCCATGAAGAGGTCGATGCCGCCTGCTGCCTCGATAGCTTTCTCGTAAGCGGCGCACTCAGCTGCGAGGTCGGGAGCGTTGCCGTTGAGGATATGTACGTTCTCGGGGTTGATGTCGATGTGTGAGAAGAAGTTGGTCCACATGAAGCTGTGATAGCTCTCGGGATGTTCTTCGGGCAGGCCGACGTACTCGTCCATGTTGAAGGTGATGACATATTTGAAGCTCACCTTGCCTGCTTTGTTGAGTTCGATGAGGTGCTTGTAAAGGCCCAGGGGTGAGGAACCGGTGGGGCATCCCAGCTTGAAGGGTTTCTCTGCGGTAGGCTTTGCCTCGTTGATGCGGGCGGCTACGTACTCTGCAGCCCAGCGCGAAAGATTCGCGTAATCGGGTTCAATAATAACTCTCATAATTGTAATTTAATGGTTTAATGGACTCTCCCCCGCCCTCCCTGTAAGGAGGGAGCGAAATGAGGACAAGAGATGATTATAATTAGTTTAAGATGTTTAAGTGGTTGAAGAGCGGCCTTATTTTGACGTTATTACGTTTTACCGTTATATCGTTATTACGCCGAGCCGCTTTTAAGAATAACGCAATTATTGTGCTTTTATTGTCTTTTTGTCAGAAAAATCGGGATTTTCTTTACTTTTCTATGAATTTGCTTACTTTTTGTTCTTGTTCGAGTACTGCTTTGCGTATTTTGGCAGTAGAAACCTGTACGGGGTTGCGGGTGAGTTCCGGCACATTGTAGCTCTTGAGCAGTCGGATGTTCTGGCGCGGGTCAAGCTGTGGCAGCAGGAAGGGTTTGCGTGCGTTGCCGGAGCTGTCTATATAAGATATGTATATGCGCGTGAAGTTCCCGTCGTCTCGGCGCGAGGCAAACGCTATCCAGCGGCTGTTGCTCGACCAAGAGTGGAAGCTCTCAGCCTCGGGGCTGTTGAGGTTGGCCCCCCTTTCGCCCCCCGAGGGGGGCACAATACTATCAGTCGGCAAAGCTGTCAAGGCCCCCTCGGGGGCAGTATGGGGGGCCGACTGGTTGGTGGGTCTTATACACAAATCTGCACTCTTGTGCCAGATATGGAACTGGCCATAGTCGGCAACGGTGTAAAGCAGGAAACGGCCGTCGGGACTGATGCGCGGCACGCTGGCACTCTTACCCTCGGCGGCGCAATCCACCTCAAGCTGCGGTTCGCCGAACGAGCGGGTGAGGGTGTCAAAGGGCATAGACCAGATGTTGTAATGCAGTTCGGAGTAGTGCTCCATCATCCACGAGCCGCGATCCTTCGGAGCGAGTGTGTCCGGCAGGTTGGGGACGTCGGCCGAGACATAATAGAGGCGGTCGCCCGAAGGAGCCCAACAGGGGAAGGTCTCGAACTGCTTGTTCGTGGAGAATATCTTGCTTACGGTGTTCTCCTTTGCGTCGTAGAGCAGCAGGTCGGAAGCCTCGTCCAGAACCTCTATGCGTTCGCTGTGTTGCATGTGGAAAATCTGTCCGGTGAGGTTCGTGGAGAAAGCCACCAGAGGCAGAGTTGGATGCCACGAGGGATATACTCCGGCAGAGAGGATGCTGTCGTGCTTGATGCCAATCTTGTTGATTTCGCCGTTGTCGATGATTATTGTGCCGCCGTGGTTGGAGCGCACGTGGAAGAGCATACGGCGGGTGTCGTTGGCCTGATAGTTGTGGCAGTTCACGCAGTGGTTCTCGTCGTCGTCGAATGTGCGGTTGTTCTCATAAATCGGCGTCTCCTCGTAGGTAGTGAGGTTACGCTGATAGATGCCGAGCTGGCGGTAGAGCTCGTAGCCCGGTTCAATGAGGCGATAGGAGAGGTAGGCATCTATAGGCTCCTCGGAGATACGGAAGGAGATGGGGCGGTGGCGTTTCCACTGTCCGTTGCTCCGCGCATAAACGGTTATCTCTGCCGTCTTGCCGGTATTTGCCTGAAGCAGAGTGCGCCATGCGGCTGTGTCGGGCTGCACGAGACCGCCTGATTTGGCCGCCACGATGAAGTTCCCGCTGCTCTCGCAGTTCTCGCTGTTTCCTTCTGCTGTGAACTCAACAACGAACGCGTCGGCGAGCGAGTCTCTGACGATGAAGGTCAGAGGGGCAATGTTGGGCGGAACCGTAACACCCCCGTAGTCTGGATAGATGTCTGCCGTCTCGTCTGTGTCGGTGAAGGTTGCCGGACGTTCGGCTGCCGGCCCGCAGGCTGTCAGCAGCAGCGTCAGAAGGAGCAGGATATGTATGCTATGTTTCTTCAATGCAGTATGATTTTAGTTCACTCCGGCTTTCGACGGTGAGTCTTTTGCCGTACTCTTGCGTGTTGCTTTGAGGTTGCCGAAGAAATAATAATATGGATAGTAGCCCCGATAATCCTGGAACAGCTTCTGGGCGTTGCCCGCGCGGTCTTTTATGTAGGGACTGACCGTCTGCAGGAAGAGGCGGTAACGCTGGGCGTCCATCTGCAGCGAGGGGAAAGCCTGCAGAATCTGCGGGTTCTTTTGCGACTGAGTGATGAGTCCCTCGCTGATGGACTGTGGCAGAACCTGCCCCACAAGCGGCTGACAGCGCATCAGGAAGTCGTTCATTCGCTTGGAATAGAGGTTTGCCATAAGGCTCTGGTACAGGGCCTGAAGCGAGCGTCCTGCGGTGAGCACGGCGAAATATCCGAGGAAGGTGGGTTCTTGGAACTGGCTCTCGAAACAGTCTGCCACGGGTTCGCACATCTTTATTGAGGCAAACTCCGGGTCGGACTCTCTCAGTTGCGCAGCCGCAGCCGTAGGAGCGGTCATCGGTTCGTACTTCTCCACGAAGGCCGACTCAAAGGGCATCAGGGAGATGATGTCGAGGTATTTCCGCGCGAGATTGAAGTCCGAGTGTAGGATGGCGAGCCGCGTGAGATGCTTCAGCGTGTAGAGCGAGGGGCCGTCCATAGTGAGCATCTCCATTGTGTTGTGTTCGGCCGCACGCAGCAGACCGGAGTGGTAATTGCAGTCTGCGAGATAATAGTTTGTGCAGTTGTCCGGCGTGTTGCTGCGTCCGCGTAGATACAGGGAGTCGTAGTCGAGACGTATCTGGAAGAGGTCGTCCGTGAGACGGCCTGTGCGAGCCAGCGCGATGGCGTAATAGGCGGCTATGGGGCGGTAGCTCAGGGTCGCGTTGCTACGTGCGGTCTCAGCCATAGCCTGCCAGTCCTGACTGAGCATCTGTACCTCCATCCGCGTTACTGGGCGCAGGTAGGGGTGCCGCAGCGAAGTAGTGGCCACGGGAACGGCCGTCAGCACGATGACGAGTGCCAGCTGTGCCAGATTCTGCCTCTGAGTCTCGTCTTTCGGCGGACGGACAATCTCCGGCAGCGGTTTGCGGGAGAAGGTGGAGATTATGAATCCGTCTATCGCCACGATGACGAACCCGAGCAGGAGCGTCCCGAGCGGGCGTCCGCTCTCGTGCTGGTAATAGAGCTCGAAGCCGCTCCAAGCCACCCACGTCATCCACGCCGCGGCGGGCAGATACTGAATCCATCGCCACCGCGGGCGCAGACGCAGACAGTAGCCAAGCATCCACGAGCCGAACGCGAGCATCGCCGCCACGACACCGCCGCCAAGCAGCGGCCAACGGAACAGCGTGAGTAGCGCACGTCCGAGAATCCACAGCGAACCGAACTCCTGCTGCCACAGAAACTGCATCAGCGTCGAGTCTGTGGCAAAGAACGAGCGCTCGCGTGCGATTCGTCCCACGTCTCCCATCCACCACGATGCCCACACCCATGTGAGGATGAAGAATATCAGAGGAATCGGCAGTTTACGTTTGATCATTGAACATTGATCATTGAACATTGACCATTGCGGCCTTTATCATTGACGTTATTACGTTATACCGTTATATCGTTATTACGTCGGGCCGCTTTTACTTTTTACTTTACTACTACTTTCTTCCCGTTCAGGATGTAAACACCCTTCGGTAATTGAGCATTATGAATTGAGAATTGTGAATTGACTTTCCTTCCGCTCATGTCGTAGATGCCGGTGTTGCCGGTTGCGGCGTCAGCAAATGTGCTGGTGATTGCGGTGGCGTTCTGCATCGGGAAGAGGAACGGAGCAGCTGTCTCTGCCGTCTCTACGCCCTGACCGTCGGCCGTGAGGACGAGGATATTCTCCTGTGTCTGATAGTCGCAGGGTGCGAGAGCCACGTTGCTGAGGCTGAGGCTTACGTTGCCATTCACCACAGCGGGCTGTCCGGCGCGAACGACATCGGCTGCCGTCATAGCGAGTTGCTGGTCGTTGTATGTCGCGATCTGCAGACCCGGGATGTCGGTGCTGGTCACGTCAAACGGCAGGCGGAGAGCTGCGTAGGCGCTGTTCTCCA
>Ga0310691_10003719_pt1 | contig 17946 bp, 16 predicted proteins | sample 176DNAGHGlowgp2_FD_203887 | JGI IMG/M metagenome (GOLD analysis project Ga0310691, IMG submission 203887) | Sheep rumen microbial communities from Palmerston North, Manawatu-Wanganui, New Zealand - 1766 DNA GHGlow gp2 (v2) (version 2) | ecosystem: Host-associated > Mammals > Digestive system >...
TACACAATTTATTCTCATTTTTTTTGCGTTTTCGTATATTTTTAGTAATTTTGTGCGATTTTTTGGCTAAAAACATAAAATAATATGCAAATTATTACCACAAAACAAGAATTACTTCGTCAAGTCGAAGCATGTAAGCAACAATCCAAAACGATAGGTTTTGTTCCCACCATGGGTGCTCTTCATGAGGGTCATGCCTCATTAGTTCGTCGTGCAGTTAGCGAAAACAATGTTTGTTTCGTTTCGGTATTCGTTAACCCAACCCAGTTTAACAACAAAGAGGACTTGGCTAAGTACCCTCGCGATTTAAATCGTGATGCCGAATTATTAGAGTCGTTAGGTGCTCAATACGTATTTGCGCCGACTCCAGAAGAGATGTATTCTGCAGAAGAGATGAATACCACCTTCTCGTACGACTTTGAAGGTTTAGACCAAGTGATGGAGGGAAAGATGCGTCCTGGTCATTTTAACGGTGTAGTACAAGTAGTTAGCCGTTTGTTCTATCTTGTACAACCGGACAAAGCTTACTTTGGAGAGAAGGACTACCAACAATTAGCAATTATTCATCAAATGGTTGAACGGTCTGCACTCAAAGGAACTTTTGGTGATCTTCAGATTATCGGTTGCCCAATAGTACGTGCGGAGAGCGGTTTGGCACTGAGCAGCCGCAACGAGCGCCTCAGCGAAGCAGAGAAAGAGACAGCGACTAACATCTACAAGACACTAAAAGAGTCGGTGGAATGGGCAAAAAATGCATCGGTAAGCGAAGTAGAACAGAGAGTAGTTGACACCATCAATGCTATAGAAGGTCTAGAAGTAGAATACTACGAGATTGTGGATCAGACAACCCTTCTTCCGGCAAAAGACTTCAGTCACGCGATTGGCTGCGTAACGGTTTATTGCGGACCAGTCAGACTGATTGATAATATGAAGTATTAAGGAGTGAAGGAATGAACGCGTGAAGGAGTGAAGGAATGAACGAGTGAAGGAGTGAAGGTAGTTTGTGATGTACATATTCCTTATATAGCCGAGGCGCTACGGTCAATAGCAGAGGTGATAGAGTTGGAGCCAGAGGCTATAACAGCAGAAGCCGTACGGGATGCGGATGGGCTGATTATCCGTACAAGGACTAAGGCGGATAGTACGCTTTTAGATGGTTCTCGAGTTCAGTTCATAGCTACAGCAACTATCGGTTACGACCATATTGACACAGCCTACTGTGCGGAACACAATATTCATTGGGTTTCGTGTCCGGGCTGTAATGCGCAAGCGGTGTGCGACTATATTGAAGAAGCATTCGAGGAGTATCGTCAGATTACCAATACGCCGAAAGACAAAAAACTGACGATTGGTATAGTAGGAGTAGGTCATGTAGGGTCATTAGTGGCAAAGATGGCAGCTCGAAAAGGATATCAAGTATTATTGAATGATCCACCTAAAAAGTTAGGCGTTAGTCTCGATGAAATCGGAGATAAATGTGATTTTATCACGTTCCACACTCCCCTAACAAAAGAGGGAGAATATCCTACTTACCATCTATGTGACAGACTATTTTTGGCACACTGCAAGCCGGGCGCACTTATTGTCAATGCTGCCCGTGGGGGAGTGGTAGATGAGCTCGCGTTAGTTGAATCAGGACATCCGTTTATAATAGACACATGGGAGGGTGAACCATGCATTAATCGAGCGGTTGTAGAGAAGGCAGAATTGGCATCATTTCACATTGCAGGATACAGCGCAGAGGGGAAATTTAATGCTTCACAGATGTGTTTAGCGGCATTTTGTCAACATTTTGGCACTCCGATTTTGTCAATTGACAAAAAAGTTGTACCTTTGCAGGCCAAATATGGTGATACGGCTCCAGGCTGGTTAAAACGAGTATCGGACCAACTCAAGGCAGCACCAGAGCAATTTGAGCAATTACGTAAACAATACAAACTAAGATAATGGCAAATTTTCAGAAACTGACACCACGTTCAGAGGATTACTCTAAGTGGTACAATGAATTAGTAGTTAAAGCGGATTTAGCAGAACAGTCAGCGGTTCGCGGATGTATGGTTATTAAGCCTTATGGTTATGCTATCTGGGAAACTATTCAGGCTGAGTTAGACCGTCGTTTTAAGGAGAAGGGTGTAAAGAATGCCTATTTCCCGTTGCTTATTCCCAAATCTTTTTTAAGTCGCGAGGCTGAGCACGTAGAAGGTTTTGCAAAGGAGTGCGCGGTAGTAACCCATCACCGTTTGATGAATGATCCGGAAGGCAAAGGCGTAGTTGTTGATCCGGATGCCAAATTGGAAGAGGAACTCATTATTCGTCCGACTTCTGAGACTATTATTTGGTCAACCTATAAGAATTGGATTTCATCCTATCGCGACCTGCCTATTTTGTGCAATCAGTGGTGTAATGTGATGCGTTGGGAGATGCGCACCCGCTTGTTCTTACGTACAGCAGAGTTTTTGTGGCAAGAAGGTCACACAGCTCATGCAACGAAAGAGGAGGCAGAGGACTACGCTCGCACGATGTTAGACGTTTACGCTGATTTCGCGGAGAATGTGATGGCTATTCCAGTAGTAAAGGGTGTTAAGTCTCCGAATGAGCGTTTCGCAGGGGCCTTGAACACGTATTGCATTGAAGCAATGATGCAAGATGGAAAAGCCCTTCAGACCGGAACATCGCACTTTTTAGGTCAGAACTTCGCCAAGTCGTTTGACGTAACGTTCCTATCTAAAGAGAATAAGTACGAATATGTTTGGGCAACCTCATGGGGTGTATCCACGCGTTTGATGGGTGCACTTATTATGACTCACTCGGATGACAACGGATTAGTTTTGCCACCTCATCTTGCGCCAATACAAGTAGCTATTGTACCTATTTTCAAGACTCAAGAACAACTGGACGGCATCATGGCCAAACTCAATCCTATTGCAGATAATCTCAAGAAGATGGGAATTCGCGTAGAGGTAAACACATCCGAGAAATACACACCGGGTTATAAGTTCGCAGACTATGAGTTGAAGGGTGTTCCTGTTCGCTTAGCTATGGGAGGTCGTGATTTAGAGAACGGAACGATAGAGATTGCTCGTCGTGACACGTTGACTAAAGAGACTATTTCTATCGATGGAATCGAAGAAAAAATACAATCATTGCTTGAAGAGATTCAACGCAATTGCTACCAAAAGGCATTGAACTATCGTATTGCGCAGACTCGCGAAGTGAACAGTTATGAGGAGTTCAAGGAAGAGATTAAGAAGGGTGGCTTCTTACTCTGTCATTGGGATGGTACACCTGAAACAGAAGAGCGCATTAAGGAAGAGACGAAAGCAACCATTCGTTGCATTCCATTAGAGGATCTTCCCGGTCACAAGAACGAGCCGGGTAAATGCATGGTAACAGGCAAACCGTCCGCAGGACGCGTTGTGTTCGCTATAGCATATTAATTGATTGGCACACTATTTGTAGATGCAGTCATAAATGATGAAGCGACTGCTACACATATTATTGGTATTGGCAGTGAGTAGTAATCTATTCGCTGCCAATCAGCATTTAGATTCCCTCTTATTGCGCGTGGAAGGAGGGGATACGATGTATTTGGCATTTTTGCATGATGTATATGTATATCCTCCCTTACAGTTCAAGAACAAGAAGCAGGAAAAGTTTTATTGGCGTACTGTACGCGACGTACGGAAGACGCTACCCTACGCCAAACTTATAACGGCAGATATGGCGCAAGCAGATGCAGAGTTGGCTACATTGGAGACCGACAAAGAGCGTCGCAAATGGTGGCGTCAGTACGAACGATATTTATTTAAGAAATACGAGAAAGATTTCCGCAATATGTATGCTTCTCAAGGTCGTATGCTGATGTTACTGATGGATCGTGAGTCAGATAAGACGAGTTACGAGTTGATTCGTAAATACAAAGGCAAAGCCTCCGCAGATTTCTGGCAGTTTATTGCCAAACTATTTAAGAACGACTTAAAAGAAGAGTATGATGCCGCAGACAAAGATCGAATCATTGAACGCGTCATCACACTCGTTGAAGCAGGGCAACTATAGTTGCTATTATTTCTTCACCTTAGGCATACGTTTCGCCTGACCGATAGCACCGGTTGGGCAAACGAGTCTGCACAAGTGGCATCCCACGCACTTAGTGCCGACGATATGTGGTTTGCGGTCTTCAAACGTAATAGCTTGATGTCCGCCGTCCGCGCAGGAGATATAGCAACGTCCGCAACCGATACATTTATCGCGGTCAATCTTCGGGAAGACCATTGTTTCGCGATCCAATTCTGACGGAAGGACTATATTCTTGAGTTCTTCGCCTACTAATTTCTTGAGTTCGACGATGCCACGCTCAGCCATATAATATTTGAGACCAAGAATGAGGTCATCGATGATACGGTATCCATATTGCATAACGGCAGTACATACTTGCACGTTACGGCATCCGAGTTGTATGAACTCAAGAGCATCGCGCCAGGTTTCGATACCACCGATACCACTAATATCCATATGCTTTTCAATACCGGCTTTTCGGATGAGCGGATCAGCAGTCATATCATAAATCATACGCAGGGCGATTGGTTTCACAGCCTTACCGGAGTAACCGCTAACCGTTTTTTTATCGCTCACCTCGGCGTTAGGATTCATCGTGATGGATTTAATGGTATTAATCGCACTAATACCGTGTGCACCAGCATAATAGCAAGCGAGTGCAGGCAAGCGCATAGATGCCACATTAGGAGTCATCTTAGGGATAACGGGAATATTAACAACCTCTCTGATGCAGGAAGTATAGCAGAGAATCAGCTCGTTATTTTGACCTATATCAGAGCCCAGTCCTGAGAGTTTCATTTGCGGGCAAGAGAAGTTTAGTTCGACTGCATCGCAGCCTGCATCTTCCGCCATCTTAGCCAATTCAATCCACTCTTCTTCACTTTGTCCCATGATAGAGGCAACAATACGTTTGGTAGGATAGTTGACTTTCAGGCGATGAAGAATATCAAAGTCCACGGTATATGGATTCTCGCTGAGTTGTTCCATATTACGGAATCCGACGAAAGGTGTTCCTTCTTTTTGCAAGGCATCGAAACGCGGGGACACTTCGCGGATATCCTGTTTGGAGATAGTTTTGTAGAAGACACCAGCCCAGCCCGCTTCGAGTGCACGCGCAACCATTTCATAGTTGGTGCAAATAGCGGAAGAAGCAAGGAAGAATGGGTTCTCGCAGACCATATCACAGAAGTTCAATTCAAGTGAAGGTAGCTCTTTCGCAGCGACCTTGGACTGCGGTTGTGGAACTTGTGCTTTGATTTCAGCAATACGAATGGGTTTGTCGTAATGAATACAAGCTTTTTCAGCAGCTTCAATTTCTGCGTCATTGAGTTGAGCAAAGAGTTCAGCAGCAGTCCAGTTGTTTTCAAAACGTAGTGCACGTAGTGCACGAGCAGCTTTTTCGCCGCAAGGAGCGTCAGCACATAGTAGGCAACGCGCCACTTCTTCATTAATGTGTATCATAATATATTAGTTGAATTAATTTCCTGCATGTACACCTCCACCACCGCCAAGGCGATTCAGTTCGTCAAAATCTCCAACTTTACGATTTTTATGTTGCTGGAACTGACCGAACATCCAAGTGATAGAGAAAATGATGCGCTGTTGACGAACGTTATTAGTGAACCAGCTCTCGTATCCTGCGGGCAATCCAAGTTCATAAACATCATCCTGCATAGATCGTGCCAAGTCTTGGAAATTGAGGTTAAAAATAAGTCCTTTAGCCATGTAATTTTTTCTTATACCAAAAGCGAGGTAATAGGAACTACCTTGGCGATTATATCCGGTTGTAATTGGAGATGACCAGTTTCCATCGAAAGTGATTATCCAATCTTTTGGCAAATATGCAGAGAGCGTACCACCCGCGTAGCCATAGTGCGTTTTTGATTGGTAAAATGGCTTACCATCCGCATTTTTCTCATAGGATTTATTGATGAAGTGATACCATCCAGCGTTTACGGTTAAGGCGAGCCAAGCTCCTGTTATTTGTCGTGGTGATTTGGTGGTTTGGTTGTCCTGAGATTGAGCGTATTTAGGAACGAGTGGTAATTCGGTGAGAGAGATATTTCCGCCGTGCGTTGTACAAGTACCAAAATTAGTCCACTGAGAGTAGCCTGCACCGGTTGGCAGGATGTAAACACGCTGTGAGAACATATCTTGCGTATGGGCGAAGTTAAAGGTTACATTAAGATACTGCGTCCACGAGAAATGCAATTCGACATCGTTATTAAACTCGGGCGTTAGTTCCGTATTACCGAGTTGATAGGTATAAGCATCTATGTAGGTAACGAACGGATTGAGCATGTAGTATGAAGGTCTCTTGATACGTCGCGTATAACTTGCGCTGACGCTAATAGGTTGTTGTAATTTGCCAAGCGGACTTGTTGTATAGCCTACATAAGCTGTCGGGAAGGGGTCGAAGTAAGATTTGCGCGTTATTGTGTCAGCACTAAGCCAGTTACCATGGCTAAAAGTATATTCTCCGCGGAGACCGAGTTTAACGGACCAATGGTCTCCAAATTGTTTTCCAACAGATATATAAGCCGCAGCCACATGCTCATTGTACAAGAAGTCTGACTGGGTTGTAGAAAGCGGACTATCGTTTAGGATCGAGTCAGTAGCCATGGTGTTGGAAGTGGAAGAAAGTACATATTTAACGCCGCACTCAATCAATCCTGTTTGCCAGAATTTTGTTTGGAAGTCCAATTTGGCGCTATAGATATCTACCACTTGTTTACTATTGATATTCAATCCGATTTTCTTCACATTGATAAAGTCAGTAGTCTGAGTATTGACGGATTGGTTATTATAGCGGTTATAATCGATATTAAGCGTTAGTTCGCGTTCCAGCGATTCGGAGAAAGTGTGTGTATAGTTGATATTGGCTGTATGTTGCGGCGCTTTGAGATGCGTTTGAGTAGCTGTTTTACTGCGAGTAGTATCATTGCCAATTATAGTATAAGCATCGTTTCTACCATCCATAATCTGCTGCTTGATATTCATATATGGCACTTGCAGAATAAAACCAAGCGTATTAACGGAATCTATATACCAATCGTTACCCACTTTGAGCATATAGTATTGGAAGTCTATACCATATCCAGAATAGGAGTAGTTTTCGAGAGTAGGTGTTTTGCGGTAGGTCTCATAGTCAATGTCATTTTGCGCATAGACCTGCGTGAGTTGTCCAAAAGTATAAGTTTTTTCTCCGCGGTAGTTTAGGTTAAGAGATACCATATCCATTTGCAGATACCGTTTGACATCATTGAAATACATTCCTCCGTAGCCGGCGGAAAGCATACCATTCAGACCTTTGGACATATTACGTTTGGTCTTAATATTGATAATTCCTCCTTGTCCGCTTGCATCATATTTAGCCGATGGATTCGAGATAATTTCTATTTTTTCGATGGTATTTCCGTCGGTTCCATCAAGCATTGCTTTGAGTTGTTGTCCGCTAAGGTAGGATGGTTTTCCGTCAATCCAAATCTCCACCGCTTTTCCATTGACGGTAATGTTTCCATCCTTATCTATGCGCACGCCGGGAGCGCGCCTCAAGATGTCGTTTCCGTTAGAACCGGCAGATAGGGGAGAAGCACTTACGTTCACCACCAATTTATCCATTTGTCGTTCGATAAGCGGTTTCTTTGCTTTCACTTCAAGCTCTTTAAGTTGTTCTGTTTCCTCTTTAAGGATGAAATTCGGGCCTCCAAAAGCTGTCTTATAACCGACATACGAGGCTTGGATGAGCAGCCCTTTTGTCCCTTGTCCATTTTCTCCTTTTAGATCAATCTGATACTCTCCTTTTTCGTCGGTAATAGCACCTGTGATAAGCGTAGAGTCCTGCGTCAAGACGGAGATTGTCACAAAAGGCATTGCTTGGCCGCGTGAGTCAAAGACAGAGCCGTGAAGTGTTTCGGCAAAGCAATGTGCAGTCATGATAAAAGTCATTAGCACCATGAATCCTAATTTGATAGCATCTTTTACTTTCATAATTGTTCGTTTTTAAAATTCGGTGCAAAAGTACTATTTTTTGTGAACGTGATATATGAAAAAACGGACATTTACTATTTTCTATGCGAAAAAGACAGAGAAATCATCACTAAGCGGGATACCCAACATACGGAATTGCCCAGGCGACACACATCCCATCTGTTGAAACTCCAATGCAGCATGACTCAGGTCATAGTATCCATGGCGCAAGACAGTCGCCAATAAATCAATCGTTTTGCCTTGTGCAGCTTGTTGTTGCATATCCTGAATCGTTCGGTGGAAACGTCTCAAGCGGATAAACAGTTTGGGCGTAATTCCGACATATTGCCGAAAGACACGAAGAAACTGCCGCTCTCCGAGACATGCTACAGATGCCATTTCAGCCGCAGAGATAGCTCCTTTTGCTTGGTCGCAAGCTGCCACCACACGGCAGATTCGCGAGTAGTTGATGTCCTCACTTTTGGGCAAACGACCGAGAAAGAATGCATCCAACAGCGGTACTATATCTTCGGAACGAGACGTGGTTTTAAAAATCTGGTCACAGTATTTCAACCCCTCGTCCTTATATTCGCTTATCGTGAGCACATTTCCCGCTAACAGTTGCAGATTGATACCCAAAAGCGCATGCATTCCGCCAGGCTGAAAATCCATCATCATTCCTTCAAACCATCCACTGACTGTAGTCAATCCCAAGGTTGTTTGGTTCGCCCCCAGTAGAATTAACTCAGAGGTTGGTTTGCCAGCCACTTCTACGGTCGCATTTCTTAGGAAGATGAACGAACCGTAGTTGGGGAGCAGCGGCTGCACATGCTTACCGTTGACAAACCGCGGATTGTCCGCCGGCGGAGTCATTGTGTCGGTAGAACCTTCTGCTCGAACAAACACATAGCGGTAGATATACGGCCGCAAGGCCTCAGTGGGTTGAATAATTTGATGCTGCATAGCTGATGCAAATCTTTTTCACGAAAAATAAAACATAAAGTTAATATAGCGATTTGTTGCGAGCATACCAAATCCGGTGCAAAGTTACAACATTTTTTGCATAAATGCAAATTTCTATTTATAAAAAATTTTTTTTTATCAAATTTGTTGAAAAAATGAGTTACGAGGAAGGGCGGAAGGAAGAGCGGAGAGAGAAAAGTGGAGAATAAGAAAGCGCAATTCATAAGAACTGCGCTCGTTTTTAGTAGCGGGGCCCGGGATTGAACCGGGGACCTCATGATTATGAATCATGCGCTCTAACCAGCTGAGCTACCCCGCCTCTTCGGTCCGTAAACACTCTGTTGGCTTTCGTCCAAATGGAGTTAACCATGAGTTTTTCCCGAAAAGCGGCTGCAAAAGTACTGCTTTTTTTTGAACTGACAAAATATTTTGGCAGAAAAATGCATTTTTGCTTGCATTTTGGCTATTTTTGCAGGGAAAAATCAGCATGGACAATCTTCGGGGTTGGAATATTTGCCATTGATTTTAGTAGGTTCAATATGAATGCCGACATGTGTATGCGCTCCAAAATGTTGCTTGAGTTTGAGTTCAAGTTGCATAGAATGGGCATGTGCTTCATAAAGGGTAGTAGCACCCGGCATTCGAAGGTGCATCTCGATAGCATAATGATTACCTACGCGTCGCGTGCGAAGATGATGGAGTTCGCTGACATCCTTATCCTGTTCAACGATAGTTCGTATCTCATTTTGCACGGTTTCATCGAGACTTTTCTCCAAAAGTTCGTCAAGAGCTTGCTTAATAATTTTGACGGCAGCAACGATAATAAAGATGCTGACAACGACAGCAGCGATGGGATCTAAGACAGTCCATTTATCTCCGAGAAGGATGGCACCTGCGATACCGAGTCCGGTTCCGATAGATGAGAATGCATCAGAGCGATGGTGCCAGGCATTAGCAATAACCGCCTGCGAGTTGATTTTCTTTCCGACCCGCGCAGTAAATTGATAGGTAATTTCCTTGAGCGCGATGCTGGCGAGTGCGGCCCAGAGTGCGACTTTTTCAGGGCAAGGGAGGATTTCTCCCTGCATGACGCGGACAATTTTAATTGCTCCCTCGTACGCTAACATTAATCCAACTCCGAGCAGGATGACTCCTACGAAAGTTGTTGCAAGCGTTTCGTATTTACCATGGCCATAAGCATGGTCAGCATCGGCAGGTTTATTGCTTATTTTGACAAAGAGAAGCACGATGACATCGGTGATAAAATCACTAAACGAATGAACTGCATCTGCAATCATCGCCGAAGAACGTCCGAAGAAACCGGCGAGGAATTTAATTATAATAAGGAGTACATTGACTACTCCGCCCCATATTGTGACACGGTAAATGTCTTTTGCGCGCAAGGCATCGTCTTGCTCGATTGGAATATGATGATGGTGGTGATGCATTATACCATTAGCAATCTATAAGTCAAATAACCTGCGTACACGACGAGTAAGATTACACCGCCCCAGCGAGTGACTTTACGCTCTCTATTTCCTTTAATAACAAGCCAAGTGATAACGCCTCCAAGTGCCGCCATAGACGCATCCAACTCAATACCGGCATAGGCAGGTAGGGGATTGATTATTGCACTCGTTCCTAAAATAAAGAAGACATTAAATATATTACTTCCGAAGACGTTACCAACCGCAATATCCGAATTGTGCTTATATGCTGCAATGACTGAAGTTGCTAATTCGGGAAGCGAAGTGCCAAGTGCAACAATTGTTAGACCAATAATAGCTTCGGACACGCCAAGACGGGTTGCTATATTAACGGCGCTCTTAACAATGAGTTCGCCGCCAATAACGAGTCCAAGCAAGCCAACAATTATTAAAATTATCGATTTCATCGGAGAAATCGGCTTAACGTTCACTTCTTCTACACCGGCTTCGTCTGGATGGTCTTTGGCATGACGGAAGGTATTATAAAGGAAGTAAATAAAGATGATGAGTAGAACAATTCCACCTATATAATCGATACCTTCTGGCTTTCCAAGTACGAGTGGACGAAGCATAATAAACGCAAAAACCATACCACCGGCCAAAATAGACATCGGCACATCAAAGTCACGGGAACGTTTTTGAGTAGCTATCGGATAGATAGCAGCCGTTAAGCCGAGGATGACAAATGTATTGATGATATTGGAACCTAAAATATTGGTGATAGCAAGGTCAGTAGAACCATTTGCTACGGAAATCATATTGACAACAAACTCCGGCATCGAAGTACCAAAGGCGACTACCGTAAGTCCTATAACAAGGTCGGAAATACCAAAGCGTTTTGCTATAGCAGAAGCTCCATCAACCAACCAATCGGCGCCTTTGATTAGTCCGATGAAACCGACAATAATAAGAACTATTCCGACCCAAATACCATATGAAAGCAAGGATTCAAGCATACAATATAGCTTTAGTATTTAGACATTGAATAAGAAGTGCATAATGTCACCATCTTGGACAACATAATCTTTTCCTTCAATTCCCAATTTACCGGCAGCACGGCAAGCTGCTTCACCACCGAGTGCGATGAAATCGTCGTATTTAATTACTTCTGCACGAATAAATCCGCGTTCAAAATCGGTGTGAATGACTCCAGCACATTGTGGCGCTTTACTTCCAGCTTTGAATGTCCAAGCGCGTACTTCATCTGAACCGGCAGTAAGGAACGTACGGAGGTTGAGTAGCGCATAAGCCGATTTGATAAGCCTATTGACACCGGATTCTTTGAGACCAATTTCTTCGAGGAACATTTGTCGCTCTTCATAGGTTTCCAATTCAGCAATCTCGCTTTCAATCTTAGCCGCTAAAACAAGTACTTGCGCATTCTCATCTTTTACTGCTTCACGGACTTGGTCAACATACTTATTTCCGTTGACAGCAGAGGCTTCATCAACATTGCACACGTACATAACCGGTTTATTAGTAAGCAGATACATTTCTTTAGCCGCAGCTTCTTCCTCTTTATTTATAAGTTCAACGGTTCGAGCAGATCGGCCTTGCGAGAGCGCATCACGATACTTGAGAAGCACTTCCAAAGCCAATTTAGCTTGTTTATCTCCTCCTGCCTTTGCTTGTTTTTCGGTCTTGGCAATGCGTGATTCGACCGTTTCAAGATCTTTGAGCTGCAACTCGGCATCAATAATCTCTTTATCGCGCACAGGATTTACTGAACCATCCACATGCACTACGTTTTCATCATCAAAACAGCGAAGTACGTGAATAATAGCATCAGTTTCGCGGATATTGGCAAGGAACTTATTGCCCAGTCCCTCGCCCTTGCTTGCTCCCTTTACGAGGCCTGCAATATCTACGATTTCAACGGTAGTTGGTATAATTCCTCGCTCTGGATGGCAGAGCTCACCGAGTTTAATAAGTCGCTCGTCAGGAACGGTAATAACACCCACGTTAGGTTCGATGGTACAGAACGGGAAATTGGCAGACTGAGCCTTCGCATTGGAGAGGCAATTAAAGAGCGTTGATTTGCCGACATTGGGCAATCCGACTATTCCACATTGTAATGACATATCGTTTTTTATTAAAATTGCGTGCAAAAGTACAACTTTTTGCTGATATATGCAAATAAATTTGCGTATTTGGAATTTTTATTCTAACTTCGCGGCATGAAAGTGAGCATGAAAGATTTATTCTTCCCACATTGCTGCCCGATATGCGATGATGTTATAGATTCGAACGAAGTAATTTGTTCGATTTGCCTTGAATCGCTTCCGCGGACTGAACAAGCCACTTTTCGGGGTAATATAACAGAAGGATTATTCGAACATGAGCCTAAGTTTGAAAAAGGTGCAACTTTCTTGTTCTTTGAAAAAGATTCTCCAGTACAGAATCTACTGCATAAGATGAAATATGGATTATTTGCCAATCCCTATATTGGATATGAATTAGCAAAAGAGGCAGCATACGAGTTTATGCAGTCTGATTTCTTCGATGGAATCGACGTTTTAGTGCCCGTTCCTCTTCATCCGAAACGATTGCAGGAGCGCGGATTCAATCAGGCGGAATGGATATGTCGCGGTTTGAGTGAAGCGACCGGAATACCTATGGATACCTCACACCTGACACGAATTCATAATAATAGACATCAAGCGCAGACATCCGGTGAAAAAAGAACCGATAATGTAAAGAATATTTTTGCCATTAATCATCCGGAAGAATTTTATAACAAGCATGTGCTGTTAGTGGACGATATTATAACGACTGGCGCCACGTTACAAGCGTGCATAGATGTTCTTCGTCCAATTAGAAAATGTCATTATTCCGTGTTTGGAATAGGAAAAACGCGATAAAAGTACACTTTTTTTTGTGTATATGCTCAAAAAAGCGTATTTTTGCGAGTTGAATTAGTAAAAAACATCGCTTTATATGGTTAAACATTACGATTTTCTGATTATTGGCGGCGGCGTAGCCGGAATGAGTTTTGCGCTCAAAGTTGCTCGTACACAAAAGTACAAGATTGCACTTTGCTGTAAGACCACATTGGACGAAGCCAACACCGCTAAGGCTCAAGGCGGTATTGCGTCTGTAACGAATTTATTAGTTGACGATTTTGATAAACATATTCACGACACAATGGTTGCAGGAGATTGGTTAAGCGACCGTGCAGCTGTAGAGCAAGTTGTTCGCAATGCTCCTGCCGGAATAGCTGAGTTACTGCAGTGGGGAGTCAATTTCGATAAAAAAGAAGATGGTAGTTTTGATTTGCATCGCGAAGGCGGACACTCAGAGTTCCGTATATTACATCACGCAGACGACACGGGAGCGGAAATTCAACGTGGCTTGATGGCGGCAGTGCGCAATAATCCATATATTGAGGTATTGGAGAACCATTTTGCAGTTGAGATTATTACGCAACACCACTTAGGCGTTCGCGTTACTCGTCGCACACCTGATATCGAGTGTTACGGTGCATATATCTTAAATCCTGAGACCGGTAAAATTGATACATATCTGAGTAGAATAACGCTGATGGCTACCGGTGGAACCGGCGCTATTTACGCAACAACAACCAATCCGAATATTGCAACAGGAGATGGCATAGCTATGGTTTATCGTGCTAAAGGTCTAGTGCAAGACATGGAGTTTGTTCAGTTCCATCCGACCGCACTTTTCCATCCAGGCGAGACCCATCCTGCCTATCTGATTACAGAAGCGATGAGAGGTTACGGCGGCATTTTACGTTTGCCAAATGGCGAAGAATTCATGCAGAAATATGACGCTCGACTGAGTTTGGCTCCTCGCGATATTGTCGCTCGCGCCATTGACAACGAGATGAAGATTCACGGGTTGGATCATGTTTGTTTAGATGTAACGCATAAAGATCCTGAAGAAACAAAACACCATTTCCCAAATATCTACGCAAAGTGCTTGAGTATCGGTATTGATATTACAAAAGAATATATTCCGGTTGCTCCTTGTGCACACTACATGTGCGGTGGTATTAAAGTAGATTTGGATGGTCAATCCACTATCCGTCGCTTATATGCAGTTGGGGAATGTTCGTGCACCGGTTTGCACGGTGGCAATCGTTTAGCTTCCAACTCATTAATTGAAGCAGTAGTATATGCTGACGCAGCTTCAAAGCACGCACTAAGTGTTATCGAAGATTACAAATTTAATGAGAAGGTGCCAGAGTGGAATGATGAAGGCACCATGTCAAACGAAGAAAAGGTGTTGATTTCACAAGACATGAAGGAGGTTGGACAGGTTATGTCCACATACGTTGGAATAGTTCGTAGTAATTTGCGTTTGCGTCGCGCTTGGGAACGTTTGGACCTTTTATATGAGGAGACAGAGGACTTATTTAAGCGTGTAAAGGCTACACGAGAAATATGCGAACTACGGAATATGATTAACGTAGGCTACATAATCACCCGCCAAGCACTGGAGCGCAAAGAAAGTCGCGGTTTACACTTCAACATAGACTACCCCAAAGACCCATCTTTAAATACTCAAGAAGTGTGGTAATGAAGGCCATCGCATTACATAGTATAGTGCCCGTACGCGCGGAAGAGCGAGAAGGAAGTGAACAATTGACTCAACTATTGTTCGCAGAGACAGTGGAGATATTGGAGGAAAAACCTCGGTGGATTCGCATAAAAAACGATGCAGACGGACAAATAGGTTGGGTGGATTTCAAGATGCTGACTCGTTTAAGTAAATCAGAAGAAGAACAAATAACCCAATCAGATAAGTCTGCTCTAATTGTAATGCCTATGGCGTATGCAGTGAGCGAGAACAACGGTCAGACCATACCTTTGACAGCAGGCACTTATTTACCTAACTACCAAGATGGCCGTTTTGAATTACTCGGAGTGGGATTTCGTATTGACCCAAGTATGGTCACAAACAAGCCTTTGGCGCTAACGACAGAAAATCTGATGAATACAGTACGTTTTTTCCTGAACATACCGTATTTATGGGGCGGAAAGAATGCGCTTGGTATGGATTGTTCGGGATTCACACAAGTTATTCACTCGCTCTTTGGGCATCAATTATTACGGAATGCAAACGAACAAGTAACACAGGGAGTACCGGTGGAATCGCTAAAAAACGTTCACGCTGGCGATTTGGCGTTCTTTGATCATGAGGATGGAAGAATCATCCACGTTGGTTTGCTGTTAGACGGAGAACGAATTATCCATTGCTCCGGCCGCGTCAAAGTTGAGAAGATAGACAAAAGGGGTATATATTCAACAGAACAAGGTGGCACTTATACGCACCACCTTGTCAGTATTCGACGATATTAATCGCTATTTCACCTCTGATTAGCGCACGCGCTCACAATAACTGCCATCACGTGTGTCCACGCGGATGATTTCGCCTTCATTGATAAACAGAGGCACGCGGATTTCTGCGCCTGTCTCAAGTTTAGCCGGTTTGAGCGTGTTCGTAGCGGTATCACCTTTAAGTCCAGGTTCTGTATAAGCAACAGCCAGTTCTACTTTAGTTGGCAGTTCAGCAAAGAGAATGGTATCCGTAGAGGCATCTGAAACAACGTCGCAGATAAATCCTTCTTTTAGAAAATCCACACCCGTAATAAGGTCATGAGCAATAGGAATTTGCTCATAGGTTTCTTGGTTCATGAAGATGTAATCATCACCCTCTTGATAGAGGTATTGATACGGACGACGCTCTACGCGTACATCTTCCAGTTTTTCACCAATGTTGAAGCGGCGCTCAAGTACACGACCATCGACAACATCTTTGAATTTAACACGCATAATGGTGTTACCTTTTCCTGGTTTAACGTGCAGGAATTCAATCACAAAATAGAGACGGCCATCCATGCGAATGCATACGCCGTTTTTAATGTCTTGGGAGTTAATCATACTATTTTTTCATTAAAGAGTTACTATTTTCAACATTTCACCGCGCAAAGGTAATAAAAAAAAACAAAATACACAAATAAATTTGCGTATTTGTAGAAAAAATAGTATCTTTGCAGCGTTAAATCGTAATATCATGAGTGAGTTTTTTGGACATTTCGACATTTGGCAGGTATTATCGTCCTTCATTTTCCTGATTGCCATCATTGACCCATTCGGGAATATTCCTGTAACATTAGCGCTTGAACAAAAGGGGACGAAGATTCATCCCGTTCGCGTTAGTGTGGCAAGTTTTGTGATTCTGCTTGCGTTTCTTTTTGCAGGAGAATGGATACTAAAACTATTTGGAGTTCAGATTGAATATTTTGCAGTAGCCGGTGGTTTTGTGATCTTCCTCATGGCGCTTGAAATGATTTTGGATGTCACTATATTTCAGACAACAAATTTGACGGGTGATGGTTCTTTAGTTCCATTGGCATTCCCGATGTATGCTGGTCCAGGCGCATTTACAGCGCTACTTTCCATTACGGCAGAATATTCTATTCTCAATTTGACTATATCATTAGCACTGTGCATATTGGTACTCTACTTTGTACTGATTGGCACCCACTGGCTGACCAAATATTTAGGTCAAACTTCGCTGTATATTATTCGAAAATTCTTTGGAATCATCGTACTGGCAATCGCTTGTAAGTTAATGTTCGGTAATTTAGCATCAATCTTTTAAAAATAGTATATCATGAAATCTCTATCAGAAATGAAAATTGCGCTGGCATCTGACCACGCAGGTTATAACCTCAAGCAGGATGTGATGGCATACTTGCGCGAGAAAGGAGCAGAGCTAAAGGATTTTGGTTGCTACTCGACAGAGAGTTGCGATTATCCGGATTTTGCCCATCCAATGGCCGCAGCAGTAGAAAAGGGCGAGTTCGATTATGGCATTACTATTTGCTCTACAGGAAATGGTATTTGCATGACAGCTAATAAACATCAAGGTATTCGTGCCGCATTATGTTGGGACGTGCCTTTAGCAGAGTTTGCTCGCCTACACAACAATGCCAATGTTCTTGGTTTGCCAGCCAATTATATTAGCAAAGAGAAAGCCCTTGCTTGCGTTGAGAAATTTTTTACTACTGATTTTGAAGGCGGTCGTCACGAACGTCGCGTAAATAAAATTCCTGTTGCGTAAGTTTCTCAACATATTGCGCGCAGAATTATCATACGCACTATCTCTTTTGGGGATAGTGCGTGTGCGTCATTTGCCCACATTTGTATCGGTAGAACCGGCAAATTTTTGCCAACTACACTGTCCAGAATGCCCTGTTGGAGCAGGAGTACATAAAAACGGTACAAAGAGTAAAGAATTATTGTCTCTCGATAAATTCAAGCATATATTAACACAAGTACAAAATAGTGTACACACCATACAATTCTTTTTTCAGGGAGAGCCACTACTCAATCCTCAACTTCCTGATATGGTGAAACTAGCTCAAAATGCGGGGATATATACCATAGTATCTACGAATGCATTAGCAATAACTCCTTTATTAGCAGAGCGTATTATGAATGCA
>Ga0310691_10003720_pt1 | contig 17942 bp, 25 predicted proteins | sample 176DNAGHGlowgp2_FD_203887 | JGI IMG/M metagenome (GOLD analysis project Ga0310691, IMG submission 203887) | Sheep rumen microbial communities from Palmerston North, Manawatu-Wanganui, New Zealand - 1766 DNA GHGlow gp2 (v2) (version 2) | ecosystem: Host-associated > Mammals > Digestive system >...
ATTTGGGAATATTCGAGGGGGTCGAAGAAAAAGAGCCCGCCGGGGGTCTCAGTCGGTCGGGGTCGGCGGCTCAGGGTCGCCCTTGGGAAGTATGAAGCGACTCATGATGTTGTCCTTCCATCGCTCGTGCCTCTGCTCGGCCCTGGCTTTCACTGCCTCCTTGCTATGGCTCCGCTCTTCCTTATGTATCTTGGCGTGACAGGCATCGCAGACGCTCACAAGGTTCTCCCACATGAACGCCCACTTGCGCATCTCAGCCTTCGATGTCGATTCCTCGATAGGGTGGCGGTGATGCACCGCGTGGGCACTGGTGACGATACCCTCACGCTCGCACACCTCGCACAGCGGATTGGCACGTAGCTTCATGGTGCGTAACTCCTTCCACTCTCGACTGTTGTAGATGTCGGCTTTGTCCTTCGCCACCTTGGCACTCACACCTCTCCATTTTCGCTTCTTCACCATTCCCCTCCAATCGGTCTGAAGTCATTATTCTCTCTCAACCAGTTCGATGCATCTCTTGCGCTGCGCTCTTGCTCTTCGAGTTCTTCCTGTGTATGGACAGCCATGCGTGCGTCCATGTCATCGAACGCGAACAGCCCTTGCATATCTTCCACAGTCTTCTTCTGCCGTTGCTTCCGTGGCACATAATGCGGCTTGCGCCCGGCTGCGCTGCGGTCATTGTCGCTGAATAGTTCAGCGATGTCACTCTCATAGCTTCCAGTGCTGGCTTCATCGGCCAACTTCAGAAGACACTCGAACACCCTGGAACAGCCCAGCTTCACCATCTGCTGACGGAGCCAGAAGTAACTCTGTGGCAGTGCCGCCTCGATGATATGCTCTACAATATCCATCACATTCTCTGTCACCGTCCACTCTCCGTCGAACCAACCGCGCTGAGTCATGATGAGCTTTAAACCTGACTTTCCCTTAGTGTTCAGCAGGTAGATTGCACTCTCCACTTCTGGCCTTTGGTTAGGGTCGAGGAATGTTGTCGGCTCCTTCCATCCAGGCACCATTTGGAACAGTTGTATCATCTGAGCCATCTCGCTGCTCAGCTGGTGACGATCGTCGAACATGCGGATGGTTATCTCCGCCATCAGTTGGAACCACTGATACAGGTTGATGCCCTTCTTCTCCAATGCCCGCTCCAGTTCGCCCTTGCGCTCAGCCGCTATCTTTGTGGCTATGCTTTCATATTTATCTCTTGTCTTCATTATGTATGTAGATTAAAGCGTTCTATTAACATCTTCAATGCCTTATGTTCGCGCATTGTCTCGCTCAGTCCTTCATCGACTTTCTGCTTCTTGTCTGCCCCCATCATTCTCAGCACCACGTCGGCAATGTCGGCCTTATCTCCATCTTCGGGCATCCACCACTTCCGCACAGGCTCCGTGTTCATCACCATATTCTTATATCCGATGTCATCCATCAGCTTCTCCCACTCGTCGATGGCGTCGCGGTCTGGGTATAGCACGATGCGCCTTCCAGCCTCTATAATGGGCAGCAGCTTCTCACGCTTCAAATTCTGCTTTCCACCTGTTGCCATCCATATACCGTTGCCACATCCATACAGTACCGACATGATCACCGCTGTCTTCTCGCTCTCCACGATGTTCACCTGCCCATTTGTTTTTGGCAGCAGATGCATGCCGAACAGCGTCTGTACTTCATCCGTCTTCAGATCGTCATATTGCGGTAATCGTTCGTCCCTATATAGCGCGGCATGAACGAAGTCGAAATTCCATGGTGCCGACTTGTCACGATGCCCATCTGCTTTATACTTCATCATCTTACCCGTCCTCACCCTTCCTTGCTCATCTATCTGCCACCATATCGTATGCCCCTTCCTTGAGTGGCCTACATGGTAAGCCTTCAATACCTTCTCTATTCTTGCCTTCTGATCACCGCCAAGGTCAAGGTCTCTGAGCCAGTTGCAGAAGGGGTCAATCCACGTATGTTCCCGCGCCTTCACCATCGACATCGGCAGCACCAGCATCGGCAGCGGTGGTGGCGGCGTATGTGGCTTGCACGGCTTTGGCTTGAACTGTTCGGCACCTTCTACGTCAATGCCATACTTCCTGCCCAACCACCTCAGCGCATCTGGGTATGAGTACCTGGTTCCTGAGTAATTCATCAGGAAGTCAACGGGTCCTCCCTTCGCGCCGCAGCTGAAGCAGGTGTAGACGTTCTTGGTAGGATATACTGAGAAGTTGCCAAGGTGGCGGTCCTCGTGGAACGGGCACAGGCACTGGTAGCGTGAGCCTTTCTTCTTCAATGGCAGGAACTCACTTACCACATCGACTATGCCAGCAGCATCCTTGATGCGCTGGGCGGTCAGTTCGTCAATCATATTGGTGGATGTTTGATTAGTTGTTTTTTTCGGTGTGGCGCGCCCATCCGCGCCGGCATGCACTGGGAGCGAAAACAATGTACTATGCGCGTGTGCACGCGCGTCGCCCGCGTGGAACGGTAACCCTCCACACCCCTATATATCTTATATAGATATATAAGGGGGTGTGGGGGTACTGGGCTATGCGGAGGTTGTTGTTAGTTTTGTTCGTTAAAATGGAGCTTCTTCATTGCTGTTGTTCGGCTCGAACGGAATACTTTCAACGCGATCGTCAGGTAGTTCTTTTTTCAGACCTTTATAGTGGTATTTCTTTTTCTCATCTTTATAGATGATTCCAGATTCAAGGGCTGTATTGAATAGCCCTGCTATCTTTCGATTGCTTGTTACTCCCTTTGTTCTCAGGAATCGTTCGAGGTCGGTGTATGTTGTTCCGTATTGTGTCCAGTTGTATTGTTTGAAGTAGGTGTCAGCCTCTTCGTTTTCTCTGCGTTTTCTCTCATCTTCTGGGTCTTCTATCATCTCTCCCAGCTCAACAGGCTGTCCCCAGCCTCCGGCATTGGTAATGTATTGGAAATCCCAATCGGCTACGTCTCTGCCTCTCGCCTTCACTTGCTTCACCTGGAAGTAGATGTCGGGGCGGTCAATTCGTCGGTCGGTCGGCTTCAGATCTCCCTGCTTTATCTTCTTCACGGTGAAGATTTCCGCCACCTTTCGTTGTGCGATACTTCCGAGCGTTCCAACCAACTTGTCAACAAGCGGGTTTTCGTGCAACACGCTCCACAGGCTCGCATCATAATGCGTGGCAGCCATCATGCACTCCCTGACGATCGGCTGGCACTCCACTTGGTCGTTATAGTCCTTCACGATGTCGAGCAATCCGTCAAGGAAGATGTCGGTAGGCTGTACTATGTAGATTGCCTTCAATATCTTCCTCCATCTATCCTTCGCATCTTCTGTGTCACGGAGACGTAGGATGACGAACTGCTCCTGCGGCTTTGTATAGTCGAGTCCTGCCAACGAGCATACGCGGTTCTTCACAGCAATGGTGTCGTCCTTTCCCTGCTCTGTGTCGATGTATAATACAATCGGCTTCGGGCGTTCTTCCAACACATATTCGGTATTCCCAAACTTCCCGCATAGGATGGCCGCCATCAGCTGACTCATCAGTCCCGTCTTGCCGTTTCCTGGCTTGCCCGTGATGATGTGCAATTCCCCCACATTGGCGAATGGCACTCCCAATCTGGACAGCGTATATCTCGGCGGTCTATACGGCTCCTCAAAGTCGAGGAAGTCATCGTCGATGTCTATGCCGAACCACTTCTCCCCTTGTAAGAACTCGGGTATCTCCGTCAGCTGCGGTGGTTGACTGTTGTTGTTATTCTCTTCATTCATAGTTCGTCTTTCTTTTTGCCCCACAGATTCCTCAGAAATTGGAGCCGTCCATTCCTAATACATGCCTCTCTCCTGTATTGCTTATTTTTCCGTATTCCGTAAAACCATGCCCAAAACTTCACCTCCTGTTCAGAAAGCATGAACTCCTCCGCCACATCTGCCGTCTCAGTGAACGGGTAGATAGCCATCATCGTGGCGAACAGATGCAACCGCTCTTCCATGTAGTCATACCGACGCGTTGAACCGTCCCATCCAAGCAGCTTCTTGAACTTGGGCATATATAGCGGCAGTCTCATCTCATTGATTATGGTTATAGGACCCCTCTGCGTTAGTGGCTTGGGAACACGCATTGTCATGTATAGTTTTTACTACACTTTGCGATTTGCGATTGAATTTCAATCGCATAATCGCAAATCCAAAATGGCCGCATTAGTCCTTTTGTCACGCTGGTGCTCGGCTCCTCTCGCGTTTCTTGTCCGCGTTCATCAGCTTGGCTCCCATAGGCTGCTGACTACGATGCCTGTCGGCTTGCGCTACTTCCCAGTTAAGATAGACCTGTAGTTAGTCGTCAACAGCTTGCGCCGCCTGGTACCCTTCTTTATAACGTCCTGGGGGTTGCGTCCGGCCTCCTTCTTCGGTGGTGGCTTTCCCGTTTTGTGGGAGTGTGTGGAATCGAACCGCAGCTCAGGCCAAATCTTACGATGCTGGTTGCTCCTTTTACCAGTCTTTCACTCCCTGCCAGCCTTTCGGCTTCCATCAAATTTCAACTTCTTTTTGGCATATATTCAACTAAAATGGCAAATCGTCGTTCGCTTCCGTACTCGCAGGTTCTGCCTGTGCTTTTTCCTCCTTCACAGGCTCTTCCTGCTTCTCAGGTTCTGCCCCCGATGGCTTCGCTCTGTGGATATGCTCGATACCGTCATACCTCACGTCATTGAACACCCTTCCGTTATACTCCCGCGCCTCAATGTGGTATCTCACTTTCACCTCCTCGCCTTCCTTCAGGTCAGCATCCTTGATGCGCTCAGCACCGAACACGTTGAACAGAATCTTGCTTTGAGTCGTCTGGTTCGGCCAATAATGGTATTCCATCACAAAGTCCTGACTTACCCACTGCTCTCCCGTTCGTTGACTCACGCCATCGCGTGGCTCAAACACTTTCTTTACAATTCCAATTACTTCCATATCTTATCCCTTTTTGTTGGTTTTCTTTTCCTCCGCCATCTCTTTCCTCTTGGCTATCATGCTGACAACCTTCTCTTCTCTCAGCTGGTCAAGCTGCATCTCTGCCATAAGCTGCGCCGACGCATCCTTAGCCAGCTCCTTGTACTCGTTGATGCTCTTGTTCAGCGATGCCCTCGCCATCACCTTCGATTTTGCTGGCATGCCGCTGATGAGCGGCTCTACGAGAGGCCTGTCGCCAAGGTGAGCATGTCCCTGCCATTGAATTGCTTTCCCGTTTACCCAGGTGCATTCCCTAATCTCTATTCTTACCGATGTTGTCTCTTTCTTCATCTTAGTTATATGTTAGTTTGCTAATTTCCCCGTCAATAATCATCCGCTGTATTCGGTTTCGCGGGTACGACCATTTCCCTTCGTGCAGAACTCCGTCACGATCTACCACCGTCCTCGTCCGTGGCAGCAGGTGCCCGTAGTCTTTCAGCCACTGCTCATTGAACATGCTGAACTGCTCGCTCAGCTGCCTGCTCGACAGCCACACTTCATTCGTCGTCAGCATCGCATCCTCGATGGCACGCTTCATCACCGTCGTCATCGACGTGCGCAGCAGCTTCATATCTTCCTTACTCAGCCTTTCCATCCTTGTGAGCATTATGTCTCTTGTTCACATACCAAGCAAGCCAGATGATGCCAAGCAGGTACGCAATACCAATGAAGTTAAACACCGTAATGCCTCCATCCTTGCCCTCAGTGAAAATCAAAAGACATGGTGACAATATAATCATCATGACGAACATTGCTGCTGCTGCCAACAGCCAGTTGCAAATCTTAGTAATAGTCTTTCCTTCCATACCTTATATTTTATTTAGTTGTTAATACTCTGTTTAAAAAATCTCCAGAACCTCACGGCGGTGGAGGTGGTGCTTTCGTGAGCCTCGCGGCGGACTACTTGCATAGTTTGTTACATTAACCTTAAATAATACCAATCATAAAATGTAAGTTTTGATAAAAATTGGTTGAAAAATCTTACGTTCATTCACTTTATCATATCCGAATTACGCCTAATCCAAATAAAATCCTTAACTTTGCAACGGTTGAAAATCGCATCGATGAAGGATTTCGGTGCAAAGATATAAAAATATTTCTGAAACACGTCAAGATATTTCGTGATTTTTTTGCGATTTATCGTTATTTTTAACATTTGAAGACGTGAATTATTTAGTTAGTTACTGATTTAGTATGTAAGAAATTAAAATGTAAGTAAAAATGGAGAAAAAAGTGTATGAACGTATTCAGACTCTTTTACGTAAGAAGAGAATCTCAGCGAATGAACTGGCCAAAACAATAGGAATCAGTTCGACAAACGTATATGGTTACCTGAACGGCAGTTCTAAGGCACCGATGTCGTTCGTTGTGTCAGTTCTTGAATCCTTCCCCGACGTATCAGCAGAATGGCTCCTCCGCGGAGAAGGCGAAATGCTCCTCCCACCCAAAAAATCCACATACCTCGAAATGGCGGAAAAACTCCACGCCCCATTGCTCGCATCAGAAGAAAATCATTGGACGTATGACGACCTCATGACAGCCATCCATGACATTCGCCATGATCAGGAAGAGCAGCGCAATCAAATCCAACAGTTAGCACAAATCATTCAACAATCATAAACATGGAACTTCTAATGATACTATTCGCCGCCGGCGTAGCATTCCTTATAATCTTCATCAGCTACATAAGCACAAAAAAGGTAAAGTATAGACCTGTGCCAAAATCGCAAGCGCAGATCGAAGCAGAAGAAAAGCATCTCGCAGAAATAAAACGGCAGACAGGCCTTGCCGTTCTTCTGGGTCAGTCCAAGTTCGTAGGCGATGACGCAACCTATAACGCTGTCATCGACAACAAATACGAAGGAGAAATCCCAGAGAAGCAATACGACGGCTCCTGGACGTCACCATACCAACAGCTCCTCCCACTCCCAATCGCAGGAATCAACTACCGCAGCGGTGTAAAGAACTGCACACGTCCATCAAAGGCGCGACTTGTGCCAGACCCAAAGAACGAATACGACCCAGACGCCATCAAGGTCATCCACGAATCAGGCACACATGTCGGATATGTCCCAGCCGACAGAACCGAAGACATCCGCCACCTCATCCCATGCTATGCCATCTGCGACATCACCGAGGAAGAAGATGAACTCGACCCACATCGCCACTACTTCCGTGGCTGGATATACATTAACACGCAGCCCCAATAATTAACACTCAACCACTGTTTTACCCCAGTTTTACCTTTCGGGAACAAAAACAGCCCCACACATACCCATACGCCACCCTCCAAGACCCCAAGCGGGTCACTAATAAAGACAAGAAAAACGGCAATACAGGCACTTGTAGAGGCAATTTTAAAGGGAAAAGGTGAAGAAGAGGTAAAACAGATAAAGGGGGTTTAGAGGGTATTCTGCGGCATTTTGTTTTACCAATGTTTTACCAAGACCCTTTGAGGTAAAACATTAAATTTTAACATTTCATGATTTCTGTCTCTATAATCCACGATTTTAAGAAAAAAGCGACTAAATTGCACGCCGCTTTGGTTTATGTGCGTGTCATCGACGACCGCAAAGTCTCCTACATCTCAACAGGCGTTTCCCTTAAAAAAAACGAATGGTTGCAAAGTCGAGTTTGCAATCGGCCCGATTCTGTTGAATTGCAAGAAAAAATTTTATTCGTTGAAAAACGGGTGAATGAGTACATAAATCTGTCGATTTCTCGTGGTGTCCATCCTTCTGTTGCCGACATAAAAAACTATGTATGGGCTAAGCGAGACGAAGCTGCCGCCGATGCTCCGTTGCTCGAATGGATCAGCGAGCAGGTTCCGCTGCTTGACCTTCGTGAATCGACACGAAAAAAATACGTGTATTTCCGTGATGCTCTGGAACGATTCGATAAGATTAAACGCTGGGAAGACCTGACGAGTGAGAACCTCTACATGTTCGATGCCTGGCTTCATTCTCTCCATAACAGGAAGGAGGCTGCATTCGGCAATCAGCGTCTCAGTGATGCTGGCGTGTATAATTATCATAAGTGCTTCAAGTCGCTGCTCAATCGTGCGGTGAAGTTCGGCAAGATTGACATGAATCCTTACGACCGTCTGAAGGGCGCGTTCAAGAAGGGCGCAAACAGCAACATCGAATATCTTGATGATGACGAGATGTCTGCAATCATGAACCTTCGCCCTGTTCAGGGTTCTCAACTTGACATCGCTCGCGACTTGTTCATCTTCCAGGCGTTCACTGGTCTTGCTTATGCTGACGCTCAGGCATTCAACGCGCACGCGTATAAGAATATTGGTGGAAAGTGGGTGTTCAGCGGTAAACGAGTAAAGACCGGCGTTGCCTTCACCGGACAACTGTTGCCGCCGGTGGTTGAGATTCTTGAGAAGTATGGCTGGGAGGTTCCTAAGATGGAGAACTCGACCTATAACAGGCATTTGAAGGGCATTGCGCTTGCTGCCGGTATAGATCGCCGGTTGCACAGCCACATGGCGCGTCACACCTTCGCCACCTGGGCATTGAATAATGGTGTGAGCATCGAGAACGTCGGTCAGATGCTTGGGCAGAAGAGTGTCATCACCACGCAGCTCTACGCTAAGGTGCTGGCGAAGTCCGTACACGACGACTTTGATAAACTATCAAAAAAAATAAAATCCAAATGAAAAAGACAATGATTCTATTGGCAAGCCTTATGCTGCTTGCTTGTTCGTCGCATGACGATGAGTTCGTAAACGAAAACGAAAGCAAGGACGTAGCATTCATTCTTCGTGGTGATTTCTCTTTCGACATCACTCCTTTCACTCGATCGCTGGAGGCGGACGGCTATGCGATGACGGACGTGTGGGTACTCGACTATGTGGACGGAGAGTTGAAACAACAAGTGCATCAGACTTCGAGTGACGCCAATTTCGGAAGTCCTTCTATCTCGCTTGGCTATGGTTTACACCATCTCTATTTCGTCACCAGCCGTGGCACATCACCTGTTCTTGATACTGATGCTTCCACGCTATCATTCTCACGCGTATCTGATACATTCTGGAAGGATTATGAACTGACCGTCACAAGTTCGACATTCTCCACTATCAGCGTCGAACTTGACCGCATTGTGACCAAGCTGCGCATCACCATCACGGACGCTGTTCCTGATGATGCTGCCACCTTTAATATCACGCCACATACATGGTATTACGGTTTCAACTACAAGACAGGTGCGCCAATCGCAGCAACTACAGACGCGACTTCAACAATTAACATTCCGTCTTCTTCGCTTGGTCAGCAGAATGTGGTGATGAGTATGTTTTCGTTCTCACCTGCAAGCGACTGGCATACGAACGTAACACTTGACAGCAAGACATCTGCCAGCGTGGTCATTGGCAACGCATCCGTTGCCAATGTCCCTTTTGCACGTAATCGCATCACCAATGTCACAGGCGACCTATATTCTCGCGTCAGTACGACCGGCATGACGCTCAACACCGACTGGCTTGATTCATATACTGCTGAATGGTAAAAAAAGGTGGCGGTTATCCGTCACCTTCTTCATTTGCTTCATTGATTGACCTGATAAGTTCCTGCATTTCCTTTGCATATTCTTCGTCGATGTCATGCGTCTCTGGTCTGTCCCACGGGAATGGCAGTAAGTCCTTCGGGCTGTCGATATTCGACTTACGCATCCCTTCCGTCCCGATCTGCACCTCCATTAGCCTGTACGTTTGCCATCTCGTAGCACTCCACATCTGCCGGCATCTCCTATCATATCCCCTCTTGATCAGCAGGATGTCGCAGTAGTCTAATTCATACAGGTATTCAAGTCTTCCGATGCCGATTTCGCCCACAAACTCTGAATAGCGTTCGTGAGCCGTTATGCGTTTTTTACTTCTTCCGCACTTTCCGACTCTTTCTTAATCGTCTCCTCAACGACCTCTGGAATTGCATACCATTCCTGCCTCAGTTCTACGATTGATGTAATCAGGTCATTTCTTTCAAACGGAGTTGCGCTGTAAAGAATATACTCTGCCGTCAGCGGCATCTCTTCGCCTTTCCAAGTGTATGCCGCGATGATACCTGCAATCGCCAGAGTAACGAAATCGCCAAGTATTGCCTTGGCAGGTGCCACTACGACTGTCTTGCCGTTTTCGTCCTTTCCAAACTCAGGGACGAACACATTGATGCTTTTGCCGGACATACTCTCAAAACCATTTTCGGTTGCTGCACAGTATATCATGCTCACATCCTTACCGTCAATCTTAATCTTCTTTTCTTTCATAGTTCTTTTGTTATTATGCCGCGCCGCCTCATAACTAATTATGGCAAAATCAAGCATCATGACGGCGCGGCGGTTAATTATGTTGCACTACCAGAAATCAGCGGACCATATCCGTTAATGGTTCCCGAATAAGTTGCTTGCTGATCCACGGTGCCGGTCGCCTGGATGTTGGTCAATTTGCCATTGCCAGAGCAAATTACGGTTCCCATCGTTCTGTTGTTCGCACCTGATGCCATAGCAATCTTCCAGTTGATGACCGTATCAGTTACGTTCGACAACATGTCGGCAAATGTCTTTGCGGCAGAATCAGACCCTGCTGCAATCAGAGCCGAAAAGTTGATGTCGTAAGTGCGTCCTGTTACTTCGTATTCATCCCATACGGCACCACTTGCATCTGTGGTATCCTTGGTCGTACTGTTCTCAGTAGAAGTTGATCCGTGAAGGCTGAGATCAGTTGACATCGCAATAACGCTGTTAGTCGGTGCCTGTGTTGTTCCACCGACAATGAAAAGTCTTATATGCTGTCCTTTGTCCATATCCTTTTCTCCTATGCTTTAAGTTATGAAAGTGCCCCAGTCCCTTGATATTGACGGGACAAAGTGATTGGCGTTCTGTTGTTTGCGGTCAGTGTAAAATCCACCAACCTTGCATTTCCTGAACGTGCAAATGCTGCGTTCGCAGCGTTGCGGTTCATTGTGCCTGCTGTTGTTGCCGTCTGGTCCCAGCCGCAAGGAACTGGTTCATCACTGAGGAATTGGTCAATAATCCCCTGAAGCTCAGATGCCGTAGCCTGATAACTGTCAACCTGTACCTGCCAACCACGGGAAACCATCTGCTCTTGCTGGAACGATCCTTCAGAGTCCTTTGTTTTAGAACTCTCCATGTTACCGCTGATGCTTACCTGGCAGCTTGATGCTTCATGCACAGCAGTAGCAGAGGCGTGTGACTCCCCTGGTCCTGGAGAAACGAACACGCGGAAATTCTGTCCTTTAATTTTTGTTAGTGACATTTTTTTTAATTTTAATTATTGATTGTAATTGTTTGAGTGTAAGAGAAGTCTTCTGGGTGATACTGCACCATAGTGCGAGTCCACCTTGTTCCTTCTGGTAGAGAGGAAATCAGGCCATCAGCCTGCTTGTAGAGGTCATCACGGGCTTTTGCTGTAAGCGTTACCGTGCCATTGGCGAGAAGTTCGTCAGATAATGACTTTTTTGTGTTTTTTTCTTCAAGCATGTTTTTGTTATTTAGTTAGAAAATACTTCCTTACATTAAACTTGCCGTCCTTGTCTGTCAACGAATCAATAGCAAGAGCGTATATTGCCATCACGAGTTTGTCAGTAGGCACGTCACGTAATGGAATGCCCCACAACTTTTCAGCAAGTGTATTGGCGTGATCGCTGTGCTTTGCATTCATCTCTACCCAGAGAGCATTTGCCCCTCATATCCGGCGGTGGGCTTTCACCTCCACCGCCGGTTCCGGAACTATGGTCCGAAAAGAAGAGCGAGAGTGCAAGAGCGTTAGAAGCTCAGCTCGTACAGTGCGAATGCCTGAGGCTTGCCGCTGTTGTTTCCGTTGATTTTCGATGAGAGCTCGGTCATCGAGATCTCAGTCGAGAATACAGAAACAACCTTGTTAGCTTTAGCCACCTGAGCACTGTTAGCGTCTGTCACAAGTGTCATCTCACCATGCTGTTGCAATGAGAGGTACTCCCACAAGCCGATGCCCATGAAGTGCTTCTTGTAGCCGTTAGCGTCGGTATCGTCAACATACTCGTTGGTATCAACGGTCTTGTTGATGTGTCCGCTGGTCGTGTATGGCATACCTGCCAACAGACCGCCTTCGATGATGTAGCCAGGAACACCTGCGCTCTTCAAGGTTGCCTTCAGCTTAGCCTCTGTGTACTTGTCAATCGTGATGACAGGAGTACCATCGAAGCCGGCACCGGCAAATTCTGCTGCGGCAATCAGAATCTTCTCGAAGGGGTTGCTGCTCAGATCGAGAGAACCTGGGGTAACGAGTGAGAACGGACCCTTGTTGCCGTTCCAGTCAGCGTGGCTGTACACCTTCTTGGCAAAGTACACCGAGAGGGCCTTGCGAATCTTGAAGATGAGGTATGCGTACAGGTCAAAAGCAGCGAAGGCAATAGCCTTGCGGCTTACACCGATAGCGAGAGATACGCGATGGCTTACAGCCTTCACGTTATCGAAGTTGATAGCCTGCTCGTTCACAACCTGGATTTCTCCCACTTCCTCCATCTCAACATCGTTGATGTTGATAGGCCATACCTCGTCACCTGTCACACCAGTCAGAACAGTAACACCCGGTGGTAAGCCGAGGCCTTCCAGCTGAGTGTCCATTACCTCGTTGATCTTCAGCGTAACGGCACCGCTCTCCTTGATACTGCTGCCGTCAGGAGTGGTCTTTGGAACGAATGTCAGAGTAACGTCATCACGCTTATTGGCGATCAGACCCTTGTAGTACTCACGAAGCTGGGCCGACTTGTCCTCGCTTTCTTGGATCTTTGCGAGTTCTGCGTCGGTAGCCAAGCCGCGCAACTGTGCACCGATGATAGAGTCTTCTCTCATCAGTGACTCAAACTTCTCCTGCTCCTCAGGAGTGAGGGCACGCTTTCCTTCCTCACGTGCTTTGGCGGTGTCCTCAATCTGACTGAGTTCACCAAGAATCGCCAGATGGCGAAGTTGCAATTCCTTTTTGTTCATCTGCAAACGATTAAAGGGTTAAAAAATAAAGTTTTCAATGTCTGTCTCTTGCTTCAGTCTGCGCAAGCGACGCTGACGCATGTCGGCCATCTCCTGCTCGCGCATCTTTGTTTTCTCAAATTCTTCGGCTTTGGCCTTTGCCTCGGCTTCTTCACGGGCTTTGCGCTCTTCTTCGGCCTTGGCTGCTGCTTCGGCTTCGGCTGCTTCACGCTTTTTCGTCTCCTCAACCTCACGCAGGTGGTTTTCTACCTCGATTTGCAAGTCAATAGCCTTGTCGATTACCTCACCCAGTTCGCGGGTGGCGACACTGGTCTGCTCGTAGGCAGGATGGGTCACAATGGCCACATCATACAGCCCCGTGATGCGCTTCACATGGCGAAGCCACACCTCCTTGCCGTTGTGGGTCTCGGCCGTACGCTCATAACTCACACCGTTCTCGCTGTCCTGGTAGTCGTCCTGAAATGCGAACGACATACCGCTGATGTCACCACGGCGCATCAACTCAAGCGCAGCATCTGCGTTGCTGGTGCGGGCAATGTCACAACGGCAGCCAATGTTGTTGGCTCTCAGCTCCAGTTCCAACGTACCTTTTCCGTTCCTGCAACGGCCAAGCACGTCAGGCACTAAAGATGAGTGGTTCAGGTTCAGGATCACGTCACTACGCTGCAACAGTTCCTGAGTGATACATCCAGGCTCCAGCACCTCGTACACCTCGCGAGTCTCGCTCCACGGTGTGAGGTTCACCGACCTCACGCCAAAGACGATGGGCGTTCCTTCGATCATGCGGCTTTCAGCCTGTCCTTCCTGCGGTTCGCGCACCTGCAAGCCGCAGTCCTCAATAGAGATAAATCGTGTCTGTTTCATATCTTATAAAAAAGTTTTCTTCACTTATCCGGCATATTGCCGTTCTGGGTTTACTGCGCGACGCACGCGCTGCTTTCTCACTTTGTGGATTTCGCGCTCCAGGGCGTCGATTTCCTCTTTGGTCGGATTTGGTGTCATATTCCTATTGTTTCTGTTCTTGTGGTATCCCTTGTTCCTGATTGCCCTTGGCTATCAGCGCATCCAACGTCATCAGGTTGGCACTCGCCATCGGGGTGCTTCCGTTTTCTATCGCCGGCATATCCCACTCTTTCCTCAGCTCGTTGATGGTTGCAGTGCCGCTCTCCAGTCGCATCTTCGCAATCTCGGCACGGCCCTTTGAGTCGAACATCATCAACGGCAATTCACACAAATGGATTCTGGCCTTGCCAAAGTCCTCCTCGGTCAGCAGCTTGCGGTTCATCTCATCCTCGATCAACCTACGCTTCGGCTGGATGCAATTCATCAGGAAGTCCAGTCGGTCGGCCTCAGGCGTCTTATACGACGAGTTGCTGCCATCCATCGCCAACGTGCGAGGTGTCGCCATCATCCTGCATATCTCAGCCACACCGAACTGTCGTTGGTCGAACAGTTGCATGTCGGCGGCACTCATACTGATGCTCTGCAACTTCTCCAGACCGCGCAAGGCTATCACGTCATTATCGCGCCACTTCTGCTGCACCTCCCTGGCGTAGTCATCCATCGTCCCCTTATTAAACATGCCGAACGCAAGGGTCCCTTGGCCGCCCTGAGGTTTCTCCTCGCTGATCACCAGCTTCACCCTTCCACCCTTCGCGGCTGTCTCAAGCGCATTCTGGTCGAGCGTCTTGCTCAGCGTCAGCATATCACGCGCATACTGCAAGGTCGAGATACCCATATACCCGCCTTGCGCCCTGAAGGTGTTGGCTATGTGGATCACGTCGCCGCTCTCCACCCATTTCGTCTGCTGCCCGGCAATGCCGTTCCATGTCAGCAGATAGTGGTCGGTCAGAGGGTCATAATTGCCACACACCGACAGCCACAGCCTTTCAGGCACTCCGTACACATCTCTCTCCACATAGATGAAGGCGTTCCCTCTTGCAACGGTCTCAATCTCCACCTGCCTCCACAACTCGAACGCCGACATCAGCGGGTTCGGTGACACCTGCATAATGTAGTTGAGATGACGCCACGGGCGGCGGTTGTTCTCCACGTAGTTACCGCCGGCAGCGTTCAGCACCTGATACATCGGCGTCAGCTGAGCCATCGTATTCGCACGCAGCTCCACACATCGGTAGTACGTCGCAATCCTCAGTGCGCGCTCTTGGTCGCTCACGTAGGCGATGTTCTCTGCATACGAACCGCTCATGTTCCCGTCACTCTTCTGCTTCGCATAGTCAGAGTTAGGGTCTGTCGTCGGTGGTACGCCTTGCATCGCGTCACGCTTCCTTAGCCAGTTGATATTTGCTCCGAATAATTCCATACTATCAGCCTTTTCTTTCCGCGCGCTTTGCTGTTCTGGGTTTACCCGTCGCGGAAGGCTTGCCAACCTCTATCACATCCCACCTGTTCACCTTCATCGTGTTAACCGACTTGCGCACATCGCCAGTATCCTTTGCTTTCAGCATGTAGCCGTCATGGGCAGTCAGCCTATACTGTCTGCCGTCTTGGGTTATTGCATCAACATGTTCCATAATATTCTCTTTTTTTGTTATTGTTAAGCCAAAAACTGATGAGCGTTGTTCACTCATTGGTTCAGCCATGTTTTTATCCCATAATGCGCGGTGCTTGTGCAACCACTCACCACTTTTGTCTTTTCTCCTCCATGATCCGTTGCCAAGGTGCTCAATTCTTCTGTCGATGGCAGCGCGTCCAAGTCTTGCACCATCCTTGTTTTTGATGTCTTCAAGGAATGACGCACCTGTGTCATACCAGTCTTTGCCGACGCCAAGGGCAAACGACCGTGATGGATCATGGTAACGGATTCCCAGCCGCCTGCATTCAGGCGAGTTAATAAAGCAAAGGAATGGCAGAAGTCGTGGGATTGCACCTGGATTACCCCATGCGTTATCCTCTTGGCCAACGGCTGTGTAGTTCTCATTCCACAGGTCGTCAATAGGCTGCTTCAGTAGGATGTCTGAATCCATCAAGATAAACGGACCTATATTCTGAACCAACCAGTCAACGCTCATCATGTGCTTGACACTGCCAAAGTTACACCCGTCCCATCCTCCACGTTTGGCATTCCTCTTCGGCCACAATGCCAATGCAGCGTCAAAGTCAATCAGTTGACCGCTTGTGTTGTCATAGACATCAACACCGGCCATCTTGTCTTTCCACGGTTCTTTGTCCGAGTTGTCCAGTATCACAATGTGATACTTCTCACCGCCATGCTTTCTGATGCTGAGTATCTCAGCCCTCGTCAGTTCAGGAGTGTTATAGTGGACAATGGCAACGGTAATCACGTCTTTGCGTGGTCTCTTCCACGGGTTGTCTACTTTGGGAGACACCTCCACCATCTTGTATCTGGCAGCATTCGGGAATCTCCAGTCCATCCATGCAGAGTGAATACGTTCACCCAACTGCCCTCCCACTCTCCGCTCATAAGGAAGGTTGAATGTTTCAAGGTGATAGGCCTCAGGCATGCTCATCACCCTTGCGTCAATGTCGCCTCCAATCCGTCGCAGATATTCCTCAACGACATCCCACATCACATCAAACAGCTCGCGGAAATCCACCGTCCGCATAATGCTCATTGTACTGGGGTGCATCCAACGACTATCAAGCGAACGATTCCATGCCTTGGCAAAATCAGGATAACGCTCATTGATAATCTGTGTACAGATGTCAAGGTCTTCCACATTTCCCCATGTATTATATTGCTTCCGCATCGGCATGGTCAGGTCAATAGGCTGTGTTGTTATGGCACCATGCTTCTCTATAAGCACGTCTACCTCCGGCACATCATCCATAAACTCCATGTACTTCCTATAGTGGCAGAATCCGATATACTCTGGCAATGACTTTCTCGCCAGTACACGCCGCATGTGCAACATCTCAGAGTAAAACGGCCCGGGCACTCTCATCGTCTTGCCATCAACCGCAACGTCGCAGAAGTCGCCATTGTCGCGCACATCCAAAACCTCATACACCTTGTTTGTCACCACCGGCTTAAACTGGGTGTGGGTGCATACAATTATCTTAACATCTTTCTTCATTTCTTCATTTTTCGTCACCGTGCCGCGAACTTTAGTGCGTGGGAATCATTCGTCATAACTTACGTTTGCGTCAGTCTCACAGTTATACGTCAGCGTGTGGCTGTAGGCAGGTTTCCACGGGTCATACTCCACCGTATCCCCCTGTGGATTCATGCCATTGCTTGGTAGCAGCCCGTAATTATCGTCCGAAGGCTGCAAGGCATCGAAATAGGTGGTTATAGCAGTCTTCACATTATCCTCAAGACTTGCCAGCTGATCAATGTCAGCCGCCACCATCAGCACATGCACCTGCTCCTGGTCGTTATCACCAACCCATCGCTGGTCCTTATGCTCCACCTGATTATTCGGACCTGAATAACCAACGACAACATACGGCAGATCCACGTTCTCATACTCCTCGTCGCTCCCAGGAACAGCAACAGGATAGATACGGTCATCCGTCATGTCCGTCACATCACTGCTCGCACCCAGAGCATCTATAAACAACTTGATCGTCAGTAATCCCATATCCTTTCACTTTTCACTTTTCACTCTTCAGTAACCACTCCCCTCCCTCGCAGGGAGGGGCATGGGTGTGGGTCTTTTCTTTTATCTCCTCATTATCTCCCTATTATCTCCCTCTTCACATTATACATTATACATTATACATTATACATTATACATTATACATTATACATTATACATTATACATTATACTTTTCCTTCTTCACTTCACCTCCACCGCCTTCATCTGAATGATATTATCCCGCATATCACGATGAAACTCCGTCACCATATACATCACCCCGTCATATCTCAGGTAGCAGTTTCTGTTAGCCATCTCGTTCCATCGCATCCTTACCAGCACATAGTCAGTTCCGTCAAGTGCCGACTCCCGCATCGCCTTGATACCACGGTTGAACGCCACCTGCGCCCATACACACCCA
>Ga0310691_10003721_pt1 | contig 17938 bp, 11 predicted proteins | sample 176DNAGHGlowgp2_FD_203887 | JGI IMG/M metagenome (GOLD analysis project Ga0310691, IMG submission 203887) | Sheep rumen microbial communities from Palmerston North, Manawatu-Wanganui, New Zealand - 1766 DNA GHGlow gp2 (v2) (version 2) | ecosystem: Host-associated > Mammals > Digestive system >...
GTATACTGGAGGCTTTTACCGAGGGACAGGTCGAGGATGTGGTTTATATAATCTGGCTGATCCTTCTTTTGATGAGATTCGTGTATATGGTCAGGATATATACTGGGCTGGTGCAGGTGTTTGAAATGGAAAAGGGCTGGATATGGATATTTGTACTGCTGGAGGAAGTGGCTCTGCTGGTGTGGGGCTACATGCCCGGGGTCAATCCTTCCCACAAGGCTATCTTCCCCGGCATGAAGAGGGCGCCGAAGGTGGGAAATTATGAGGCCGAGGGAGTGACAGACGGGCTTACGGTAAATATCAAGGAAAGAAGTATATGGGATTTTATTAAAAAGAAGAGGCTCATAAAGGATGTACATCTTAGCATACCTAAGGGACATATGGTTCTTTTGTTGGGAGGGTCAGGAGCCGGAAAGACTACTTTTGTGAATGCTGTCACCGGATATGAAAAGGCCCAGGCTCAGATAAAACTCGGCGACAGGGATATGTATAAGGAATACGAGGGCATGAAGTATGATGTGGGATTTGTGCCCCAGCAGGATCTGATGAGGGGAAGCGATACTGTATACAACACTCTGTATGATGCTGCCTTGATGAAGCTTCCCACAAACATGGGCTTTTTTAAAAAGAGAAAAAGAGTGATGGAAGTGCTGGAAGAATTCGGCCTGTATCCCGTGAGGATGAGCCATGTGAGTCAGTTGTCCGGCGGTCAGAGGAAGAGACTGTCTATCGCTCTGGAGTATATCTCTGATCCCCGTCTGTTTATCCTGGATGAGCCTGACTCCGGCCTGGACGGCGTGGTAGCCAGGGAGCTTTTCGAAAAACTCAGGAAGATCGCCGACCAGGGTAAGATAGTCATAGTGATAACTCATACGCCGGACCGTGTGATAAATATGTTCGACGAGGTGGTGGTCCTGGCAAAGGATAGCGAAAGGACAGGACGCCTGGCATTCCACGGTACTATAGATGAGGCCAGGGAGTTCTTTGGCAAGGAGGGCATGGAAGGAATACTTGCCAGTATCAATCAGAAGGATGAAGGTGGAGAAGGTCTTGCCGATGAGTTTATAGAAAAGTTTAATGAAAGCAGAGAGGCCGGTTGAATTGAGTAAGAAGAGAAAAAATAAAAGGGTCAGGGCAGCACAGAGCGGAAATGAAGTTTCGGGAGCTGTTTTGACAGAAGAAGTGTCTGCTGAAACTGCGGAAGAGGTTTCGACAGAAGAAGTGTCTGCTGAAACTGTGGAAGAGGTTTCGACAAAAGGAGTGTCTGCTGAAACTGCGGAAGAGGTTTCGACAAAAGGAGTGTCTGCTGAGGTCGAAGAAGCACCCGTTGAAACCAAAGAATTAAAACACACGGGACGGGCTTTCCAGGTGGTGATCTATTTCGGGAAGCTTTTCCGTATGTTCTTTTTTGAGAGCGACTGGAAGGTGCTCCCCATGTCTGCGGTGATAGCGGGTCTGGTGGCTTTTGCCGTGGGAGCGAATCTTTTTAAGACCATGGAGGGAACGTTGCTGGGCTCTTTTGCGGTTTCCTGTATCTGTATCTGGAACGGCTTTTTTAATTCGATCCAGTCTGTGTGCAGGGAGAGAGCCATCATAAAGAGAGAGCACCGGTGTGGTCTGCACATCAGTTCCTACATAGCTGCGCACATGCTGTATCAGGCGCTTCTTTGCGCGGCCCAGGTGGTTATAACCATTCAGATCCTTCGTATGACGAATGTGACTTTTCCCACTGTATCCCTGCTGACAGGAAAGCCCCTTGTGGATATCGGGATCACTCTTTTCCTTTCGATCTACTGCGCGGATATGCTGGCTATACTTGTTTCTTCCATTTCCCGCACTACCACGGCGGCCATGACCATCATGCCTTTTCTTTTGATAGTGCAGCTGGTTTTTGCGGGAGCGCTGTTCCCACTTCCCCAGCAGGCCCGTTTCCTCACGGATTTCACTATTTCAAAGTGGTCCCTTACGGCGCTGTGCGTTCAGGCTGATTACAATGACCTGCCTATGGTCACTGTATGGAATACTGCTGTTTCCATGAAGAATCTGGAGATTGAGGGAAAGAAGCCTTTGCAGGAGGCTTTGGTATATATCGAGCAGAATGGTATGAAGCAGGATATCCTTAAGGCCTGCGGAGAACAGAGCCAAAAGCCCGACTATGAATTCAGCCTTGAAAAACTGTTAAACTGCTGGCTGGGACTGTTTTTTCAGACTGCAGCCTACGCAGGGCTGGCGGTGGTATCGCTGGAATCCATAGATAAGGATAAACGTTAGCCACTAAGGGCAGACAGATGGACGACATCATTTTATATATTATAGTAAAATACGGAAGACGGATCATTTTGACAGAAGAGTTCATGCATACCTTTGAGCAGACTCATCACTTAAATACCACCGTGGGAGACCATACCCTGAGTGTGGCCGCGGAGGCAGTGAAGCTTTGTCTGATGCGGGGATACTCTGATGAAGAGACCATTAGGAATGTGGTGACGGCGGCTCTTTGTCATGACCTGGGGATCATGGGCAGGAAGGAAAAGTACAGCAATACGGCTCAGTGTTATTTAAAACATCCTTTGGATTCTGTGGATGTTTATATGGGCGTGACGGGAGAGCAGGAAGAGAGGGTGATGGATTCCATCAGGAATCATATGTTTCCCGTAAAGCCCGGTATGCCCAGGTATAAGGAAGGCTGGATACTGACACTGGCTGATAAGATAAGTTCTTTTAAGGAAAAAATGGGGAAACAGGCTGTCACGGAGTCGGTCAGAAGGGAGATCCTGGATCGCATCCAAAAGCCCCATGCAAATGAATTCGGTGACAGTATCATCGAACTGTTTTCGGATATTCCCTGCATGGAAAGTGAAAGGATTGTATTAAAGCAGATAACCCGTGATGACGCCACACAGTTGGAGCGGCTGATCTCATCGAAAAAGGTCTATGAGTATGAGCCGACTTTTCTTTTTGAGAAAAAGTATGAAAGTGCACAGCGGGTAATAGATCATCTGTATGATGAAGGCCTCAGTGAATCCATGATACTGGGGATATATTGTGACGGTGATTTTTGTGGGCTGTCAGAATATTACGGATACAGGGCACATATCCATAAGATCAGTGTGGGATACAGGCTGCTGGAGGATTACTGGGGACGGGGCATCGCCACGGAATCTCTGGGACTGATGCTAAAATATCTCAATGACCGGACGGACGTGGGCATAGTGACTGCCAGCACCATTCCGGAAAATAAAGCGTCAGCAAATGTGCTTAAGAAAAACGGTTTCGACCTGGTGGTGTCGGGATCGCAGGAAGACTGGGGCTATGAGAAAATGCTTCCTACGGACAAGTGGATCAGGTAATGGGGGAAAATTAATATGAAATCTTATACATGTAAATGCAATCAAAAAGAAATTCCGGGAGTTCTGGATCATATTCAGGAGTGTCTTGTAAAGAAAAAGCTTGATAAGAAAAAACGCGTTCGTGCCATGCTGGTTGCCGAGGAGATTCTTGGCGAGTTATGTCGGAACGCTAAGGAAGGAAGCCAGATCCGCGTAGACGTCGGAGGCATCCTGGGAAATATTGAGATACGTTACAGGTGTAACGGTAAGCTGTTTTATGTCTCTGATATTCAAGAGAGAATGCTCTTTACAGAGAATGACAAGGATAATGATGAGGCTAATATAGTCATACGGGATCTGATGGAACGGCTTTTCGGCGATACCATCAGTATACGAAATGACAGGGGAGTAAACAATGTAACCCAGACCGTAAAAAAGTCAGCATATATATCTCTTATCTATACCCTTGCCGCCCTGGTGCTCGGTGTGATCACAGGACTTCTCATCCAGTCTTTTCTTCCGGCCGAAACCGGTAAAGCCATTTCCGGAGCTGTCTTTATACCGATCTATACAGTATTCATCAACGCACTGAAAATGATAGTCGGTCCTCTCGTATTCTTTTCGATCGCGGCAAGTATTTCGGAGTTTTCGGATCTGAACGCTTTGGGACGCCTGGCGGGGCAGAATATAATGATGTATGTGATAACCTCCATTATTGCCATCTGTGTCGGAATGCTGGCATACAGGATATTCCCAATAGGAAATCCGGATCTGGTCAAAGCGGTTAATGCTGAGGTGGCATCGGAAACCGTCGCAAAGGGAGAAGCCACAAGCATATCCATAAAGGATACTCTGGTCAGTATCGTTCCCAGTGATGTGGTAACGCCATTTCAGAAGTCTGATATGCTGCAGATCATCTTTATGGCAGTCCTTCTGGGAATAGCAGCAGCTTCTCTTTCGGGAAAGGTTCCTTTGCTTCGGGATATGATAAGAGCAATGGATAAATGTTTTTCAAAGATCACGGGAGGCATAGTGACTTTTGTTCCTCTTATTGTCTTTTGTTCCATGGCCAAAATGATGCTCGGTATGAATCTGACGAACCTTAAGGATGTATTGATATGGACCCCTGTTATCTATTTTGGGGATATCATCATGATATGTATTTATCTCCTGATCCTGCTTGTTGTAGGAAGACTGAATCCGTTAAAATTTTTGGAAAACTTTTATCCTGCCATGTTATCGGGCTTTACACTTGCTTCCAGTAATGCTGCACTCCCCACTTCGATCAAGCAGTGTGAGCGTATGGGAATTTCTAAAAGAATATATTCCTTTTCCCTGCCTCTTGGCGCCACGATCAATATGGACGGGAATTGCATTACCCTGATCATATCGGCACTGTTTTTTGCCAGAATTTACGGAATACCTGTCACAGCAAATATGCTGATCTCTCTGTTCATTGCCATTCTTGTGCTTTCAATGGGCAGCCCGGGTGTCCCCGGCGGAAATCTGGTATGCCTGACCCTTCTCATCCCGCAGATCGGTGTTCCCGCCGAAGCGATCAGTCTTGTAATGGGTCTCTATCCCATAATCGGCATGATGCAGGTTATGGCAAACATAACCGGAGATGCGGTGGTAACAGCAGTTATCGCAAACCGGGCAGGCTTGCTTGATAAAGAAAAGTATAATAAGGCCTGAAAGTATAATCCTATCTTGACATAACTATTTTATAAGCGTAATATCATAAACAGGAAACGGGTTTTCACCGCACATCTTGTTGCGGCCTGCTCGTTTCTTTTTTTATTGCCAAGATATCATACAAGTATTTTTTATGGTTTTCCGAATGGTTTACTAATAAGCGGGCTCCAAAAATATTATATCTGACTAAAACATCATCTTCATATACCGGAAGCCCGAAACGTACTTCATATCTATACCAACCGTTTTTATTTTCTGCTTGACAGGTGTTTCAAATTTATTTTATCATTAACAAATCGGACGGATTAAATTCATTTCATATCCGGCCGCGGATTTCATAGCGACGCACTTTCACATCGTCGCGAAGATCCCATTTTTTTAATATCACGAAGGCACCGGTTGTGTGTTTGCATCGGTGTGCGTAGTGATCAAAAATGAAATTGCATTGTAGCTATTGGAGTTTGTCAATATCTTTGACAAAATGATATTGCTTGACTTACCCTATAAAATAGGGTAAAATGGGGGCGCAAATGATAAAAATGCGAACATTTATCGAAGAGCCAATGTTCACCAAAAAGTGGAAAGAACTGGGCTTTGATGATAATGATCTTTATGAGTTGGAAAAACAGATTTTGTACAATCCGGAAGCCGGAGTGATGATGGAAGGAACCGGAGGAATCCGTAAATTACGATTTGCATTTGAGGGAAAAGGGAAAAGCAAAAGTACGAGGGTGTGCTATGTTGATTTTGCTGTTTTTGAAGTGGTTCATTTACTGACTGTTTTCCCAAAGGATCTGCAGGATAACCTCACAGATATGCAAAAGAAAATTCTTAAAACAAAAGTGAAGGAATTAAAAGAGTATGACAGGAGGCATAGACCATGAATACTTTATTTGACGAGTTGAATGAAGCCTTAGATTCTGCACTTCAAGCAAGACGTGATAATATCCCGTTAAGAACTGTGACCTTGTCTGTAGAACCTCTTCGTGATTATACACCTGAAGAGATCAAAGGAATCAGGAATAAATTTGGCTTTACGCAGAAAGGTTTTGCCATATATATGGGAGTATCACAAAAAACAGTTGAGGCATGGGAAAAAGGAACAAACAGACCAACCGGTCCGGTGAGACGTTTATTAACGATGATCGAAGGCGTAGAGAATAATGATTTCCCTTTTGCAATTGTCGAAAAAACAGGGAATTAAAGTCGTGAGCCTTAATTTGATACAATAGTCGGAATATGTTATTATTATTGAAATATGGGAAATGAAGGGTTGACAAAGTGATTTATTTAAATCATAGTTTACATACATACATACATACATACATACATTTTCTGACGTGATTTTGCGTCAGGTTTTATTTGTGTACATATTAGTAACACTCTGTTTCGGACAATGCCGAGACAGAGTGTTTTTGTTTTATTTGAAGCAAGATAGAAAATAAATATCTTTATAATAAAAGAAAGCATGGAACGTGTTCTAAGGAGGAAAAGACTATGAAAAAGAACATTTTTTCAAACAGATCAAAAACTGAATATAAGAGAATGATGGCAAGGTATCTGATCGTGATGCTCCTGGGACTGCCTATTGTGGCTAACCTTAACGAGTATGCATTTGCAGATGATATTGTAACATTCGATCCCGGCGTAGAGTATACAGAGGATGTGCAGGATGCTGATATCATGGAAACAAAGTATGAGAATATCAACGAAGCAGATAATGAAATGCTTGAATTAGCCGGCTTAGAAGACATAACTGATGATGAAGTCATAGAATGTTCTGAATCAACTGAAGCAGGAAACCCTGATGTCGAAGAACCGGCTTTAGGAAGACTTTACGAAGATGTCTATATGCCTACAGAGTTCTACAATCATTGGAATGCTTATGCTAAACTGAAATTCGGTGATAAAGTTAAAGCAGTTGCGGGTGTCAACACTTTAACTGGAGTCAGTGACATAGATCTCCTCGGCGGTTACGATAAAGAAAATAACTGCTGGTATGGCGTGGCGAGGATACCAGAATATGAGACGTATGACAGGAATAAGGACGGTTTTGATAATATAACCGGTTCAGCAATAGTACGGATAGATGGAGTTGACAAAGTTGAGTTAGATAAGGAATACGATGCCACTTACCTTTATGATTGTAACCTTTACTTTAATAGTTATCCGCTCGACGAACCTTTTACAGTGCAATATAAAGATGGCAGAATTTATACTACGGCTTTGTGGACTTTCTACCGCATATATGATAGTTCATTTACTAAAAAAATAGAATGCGGTTATGATATGTACTTAAATTCTTGTTATATGTGCCTATTATATTCTACAGATATCAGTGGTAATAATATAAAGCTCCATTACCGCTACGCGGATCTTGAATATGATATGACCAAGAAAACACCATGGTATGCAAATTTAAGATATTTATATAACACACAAACACAAATAATAGATGGAAATGAGCGATATTGGAAATACAACGGATTTGCATGGCATGACGGCAAATGGCAAGGGGCTTTTGTATGCAATGCATGGGATGACAAGAATGAAAAGAGTATACATCTTGATACGGCATATGAGCCTCTTCCTAATGGCATTATATCAGACGATGACATAGGAGGATTCCTATCACCCTCTGATTATTGGTTTGATAAAAGGAATGCGACAGAGGAGCCTGAGCTTTTCAGTTTAGGTCCGAAATATTACGGAGCAAGGGATGGCGGCGACTGTGCCCGCTACCTACTACATTGGCTTTATGATAACGGATACAAAAAACATCTTTATATTGACAGTCTGCCGTACTCGAAAACGGATGCGCGTATATATGAATATGTATGGGGTCCCGAAATACTTGATAAATACGGTAAGGGGGATTATGATATAGAAAAATATTCATGGTACGAAGAGGGGCATAATTATACTGATAATGATATAGCCTATGTCTATACGGACGGTACAATAAAAAAAGGCGGCGAAGTTGTAAAACCTGGCAAGAAAGATGATCCCTCCGGAGATATTACCGAGGATGATATACCTGCCCCTAAGACTATTGAATATAACTTAGGTCCTGTCGTAGTCAAGAATCAACTCGACATCAAGCAGCTTGTAAGTTCCAATTCCGCTGTTAAGATGAAGTATAAGGTGGATAATAAGAAGATCGCCAAAGTAAACAGCAAGGGCATTATGACCGGCAAGAAAGCTGGATATGTGACCGTAACAGGCTATGCCAAGGTAAGGACTTCTTCAAATAATAAAAAGAAGTGGGTGTGGAAAGAAACCGGCTCTGTAAAGGTAGAAGTCACAAGACCTTCTTTCAAAGGTTTGGATAAGAACACCCTTACTATAAAATTCAAAGGTGAGCCGGTTGACCTTAATGATTATATTACCAATGAGAGCCCTATGACACCTACTTTCTCTGTAAATAGGAGTGGTATGGTAAAGGTAAACAATGACGGTACTATCGAAGCCACCGGCGAGGGCAAGGCTAAGGTGACTGTAATGTTCGGTAAGTATAAGATGAAGTTAAAGGTTTTAGTTACACCCTAAACTGCATCTTGATATAGCAAGCATCATATCTCATAATAGATTATCCCCGTTTCATATGAAGCGGGGATGATTATTATTTTTCTGCTTGACAGGGGTTTCAAATTTATTTATTATTTTAACAAATCGGACGGATTAAATTCATTTCATATCCGGCCGCGGATTTCATAGCGACGCACGATCATATCGTCGCGAAGATCCCATTTTAAAAATGTCACGAAGGTGCTGATTTGTGTTTAGAATCATACCTGAATCTTGACAATTATAAATAATTTGATACAATCATAGCCAAAGGAGGGTCCTGCCTAAAGAAGTGGACGTTGAACAGAGTAGTATCGCCTGTAAAGGTGAACTATGACAAGGGCTATGGAAACATAGTCCTTTTGTTTTAGGAGATTATATGGAACATGATTTTAATTTGTATTGGATTGACATGAAATATATACGCAATCTTCAGAATAAAGATAAACGTGTGTATAGCGTCAGTCCTCAGCAAGGAAAACAAAATAGACCTTATCTTGGAATTTTAGTGCTTATACATGGTCAAAAATACTGTATTCCTCTTTCTAAGGTGAAAAATAAATATTTAAACATGAAAGATCATATAGATTTTTCTCGTATAATTGTAGATGATGAAGTTATTGCAGGACTTAATTTCAGCAGAATGATCCCAGTAGAAATTGCTCAACTATCAAAGGCGGATCTAAAAATAAGAAAGAGAGATAATTCTGAAGTTAAAAGGCGAAAAGAAGCGTATAAGAAGGAATTGAATTGGTATAATACTCAGATAAAACATAAATGTCAAGAAAAAATCTATTTTTGCTTGACAGTTGTTTCAAATTTATTTATTATCATTAACAAATCGGACGGATTAAATTCATTTCATATCCGGCCGCGGATTTCATAGCGACGCACTATCACATCGTCGCGAAGATCCCAATTTTTAAATATCACGAAGGCACCGGTTTTGTGTGTGTGCATTGGTGTGCCAAGTGATCATATTCAGCATTTTGCGCTATTGCGCGGAAATGGAGGTGTGGATGTATTTTTGCATTAACTCCTTTGCCTTAAGCGGCCTGTCCGTGCTGCCGGTGTCTGTGGAGGCGGATATTTCCGACGGTCTGCCTGTCATGGATCTGGTGGGATATCTGGGCAGCGAGGTGAAGGAAGCCAGGGAAAGGGTGAGGACTGCTCTTAAAAACAGCGGCTTTACCATTCCTGTCAAAAGGATCACCATCAATGTTTCCCCTGCCAGCATCAGAAAACAGGGCACGGCTTTTGACCTGCCCATCGCCCTGTCCATGATGGTGTGCATGGAACTCATCGCCCCGCAGTGTCTTGAAGGGTGCGCCGTGATGGGGGAGCTTAGTTTGAATGGTGACATTCAGGGGATAAACGGCGTGCTGCCACGGGTTTTAAAGGCCAGGGAGATGGGTTTTAAATCCTGTTTTGTGCCCCTTGAAAATGCTGCCGAGGGAGGCATGGTGGACGGGATCGACGTATACGGCGTGGATTCCCTTACAGGCATGTGTGCGCATTTTTCGAAGGAGGCGGTCATTGCGCCCACAAAAACCGATCTTGATGAAATATTGAATGATACGGTGAGGGAAAAGTGTGAGGATTTTGCGGATATAAGGGGACAGCCCCTTATCAAGAGGTGCATGAAAATATCGGCAGCGGGCCTTCACAATGTGCTTATGATAGGTCCGCCTGGGGCGGGTAAGACCATGTCGGCCAGCCGCATGGCAGGCATACTGCCGCCGCTTACAAAGGATGAATGTCTGGAACTTACCAAGATATATTCCGTGGCGGGGATGCTGCCTGAGAGCGGGATGATACTAAGGCGTCCGGTTGTGAGTCCTCATCATACATGCACACCCCAGGCCCTGGCCGGTGGTGGGAATATACCCAGACCCGGCGCTATCTCACTGGCGCATAAGGCCGTGCTCTTCCTGGATGAGCTGCCGGAGTTTAAAAAAGAGGCGCTGGAAATTTTGCGACAGCCTCTGGAGGAAAAGAAGGTACACATAGCCAGGGCAAACGCCAACTATACCTATCCCGCCGACTTTCTTCTGATAGCGGCCATGAATCCCTGCAGGTGCGGATACTACCCTGATATGAAAAGGTGCAGCTGCACCATAAAGGATGTGAAGAACTATCTGTCACGGATCAGCGGACCGCTTCTTGACCGGATCGATCTGTGCATAGAGGTGGGAGAGATAAGCTACGATGAACTGTCGGGAGAAGGCGCGCCTGATTTTTTTACGGATGGGACGCGGCCGATGATGTCAGGGGATCAAGAAGTGATAAGGGAAGAGAGTACTGAGGATATTTTGAGGGATGTGATGGCGGCCAGGGAAAGGCAGTCCTTCAGATTCAGGAGCGAAGGGATAAGCGTGAATTCCCAGATGAATCCATCGATGATCATGAAGTACTGTCAACTGGGACGGCGGGAAAATCTGCTGTTAAAAGAAGCGTTTAAGCGGTTAAATATGTCGGCCAGAGCTTATCACAGAACTCTTAAGGTGGCCAGGACCATAGCCGATCTGGCGGATTCGGAAAAGATAGATGAAAAGCATCTGTATGAAGCCATATCCATGAAGATCCCGGATAAGACTTACGGCAATATGGGGGGATGAGATGCGGATGGTTTTGAGGACGCATGTAAAGCGCACTATTCGGTCAATATCTGAGGGAACAGATGATCAGGATTAAGAACAGAGCAGAAATGTAGGGAGAAAAATGAGTGAGAATAAAAAAGATTACAGATATGTGAGCAGGCTGGATGCGGACTACCCTTACAGACTGGAGCGGATGATGAATCCTCCCGCGGGTATCTATGTGAAGGGGCGTCTGCCGGATGAGAATGTTCCCAGCGTAGCGATAATCGGTTCCAGGCTTTGTTCCCAGTATGGAAGACTGGCTGCGGAGGAGTTTGGGAGAGTACTGGCCCTTAACGGAGTACAGGTGATCAGCGGTCTGGCCAGAGGTATAGACGGCATAGCCCAGCTGGCGGCCAGTGAGGCAGGGGGAAGCTCTTTTGGGATACTGGGGTGCGGTGTGAATGTGGTTTATCCGGCGGAAAACAAGAGAATATATGAAAAGGTGCTGGAAAACGGCGGGCTGATCTCACAGTTTAAGCCGGATGCAAGTCCCATGAAAGCATATTTTGCGGAGCGTAACAGTCTGATATCAGCACTTTCCGACCTGCTTCTGGTAGTGGAGGCAAAAGAAAGAAGCGGTACCCAGATAACCGTCAGATGTGCCCTGGAACAGGGGCGTGATATCTATGCGGTGCCGGGGCGGATAAACGATATCTGTTCGGCGGGCTGCAATGAGCTGATAGCAGCGGGCGCCGGGATCGCCGTGAGTCCTGAGAGCGTACTGAATGCTTTGGGGATTTATCCGGAATATGATTTTAAGACAGACAGTGTGAAAGAGAAAAGACCTAAGCTGGAGCGTCTGGAAAAAAAGGTATATGAACAGTTGGATCTGTACGCCATGTCTTTGGGTAGGATAGCCATACTCACAAGGATCCCCGTGCCTGAGCTGTCGACCATATTGTTTCATCTGATGTTGAAAGGGTATGTGAGGGAAGAGGGGAGGAATTATTACGCGAGAGTGCAGGAGAATATCCGGCAGATGGTTTGAAAAAATAAAAATAACAGGTGTTTGGAAGATAGTGTAAGAAAAAGTTTTAGTTGTTTATCAATTAAAGTATATATGAGGAGGGAGATTATGAAAAAAGAAAGATTGAAACTGATGATGGTATTTTCGCTGGCGCTGAGCCTGATATCGGCGGACATCACGCCGGGGCTGACTGTGCTGGCAGGACAGAGTGAAGATAGATACGAAGATGAATATGAAGAAATGATTTTACAGGAAGAGTCGGAATCTTTGCTTGCCGAAATGGATTCGGTGGTTACGGATGTGGGGGATATTGGATCAGATACATTCTCTTCACAGGAAGAGGTGCAAGATACGAATGATCAGACGAATGATCCTCGCGATACAGATGATATGGTGGATCAAGAATTGACGGATAAGCAGGAGAAGGTGTCTGATCCTGAAGACTTATCTGTCGGAAGTGATATTTATGCAGAAGATGAGCCGGAACTTAATAAGAAAAAGAAGGATTCCGGAAAAACGGTCAGTGGAAACGACTCTTCGGAAAAAGAATCTGACAAAACATCAGCTTCCGAAAATAAGACAAAAAAACAGGTGGTTAAATATACCGTGCTAAAAGGTGAAACCGTCAAATGTGATTTTGGAAGTTCTGATGCGAAGTCGACTTACCTGGTGCCGGCTAAGTATGCGGACAGGGTGGCTGTGGATGAAAACGGAGTCATCACCGGTCTGTCTAAAGGCAAGGCAGTCATACTGGCTACGGTAAACGGCGTGGAATATAAAATTAAAGTAAGGGTGAGGGATCCATATCTTTCAGTCACCGAGGGCTGTGTGGCTAAAGGAGGAAAGCTTAAGATAAAGCTTAAGGATTCGGATAAGTCGGCAGTCTGGAAATCCTCCGATGAGGAGGTGGCCACCGTGGTCAAGGGCAAGGTCAGGGGAATAAATAAAGGACGCTGCATTATAACCTGTACTTACATGGATAAGGACTATAACTGCTCTCTGTGCGTGGATGAAGCGACGCTGACTACGGGCGAGCTGGTGCTTAAATGCGGCGAGACCAAGAGAGTGGGCATATACGGCATAGCGGATCCTGCTTATGAGGAGCACTGGTTCACAAAGGGAAAAGGGACAGTTTTTACCTTGACTGATAATGGAGCGGTGACCGGAGTAAAGAAGGGCAAAGGAAAAATCTGCATTACCAGAGGAAAGAAGAAATATAAGATCAAAGTAAAGGTTACGGAGGAGGCAGCGACTGACAATTCTTCCGATGATAATTATGAGCTTTTAAAGGTGATAGCCGATGAAAAGACAAAGTGTCACGACATAGTGGAAAAGATATACGCAAACGCAGCAAATTCCATGTATGTAAAGCGTGAGGAACTGGGGCATGATTATGAGGAAAATTCCTTTACCGGCGCCACTTGTGTGGAGCATGCCTTTTGTATGTTGAAATGTAAAAGATGCGGCGAGGTGGTTAAGGAGGATAAGTCGCTGACAGAATATCCCCTTAAGCCTCATAACCTGACAAATATATCTAACAGGGACGGAAACGGAACCGGCAGTATCTGGCATTGCTCTGTCTGTGGTGGTGATTTCGTGCTGACCAGCGGAGGTGAATATGTAAGGCTGGATGATAACGGAAAGGATGGTTCGTCATCATCGGGAAAAGACGGCGGCTCATCCGGGGATAAAGATGATGGTTCATCCTCAGGTAAGGACCAAGGCTCTTCTACAGGAAAAGACGGTGACTCGTCATCAGGAAAGGATAACGGATCCTCTACAGGTAAAGATGATGGCTCATCCTCGGGCAAGGACGGCGGATCTTCCACAGGTAAGGATGATGGTTCATCCTCGGGAAAAGACGGCGACTCCTCCTCCGGAAAGGATGGCGGATCATCTTCGGGCAAGGATGACGGTTCATCCTCAGGAAAAGATGATGGTTCCTCCTCGGGCAAGGATGGCGGCTCATCCTCCGGAAAAGACAGCGGCTCATCCTCGGGCAAGGATGACGGATCCTCTTCCGTAAAAACCTATAAATATACCATTACCTATGAAAACACCCTGAGTGCTAATAATGTCAATCCCCCGGGATATGATGACGGAGATGATATCATAGAACTCCTGCCGCTTAATAAGAGAGGATATGAGTTTATAGGCTGGTTTGATGAAAAGGGAAACCAGGTGGACTGCATAGATCCTTCCTTAAGAAGAAACAGGATATTGAGAGCAGAATGGGAAGTGATAGAATACAGGATCAAATATATAAGCACGGTCTCTTCATGTCTGATCCCTGAAGAAAACCCGTTAAGCTACACGGTGGAGGATGAGATAGTATTAAAAAATCCCGTGGAGGCAGTGGGCTATGAGTTTACCGGCTGGACGGGAACGGGAGTCCCCGACGAGCGGATGAGGGTGGTGATCTCTAAGGGAAGCGTGGGAAGCAGAACCTTTATGGCCCATTTTAAACCCGTGGAGTATAAGATCGAATATGTGATGAACGGAGGAGATAATCATCCCGACAATCCCACACATTACACTATAGAAGATGAGGTGGTTTTTGGGGAACCCTTCAGGCAGTATTATTCCTTTGACGGATTCCATACTTCGGGAGTGCTGTCGCCGGAATCCAGGCTCGATGGCATCCCTGTCGGGAGTCACGGGGATCTGCGGCTTTATGCCAAGTGGAATAAAAATATATTTGATTATGAGGTAAAGGAGGTCAGCACGGTCTATGATGGTGAATGTCACGGCGTGGATATGGTCTGCAATACTCCCGGAACGAAGATAACCTACAGGGACTCAAAGGATGAAGGCTTCACTGATGCAAAGCCCGTGTACACGGACGCAGGGATATATACTACCTATTATAAACTGGAAAAGGATAATTATGAGACGGTGACCGGTTTTGAGACTGTGTATATCGATAAGGCTCCCGGCAGTGTCACAGATGCAAAGGCTGTGAATTCCGTATATAACGGCAGCGCCCAAAAACTGATGGAGACTGCACTCAGCGACACCGGCAGAGTGGTTTACAGCCTGGGCAGCACTTCCATGGGTGAGTATTATGACTATATACCCACAGCCTTAGATGCGGGGAGTTATTATGTCTGGTATTACAGCGTAGGTGACGCTAACCATTATGATTCCGATAAAAAATGCGTTCAGGCAAAGATAGATAAGGCAGCGGGCAGGGTGAAGTCTGCTCCTTTAGCAAAGAGCCTGACCTATAACGGCACCTCTCAGACTCTTGTAAAGGCCGGAGTGGCAGAAGGCGGCACCATATATTACAGGATAGGAAATACTGCCTCCTTTGATTCCTATCTGCCTACTGCGACGGACGCAGGAGTCTATACCATATATTATTACTGCGTGGGGGATAAGAACCATTACGATTCATCCGTGGGCTCCGTGAATGTGACCATTGCAAAAAAGAATATGGAAGTGTCCGTTACCGACGGCACCTTTGCCTATACGGGTAATCCGGATACGGGCGGGGCCAAGGTGGTGGTCAGTGAGCCTGTGTCGGGATACAGCCTGACCTATGGCACTACGCAGGGAGTTTATGATAAGACCGCCATGCCGGCTTTTACTACGGTAGGTACCCACACCGCATATTACAGGGTGGAAGCACCCAATTATAATGTGGCCACCGGCAGCTTTAATATAATAGTAGAAAAAGGAGTGGGGTCGTATAGGGGAGTGATGGCCAAAACCCTCACTTATACGGGGACTTTACAGGAACTGGTAACGGCAGGCAGCACTGACACCGGAACCATGTATTACAGCTTGAACAGGGACAGCGGATTCACAAAGACCATCCCCACCGCGTTGAATGCGGGTAATTATTTTGTGTACTATTATTCAAGGGGAAATGATAATTACAATGATTCGCAAAAGGGAGCAGTGAAGGTTACCATTAAAAAGGCACCGCTGTATATGAGTTTTTCACCTTCTTATTTTTATAAGACGGGATATGCGGAGTATCCTGACATAAAGGTGACCTCAAGCGCTCAGCTGGCGGGAGATGAAAAAGTATGCGTATATTTTAAGGGCAAAGACGGAAGCACCTGGAAGTCCTTCCCGGAGAACGCATCTTCCTATCCCGGTTACAGTTCGTCCCTGCCTTTTAATTTTACGATCAAAAAGTCTCCACTGGCATTTATCACGGATTATCCCAATATAAATGAAGGAACCTATTCCCTTAATTACATGGCCAAGGTCATGAACGGAGGCTACGGGGGAAGTAAAAGCGATAATTTTGAGACTGTGACCGCTACATGTACTTATTCAATAAGAATATGGAATTAAGCCCTGTCTGAAAAAAAGTGAATAAAAAGAGTCCTGTTTGGGGTAAAAAGATTGTTAAAAAAAAGACTTGTTTTTTTCAAACATATAAAGTACAATGTATTCCGTCAGTTTGACGTATGTATTTTTATTAATTTCAGGAGGGATTAAAAATGGCAGTTAAAGTAGCAATTAACGGATTTGGTCGTATCGGTCGTCTTGCTTTCAGACAGATGTTTGGAGCAGAAGGGTATGAGATAGTTGCAATCAACGATCTTACATCTCCCAAGATGCTGGCTCATCTTCTTAAGTATGATTCATCTCAGGGTAAGTACGCACTTGCTGATACAGTAAGCGCAGGTGAGGATACCATCACCGTTAACGGAAAGACCCTTAAGATCTATAAGGAGCCCGATGCAAACAATTGCCCTTGGGGTGAGCTCGATGTAGACGTTGTTCTTGAGTGCTCAGGCTTCTATGCTTCCAAGGATAAGGCTCAGGCTCATATCAATGCCGGCGCAAAGAAGGTTGTTATCTCTGCTCCCGCAGGAAATGATCTGCCTACCATCGTATTCAACGTAAACCATAAGACACTTAAGGCTGATGACAAGATCATCTCCGCTGCTTCATGTACCACAAACTGCCTTGCACCCATGGCTAAGGCTCTTAACGATCTGGCTACCATCAAGTCAGGTATCATGAGCACCATCCATGCATACACAGGCGATCAGATGATCCTTGACGGACCTCAGAGAAAGGGCGATCTGAGGAGATCACGCGCAGGCGCTATCAACATCGTTCCCAACTCAACAGGTGCTGCAAAGGCAATCGGTCTGGTTATCCCCGAGCTTAACGGCAAGCTCATCGGTTCCGCTCAGCGTGTACCCACCCCTACAGGTTCTACCACTATCCTGGTTGCTACCGTAGAGAAGAGCGTTACCAAGGAAGAGATCAATGCAGCTATGAAGGCAGCTTCAAACGAGTCCTTCGGTTACAATGAGGAAGAAATCGTTTCTTCAGATATCGTAGGTTCTACCTATGGTTCAATCTTTGATGCTACACAGACCATGGTTGGCGAGGACAATCTGGTACAGGTTGTTTCATGGTATGACAATGAGAACTCATACACCAGCCAGATGGTTCGTACCATCAAGTATTTCGCTGAGCTTGCATAATCTTTTACCGCAGGTTTTGTGATCAAGTGGTTTTACGGCCCGGCCCCTTAGGGTCGGGTCGTTTTTGTTGCTCGAAAGTAATGATAAATATCTAAGGAGGAAAATATGGCACTTAATAAAAAGACTGTTGATGATTTTAATGCAGCAGGTAAGAGAGTACTGGTAAGATGTGATTTTAACGTACCCCTCAAGGACGGACAGATCACGGATGAGACACGTATCGTAGCGGCTCTTGATACCATTAAGAAACTGATAAACGACGGCGCTAAGGTTATCCTT
>Ga0310691_10003722_pt1 | contig 17920 bp, 16 predicted proteins | sample 176DNAGHGlowgp2_FD_203887 | JGI IMG/M metagenome (GOLD analysis project Ga0310691, IMG submission 203887) | Sheep rumen microbial communities from Palmerston North, Manawatu-Wanganui, New Zealand - 1766 DNA GHGlow gp2 (v2) (version 2) | ecosystem: Host-associated > Mammals > Digestive system >...
TGAGCTTATCGGGGTTCGAGGCGAAATACTCGCGTTCGATGGTCTTTCCGTTGCGCATATACCTATCTTTTATAATTGCAGAGTCGAGGCTCAACGAACGATGATAGTCGCTGACGGCTCCGAGTCCGAGGTCCTTGATATGCAGCGTGCCGAGGGGTTGGAAAAATTGCGAGTTAGGCCCCTGCACATAGTGCTGCAGCGAGTCGGCGAGCTTATAGTCCTCATTGAAGAGTGCCTCGCGGATCTTCGGAATCCACTTGTGGGCATCCTTGTCCAGATCTCTGTCCACGGGCTTGCCCGTCCACAGGGTGATGTCGTTCAGATAGATGATGTTGTCGTCCGTGCCTCCATAGACCAGTGCTCCGAGCTTGCCGTTGCCGATGGGCAGCGACTCTTCGAAGAATACTGCCGGCTTGTCATACTGCAGCACCATCGGTGCCTGCTCCTGTGCTGTCAGGCTTGTCGTGGCAAACAGGCTCAGGGCGAGTAGTAAATGCTTTTTTCTCATAACGGGATGATATATTATTGTAGTTATTTTGCTGCAAAGTTAGTGAAAAATGGATAATGTACAATAAATAATGGATAATTTTTGTGGCTGAAGCAAATTTTTCACTTTTCACTATTCACTTTTCACTTTTTTGTTGTATCTTTGACCCGAAATCGTAAAAATAATCGTGATGATGAAGTCAATTCGTTATGCTTTGTTGCTCTTGGCAGTGATGTCATTCAATGTGTCTGTGAAGGGACAGAGTGTCAAGGAGGTGATCGACAGTGTCAAGTCGGGCGTCAAGGCCGGCAGTGTGAAGGAAGCCGTATCGGTGGTGAAGGGAGCCTTCGAGGAGAAGGTGGCGACAGCCGAGACGATTATCGGCACCTGGGTGTATAAGGAGCCTGCCGTGATGGTCACCTCTGGCCGTATCATCGCCAAGGCTATCGGCAATGCCTCTGCAGGGAAACTGGAGAAGCTGCTGACCAATTACTTCAAGAAGGCGGACATCAACCCCCAAAACACCTATTTCACTTTTAGGAAGGACGGCACCTTTATCCGCTGTGTGGCTGGTCATAAGGCTGAAGGACACTGGATGTTGGGCGACAAACTGCTGTTGGGCATCCACAATGTCCAGACGGCAGCGGTGACCCAGCATCTGGAAAACGGAGAGCTGACGCTTGTGGTGTCGGCAGGTAAGATCATGGGTGCGATGGTGTCTCTGGGTGCCATCCACGACACAACGACGAACAATGCCATCGTCAAGCTGTCCAAGAAACTGAAGGGCATCGAGGGTGGCTTTGCCTTGGAGAAGAAACCTTAACACGTGACGTTATGCAATCGATAAGAAATTTGAACGACATGATTGTCTTCCTGCAGCAGCGGGGCGACAAGAAGCGCGTGGCTGTGGTGTGTGCCAACGATGCCAGCACCCGTTATGCAGTTGAGAAAGGACAGGAGATGGGATTCATCGAGCCCATCTATGTCGATGGCGACGACAAGGAAGAGTGTGCCCGTCGCGCCGTGGCGCTCTGTAAGAGTGGCGAGGCTGACATCCTGATGAAGGGCCTCGTCAACACCGATGTCATCCTGCGGGCCATCCTCGATCGTGAGACGGGCATATTGCGCCCTGGTCATGTATTGACACATATCGCGATGGCTGAGATTCCGAAGTATGAGAAGCTGCTCTTCTTCACCGATGCCGCTGTCATACCTGTGCCTACCGACGCCCAGCGCCGTCAGCAGATACACTATGTGAACTACGTCTGCCACGCCCTCGGCATCGAGGAGCCTCGTATCTCTCTGATCCATTGTGCCGAGAAAGTCAGCGCCAAGGTCTTTCCTTATACCGTCGACTATCTGGAGATCATCGCCGAGGCCCAGACAGGCAAGTTCGGACGCTGCATCATCGACGGCCCCCTCGACCTGAAGACGTCCCTTGACAGCGTCAGCCTCCGTGAGAAAGGCATCCACAGCATCATCGACGGACAGGCCGATGCCCTCATCTTCCCTGATATCGTGGCTGGCAACGTCTTCTATAAGACACTCACCCTCTTCGGCTATGCCAAGACGGCAGGCGTGCTGCAGGGCACACAGTGCTGTTGCGTGTTGCCTTCAAGGGCCGACAGCCCAGACTCGAAGTATTACTCCTTAGCCCTCGCAGCCATCTGACCTTTATTTCTTTGAGGTTTGAGGCTTGAGGTTTGAGGCTTGAGGTTTGAGGATTGAGGATTGAGGATTGAGGTTTCACCTTTACAACAGCCGCTTGGCGAAATACCTGACGGGATACCAAACGGCAAGGAAGCCTACGATCAGGACGGTGACGAAGATGAGGATGATGTCCTCGGGATGGACGCTGACGGGATAGGCATTGATGATGAACGAGCCGCTGCTGGAGCCTAAGGCCACTAGTCCGAACTGCTGCTGTGCCCAGCAGAGCAGCAAGCCGATGACGATGCCGATGACGGCTCCGATGGCAGAGATGATGCGCCCTTCGAACAGGAAGATGCGCACGATCTGCTTGTCTGAGGCGCCCAGGTTACGCAGGGTCACCACGTCGTCCTTCTTATCGATGATCAGCATCGAGAGTGAGCCGATGATGTTGAAGCAGGCCACCATCAGGATGAATGTCAGGAAGATGTAGGCGATGAGCTTCTCGATCTTCATGATCTTAAACGTATCGTCCTGCTGCTCGAAGCGGTCCTTCACGACGAACTTCGAACCGCAGAGTTCGCGTATCTCGTCCTTCACGGCATTGAACCTGCTGCCAGGCTTCAGCCGCAGCTCCAGGGACGACAGCATGCCCTGCTGGTCGAAGATGCGGCGTGCAAAGCCGATGCTGGTGAGGATGTAGTCCTTGTCGTACTTCGCCTGTTTCACATTGAAGAGCACGCCAGGCGAGTAAAGCTCGTCCTCCTCAAAAGCATCGTCAGGATTGGTCATGTCGAACTGTCCCTGTCGCCTTGGCGCATAGATCTTCATGGGCTCCTTATAGGTGTAGCCCGTAGCCAGCTGCTCTGCCAGACGGATGCCGGGGATGCCGTAGTGAAGGTCGGCAGCGTGCAGGCAGAACTCCCCGTCGCCCACCAGTATCTCGTTGATATGCGTCAGCTGGGAGAAATTGTCTTCTACACCCTTGACCACCACCATCGCCTGACGACCGTGATAGATGGCCAGCGCCTGGTCCTCCACGCACTCCGTAGCCACTTCTATCTGCGGCAGTTGGCGTATCTTCGTGAGTATCGGATCGTCGGCAGCCACCGTCTTGCCCTCAGCAGGCATCACCTTCAGCTGGGGGTCGAACGATGTGAAGAAGGTCGCCACGAGGTCGTGGAAGCCGTTGAACACGGAGAGTGTCACCACCAGCGCCATCGTCGCCACTGCCACTCCGATTACAGAGATAGCACTGATCACATTGATGGCGTGCGTCGATTTCTTCGAGAACAGGTATCTCCGTGCAATGAAGAATGGAAAATTCATTATTCTTGTTTACAGTTTACAGTTTACGGTTTACAGTTGATTACTTCTATAGATAGAACGGCTTGCCAGCATATCATCTGTAAACTGTAAACCGTCAACTGTAAACAATATCAAACTATTTCTTCAGCAGCTCGTCGATACGTTCGATATAGTCGAGGCTGTCGTCGATGAAGAAGCGCAGCTCTGGCACGATGCGCAGCTGGTTTCTCACCTTCGTGCCCAACTCATACCTGATGGCCTTCACGTTGGCGTTGATGTTCGCCAGGATCTCCTCTCCCTTCTCCGAGGGGAAGATACTGAGGTAGGCCGTGCAGACGCTCAGGTCTGGTGAAATCTTGGTTCTTGTCACGCTGACCATCGTACCGTGGGTGGCACGGGTCTGTTGTTGGAAAATCAGCGACAGCTCCTTCTGAAGAAGCCTTGCTATCTTGTTTTGTCTTGTCTCTTGCATATTCTTTTCTTTTTTTTTGTTTACAGTTTACAGTTTACGGTTTACAGCTGATTACTTCTATAGTGTACATATGATTCGTGGATGAGCCAAGCTGCAGCACCGAGTCCTTCTATTGGCAGAATGGCTTTGCCGGGTAATCATCTGTAAACTGTAAACCGTCAACTGTAAACAATAAATATCCATCACTTCTTACGTATAATGGTCAGTCCGTCGCGTAGCGGCAGGATCACCTTTTCCACTCTCCTGTCCTGGGCTACGAGGTCGTTGAACCTCCTGATGCCCTGTGTCTGGTGGTCGTGGTCGTAGGCAGCGTCTGTCACATGACCGTCCCAGAGCGTATTGTCGGCGAGGATGAAACCTCCAGGCCTCATTATCTGCAGCACCGTCTCGTAGCACTCACAGTAGTTCCTCTTGTCACCGTCGATGAAAGCCATGTCGAACGTGATGCCCAGCTTCGGAGCCTCTGCCAGCGCGTCGCCGATGATGAACTCTATCTTGTCTGCCACGTCAGAGCCTTCTATCCATCCACGCGTGAAATCCTCCATCTCATCGTTGATTTCGAAGGTGTAGAGCCGTCCGTCATCAGGCAGTCCCTCTGCCATCGAGATGGCGCTATAGCCGCTGAATGTCCCCACCTCGAGGATGTTCTTGGGTCTTATCATCTCCACCAGCATTTTCAGCAGCCGTCCCTGCAGGTGTCCGCTGGCCATCCTTCCGTGGATCGTGTGAATGTTCGTCGCCCGCCACAGCCTGTACAGATACTCCGGCTCCGTCTCCGAATGCCTCAGGACATACTCCTCCAGCTCACTTGTCATTTCTCACTCCACACTCCACACTCCTCACTTCTCACTCCACGAATCTGCGAGAGCAGCGACACCCAGCTCATAACTCTTCAGACCGAAGCCACAAATCACGCCCTTGCACGCTGCTGAAATCATCGACTTGTGACGGAACTCCTCCCTTTGGTGTACGTTTGAGATATGCACCTCTACCACAGGGCACTTCAGGCTTCGGATGCAGTCGTGCAGCGCCACGCTGGTATGTGTGTAGGCCCCAGCGTTGAGCACGATGCCGTCGTAGCCGCCGAAGAAGCCCGTTTCCTGCATCTTGTTGATGAGCTCGCCCTCCACGTTGCTCTGGTAGTAGTCTATCTGCACGTCAGGGAACCGCTTGCGCAGCTCAGGCAGGTAGTTCTCGAACGACTCGTTGCCGTAGATGCCTGGCTCCCGCTGCCCCAGCAGGTTCAGGTTTGGCCCGTTGATAATCTGTATCTTCATTTCTTTTTCTCTTTATCTGTGTAACTGTGGCACTTATTTGGCTGCAAAATTACAAATAAGTCGGAAGAATACCAAATATTATTTGGTTTTTCTCTTTCCTGCCCTAAGCGTCTTGGACTTTCCTTACTTGAAAGTCGGACTTTCCTGCCTTGAAACTCCGACTTTCAAGTAAGGAAACTCTCCGTTTCCAGAGAGAGTCTTGAAGTCACACGCAGAGACGCAGGGACGCAGGGACATTTGCTATTTTCACATAACGGAGGGAACATACGGTTCCAGGAACGTTGTGCAATCCAAATAATTGGCGAATCAGCCAAATAAATAGTGGTATTTGTGAATCTGAATGGAATTATACGATTATTTTCTTGCAGTTTTGATTGAAATTTTGTATCTTTGCCAGCGTATTACGTATTCGATTGTATAATGAAATAAAAGGAATGAGTAATAATTGCAGTATCTCAAAAAAGTGGGTCGGAGAGCCCCTTGACCCAAGAACAAAGACGTTACAATGATATGGCGAACGAAATAGAGAAAAGGAATGAGGCTTTCCTGACTGATTCGATGAAGGGCATTTTGCTCTTTTTACTTATGATGCCGCTGGCTACAGTGAGCCAGGCGCAGACAGAAGAGTTTACAATCTCGACACTGAACGTCGACGGTCTGCCGACGACGCTCCTGTTCATTCCCATCAATATCGGTGGACCTGGTGAGAAATGGACGCCCAAGATCAGCGAATATCTGGCTGGTAAGGCTTACGACCTCGTAGCCGTGCAGGAGAATTTCAGCTATCACAAAGAACTCTGTTCGAAACTGGACGGCGACTACCTTCACGATGCATGGAATGGTCCGATGACTATCGACAAGCTGGGCTCCGTAGACAAAAGCCGCATGCCTTTCGACGGGCTGAACCTGTTCTGGCGCAAGGGTATCACGGGCCAGCGTACGGACAGCGTGAAGTGGGAGCGCAGTTGTGGTGGGCTGCTGGATCATTGCAGCGATTCGCTGGCCACAAAGGGGTTTCGACGGTATGAGCTCACACTGAAGGGTGGGGCAGAGCTGGTGGTTTATGACCTCCATGCCGATGCTACCAGCAAGTCTGAAGAACTGACGGGCAAAGACTTGCCAGACCGTCAAGCCCGCTACCATGAGATGGTGCAGCTGCGCAGCCATATTCTGGACCGCCTCGACAAGCGTCCGGTTATCGTGCTGGGTGATTTCAACTGCTATTATTCGCGCGACACCTTGAAGGCACAGTTCATCGACTATATCACCAACACTGGTCGTGCAACGGTGGGCGACGCTATGGTTCAGTTGGAGTTGGGTGGCGTATTCCCAGAGATGAAGAGCACCGAGGGGCTGCCCACGATGAAGGACGAAGACGGCAAAAGGGTCTACGTATGGACAGAGGATGAGGTGTTGGATAAAATCATCTATATCAACCCCGTGGATGGTGGCGTCCTGACGCCGTTGGAATATGGCGTCGACAAGGAGGGCTACGTGCGTGATGACGGTTCGGCCTTGGGCGACCATTGGCCCGTGATGGCTAAATTCAGCATCTCGCAGACGCCAACGGCTATCCGCAGCATCACCACGACGGCTTCAGGCGATAAAGGCTGGTATGACCTCAGTGGTCGCCGTCTCGAAGCCAGACCAGCCACGAAGGGTGTTTATGTTCATCAAGATAAGAAAATCGTCGTAAGATAATGTCTATGCAGGCTGTTGAACAGGAGATGGTGAGGCGATACGTGCGGTATCTGAAGCTGCAGCGGAACATGTCGGGCAATACGCTCGACGCTTATCAGCGCGACCTGCGGAAGCTGCTCGACTATCTGGAAAGGGAGGGCAAGGATCCGAGAGAGGTGCAGCTGGAGGATCTGGAACATTTCTCGGCAGGATTGCACGATATCGGGATCCATGCACGGAGCCAGTGCAGAATCCTGAGTGGGGTGAGGAGCTTCTTCCGATTCCTGCAGCTCGACGGCTATCGTGATGACGACCCCTCGGAGTTGTTGGAATCGCCACAGCTTGGACAGCACCTGCCTGAGGTGCTGACGACGGAAGAGGTGGATCGTTTGGAGGCGAGCATCGACCTCTCGAAGTGGGAGGGGCACAGGAACAGGGCCATCATCGAGGTGCTCTTCTCCTGCGGATTGCGAGTGAGCGAGCTGGTGAACCTGAAGTTGTCGAACCTTTATCTGGATGAGCAGTTCGTCCGTGTGCTGGGCAAGGGCTCGAAGGAACGGCTGGTGCCTATCTCGAAGCGCGCCATCCAGGAACTCGGATACTGGTTTGACGACCGTCAGCACATGACGATCAAGCCAGGTGAGGAGGACTACGTGTTCCTGAATCGTCGAGGGGCGCATCTGACACGAGTGATGATCCTCATCATGATCAAGCGGCAGGCGGAAGAGGCTGGCATCAAGAAGACCATCTCGCCCCACACACTGCGCCATTCGTTTGCGACGGCCCTGCTCGAGGGTGGTGCAGACCTGCGTGTCATACAGGTGCTGCTGGGCCATGAGAGTATCGGAACTACGGAGATCTATACCCACGTCGACACGTCGATGCTGCGGAAGGAGATACTGGAGCACCATCCGAGAAATATGAGGAAGTGATTTTGTTTACGGTTTACAGTTTACAGATGATTACATTTGAGGGAAATAGGGTGGCTTGCTAGGTTATCAACTGTAAACTGTAAACCGTAAACTGTAAACAATCGATAAAAACTTGTAGTTTTTAGAATACTTCTGCGTCAAATACATAAAAAAGGTGTAACTTTGCACCCATATTTTCAATAACCAAACTTATGAAGATGAAAAAACTTTTTCTTAGCCTCCTGCTGGTGCTGACCAGTAGTGTTGCGTTGTTGGCACAAGAAATGCCGGCAATTCCCGTCGATCCCGATATACGTATCGGCAAACTCGACAACGGACTGACTTATTACATCCGTCACAACAATTGGCCCGAGCAGCGGGCTGAGTTTTACATTGCCCAGCGTGTGGGTTCCATCCAAGAGAACGACGACCAGCGAGGACTGGCCCACTTCCTGGAGCACATGGCCTTCAACGGTTCGAAGCACTTCAAGGGCAACGATCTGCTGCGCTGGTGTGAGAGTGTGGGTATCCAGTTCGGTGGTGACCTGAACGCCTATACCAGCATCGACGAGACGGTATATAATATTAGTAATGTACCCACGACGCGCGAGGGTATTATCGACTCTTGTCTGCTCATCCTCTATGACTGGGCCGACGGTCTGCTGCTGGAGCAGGAGGAGATAGAGAAGGAGCGTGGCGTGATCCACGAGGAGTGGCGCCTGCGTACTTCTGCCCAGATGCGTATGCTGGAGCGCGACCTCCCAAAGCTCTACCCAGGCTCGAAATACGGCTACCGCATGCCCATCGGACTGATGGAGATCATCGACAACTTCGAGCGTCCGTTCCTGCAGTCGTACTATGAGAAGTGGTACCGTCCAGACAATCAGGGCCTCATCATTGTTGGCGACGTGGACGTCGACCAGATAGAAAAGAAGATCAAGGACCTGTTCTCGCCCATTGTGCTGCCCGAGAACCGTGCCTTGGTGACGAAAGAGCCTGTGCCCGACAATGCGGAAGCCATCTACGTGATCGACAAGGACAAGGAGCAGCGCACCAACGAGGTGTGGATGATGATGAAGCAAGAGGCCTTCCCCGACTCGCTGAAGGGTACGATGGCCTACTTGCTGGCCGACTATATGAAGGATGCTGCCATCAGCATGCTGAACGACCGTCTGAAGGAGTATGCAGAGAAGCCCGAGAGCCCGTTCTTGAGCTCGTCAGCCTCTTATGGCAGATATATTCTCTCGCGCACAAAGGATGCCTTTGAGCTCGACGTAAATCCGAAGGACGGACAGATAGAGGCTGCAGTCACCACCGCTCTCACTGAGGCCCGTCGTGCTGCGGAGTTCGGATTCACTCCTACGGAGTATAGCCGTTTCAAGCAGAACTATACCAGTCAGATAGAGAAACGCTACTCAAATAAGGACAAGCGCTACAACAGCCAGTTTGTGAACCAGTGTGTCCAGAACTTCCTGAACAACGAGCCCCTTCCCAGCATCGACTATACTTATGCTACGATGAAGCAGCTCGTACCGATGATTCCCGTCGATGCCATCAACGCCATGATCAAGGAGTTCGTGCTCCCCAACGACTCCAACTTTGTGGTGTTCAGTATCAATACCGAGAAAGATGGTGCCACCTACCCCACGGAGGAGAGCCTGAAGACGGCTGTCGCCAATGCCCGCAGTGCACAGATTGAGGCTTATGTGGACAATGTGAAGGACGAACCGCTGATGACCACTCTGCCTCAGAAGGGCTCAATCGTGAAGGAAGAGAAGAACGACCTCTTCGGCTATACGGAGCTGACACTCTCGAACGGTGCGAAGGTGGTGCTGAAGCAGACTGATCTGAAGAAAGACGAGGTGGTGCTGCGTGGAGAAGGCTTCGGAGGATCTGCCCTCTATGGTGAGAAGGACTTCGCCAACATCAAGATGTTCAACGATGTGATTGAGGCCAGTGGTCTCGGCAACTTCTCGCACACCGAGCTGGAGAAAGCCCTCGCAGGAAAGATTGCCAGCGCATCGCTTATCCTGAGTCCGAACCGTGTGAATGTCAATGGCAGCTCTACACCGAAGGATGTGGAAACCATGCTGCAGCTGGCATACCTCTACTTTAACAATATCGCCAAGGACCAGAAATCGTACGACAACCTGATGCAGACCACAGAGCTGAATCTGAAAAACCGTCTGCTGCAGCCTGAGGCTGTGCTCCAGGATTCACTGACAGCCACGCTGACCTGCAACAATCCGCGCAACAAGACTTTGAAGACAGAAGACTTGGCACTGGTGGGTTATGACCGCATACTCGAAATGGCCAAGGAGCAGACTGCCAACGCTGCAGCCTTCACCTTCACCATCATCGGCAACTATGACGAGCAGGCCATCCGTCCGCTGATTGAAACCTATCTCGCCTCACTGCCTGCACAGAAGGAAGTGGTCAAGAGTCCGAATGTATCTACTGATTTCAAGGGTGTTGTCGTCAACAACTTCAAGCAGAAGGGTGAAACACCAAAGGCCTATGCCGTGATGATGTGGTATTCGAAAGACATCCCCCTCACAGCTGAGAACGACGTCAAGATGGATATGATATCGCAGATCCTTGATATGGAGTATCTGAAGAAGATCCGTGAGGATGCCAGTGCCGCCTATACTGTGCAGTCCATGTCTGGTATCGAAAGAAATGACTTTGAGACTACAGCCCAGATTCTTGCCGTCTGTCCGATGAAGCCTGAGAAGGCTGATATCGCTATCACGATTCTGCGCGACGAGGTGTCAGCTCTGGCCAAGACCTGCGATGCCGACAAGTTGCAGAAGGTGAAGGAGTATATGCTGAAGAGCCACGGTGACCAACTGAAGAGGAACGGCTACTGGCTGACTATCATCAACTTGTGGCGCAAGTGGGGTATCGACTTCCACACCGACTACGAGAAACTGGTGAACGCTCAGACTCCTGAGAGCATCAGCGCATTCGCAGCTGAAGTGCTGAAGGCTGGCAACCGCGCGGAGGTTATCATGCTACCTGCAGAAGAGTAGTCTGCTGTTTACAGTTTATAGTTTATAGTTTATAGAATGAGTTATTTGTTTTCATCAGAATCAGTATCTGAAGGTCATCCCGATAAAGTGGCCGATCAGATATCTGATGCAATATTAGACCAGTTTCTGGCATACGACTCGAAGGCGCGCTGCGCCATCGAGTCGTTTGTCACCACTGGACAGGTAGTCATCATGGGCGAGGTGAGTAGCGAAGTGTATATCGACCTGCAGACCATCGCCCGCAACACCATCAAGCGCATTGGTTACACAAAGGCAGAGTACCAGTTCGACGGAAATTCGTGCGGTATCCTCAGTGCCATCCACGAGCAGAGTGCCGACATCAATCGTGGTGTCGACAATGGCAACGAGGAAGAGCAGGGTGCAGGCGACCAGGGTATGATGTTCGGCTATGCCACGAACGAGACAGAGAGCTACATGCCTGTGTCACTCGATTTGGCACACCTCATCATGCGCACGCTTGCTGATATCCGCAAGGAAGGGAAGGAGATGACCTACCTGCGTCCCGATGCCAAGAGTCAGGTGACAGTCCAGTATAGTGATCAGGGTATCCCCGAGCGTATCGACACCATCGTCGTCAGTACCCAGCATGACGAGTTCGACGAGGACGAGAAGATGCTGGCAAAGATCAAAGACGATGTCATCAATATCCTTATCCCCCGTGTGAAGCAACAGATTCATAGTCAGAAGGTGCTCGACCTCTTCGGACTTGACATCAAGTACTATGTGAATCCCACTGGCAAGTTTGTTATCGGAGGGCCTCACGGCGACACAGGACTGACAGGACGCAAGATTATCGTCGATACCTATGGCGGCAAGGGCGCCCACGGTGGAGGTGCGTTCTCTGGCAAGGACTCGTCGAAGGTGGACCGTTCGGCAGCTTATGCAGCACGTCATATCGCAAAGAATATGGTGGCCGCAGGTGTGGCCGACGAGATGCTTGTACAGGTTAGTTATGCCATCGGGGTGGCACATCCGATGAACATTTATGTCAATACCTATGGCCGTAGCCGTGTGCAGATGAGCGACGCAGAAATAGCCAAGAAGATAGAAAAACTGTTCGATCTTAGGCCCAAAGCCATCGAAAGAGCCCTGAAACTGCGCCAGCCTATGTATAGTGAGACGGCTGCATATGGACACATGGGGCGCAAGTGTGAAGTCGTGAAGAAGACTTTCACCAGTCATTATCATGAAACTAAGAATATCGACGTAGAGTTGTTCACCTGGGAGAAACTCGACCGTGTGGAGGATATCCGCAAGGAGTTTGGTATCTGATGCAGGACTCGATATTTATAGAACCACCTGGCGGCATCGTCTCCATCGACTTGGTACCCCAGAAATCGGCAAGACCGCAGACACCCTATCAGGTGCTGCGGTTATTGCCCAAAGATGCTACGCCTGCCCAACAGGACTCTGCCATCCAGGCATGGTTCTCACCTGACGAAATCCATTACAGCGAGCGCCCTGATACGCTTCACCTGCCTGGGGAGGGTATTCCGCGTGACCTGAAAGAGGTGAATCTCCCACAGTATTATCGTGAGAACTTCTTTTCTAACGACACGCTGTTCCATTCCGAACATGGTGGTGGGCGCTATGGGGTGGCAGGTGATCCTGTTCCGGAAATACTGAGCAATGACAGTATGATTACTGGTATTCTCATCCTCTTCTTCCTGATCATCACCTTTTCTTTCTCCAGAATTTCCGGATTCTTCTTGCGGCAGGTGAAGGACTTCTTCTATATCCAGAAAGGTGAGCATAGCATGTCTGAGACTGGTAACGAAATCAAGATACAACTGATTGTCACCGCTATCACCAGCCTGACGTGCGCCATGCTTTACTATCTGTATGTCATCAATACGGTTAATAACACTTTCGTTTTTTCTTCGGAATATACACTGTTGGGAATCTTCTCCCTTATCATGGTTGGTTACTTTTTGGTGAAAATCTTGCTATACACCATTGTCAACACCGTGATGTTTAGCGGCACTCAAAATAGAAAATTCCTTACATCATATATATTCATTTCCTCGGTGGAAGGGGTGCTGCTCTTTCCTGCCTTGTTGCTGCAGGCCTACTTCCAGTTTTCGATACAAAATGTCGCTTATTACTGCTTTGGGGTGGTGATTTTTATCAAAATACTTACAATTTATAAATCTTATGTCATCTTTTTCCGCCAAAAAGCTCTTTATGTGCAAAATATTTTGTACTTTTGCGCCCTTGAAATGGTGCCGTTGCTTTCACTTTGGGGTGGATTGGCGGTTATCGTGAATCAGGTAAGAGTAATTTTTTAAGACAAGATGATAAAGAAGATTTTAGTATCGCAGCCAAAGCCAACGAATGACAAGTCGCCTTATTTCGATATTGCCAACAGGTTTGGCATTGAACTGGTGTTCAGACCGTTCATAAAGGTTGAGAGTATCTCGTCTAGGGATTTTCGTGCACAAAAAGTAAGTATTCTTGATCATACGGCTGTTGTGTTCACCTCAAGACATGCCATCGATCATTTCTTTAATATGGCGAAGGAACTGAGGATCAACATCCCGGAAGACATGAAATACTTCTGCGTGACGGAGACCATTGCCTTGTATATTCAGAAGTATGTGCAGTATCGCAAGCGCAAGGTGTTCTTTGGTGAGACTGGCCGTATCGATGACCTGATTCCTGCTATGGTGAAGCACAAGAATGAAAAGTATCTTGTGCCCATGAGCGATGTGCATAATGATAGCATTGCCAATCTTTTGGAGTCGAAGAAGCTGAACCATAGAGAGTGTGTGATGTATAAGACAGTCAGCAATGATTTTACCCCAGAGGAAATCAAAACCTTTGACTATGATATGCTGATTTTCTTCAGCCCTTCGGGTATTGAGTCGCTGACGAAGAATTTCCCTGATTTCAAACAGGATGAGATTGCCATTGCGACCTTCGGCCCAGCAACAGCCAAAGCAGCCAAGGAAGCTGGTCTCAGACTCGATATTGAGGCTCCGTCGGAGAAATATCCATCGATGACGGGAGCACTTCTGCATTATCTGGTAGAGAATCAAGGCTAATCACAATGACGGCACTGGCTCCTACATTCAGGAAGCAGGAGCGCATGGTCAGCAAACTGCTGATAGAGGCACTCTTCAATGGAAGTAACAGCCATTCTGTTTCAGCCTTTCCGCTAAAAGCGGTCTATCAGACGATGGAACGTCGTGAAGACGGAGTGCCGGCACAAATCCTCATCAGTGTCCCTAAGAAACGTTTCAAGCATGCAGTAGACCGTAATAGGGTGAAGCGGCAGTTACGTGAGGCTTACCGTCGTCATAAGCAGTTGATATGGGACAGCCTGCCCGTCGAGAAGCAGATGCTCGTGGGGTTTATCTGGCTTTCAGACAAGCATTATCCTACCAAGGAGGTGGAACAACGGGTTGTCAGAATACTCCAGAACATAGCAAGAGGTGGAAAAGCGAAAAAGTGATCTGGTGAAGTGGATATCTCATATATTGTCTTGGCTGCTGGTATTGCCCATCCGCTTTTACCAGATATGCATCTCTCCGCTATTGGGACCCTCCTGTCGGTTTACACCGACATGTAGTGAATATGCCAGGCAGGCAATCTTGAAGCATGGTCCCATCAAGGGTCTTGGATTGGCTATTTGGAGGATTCTAAGATGTAATCCATGGGGAGGCAGTGGTTATGACCCTGTGCCGTAGAGGAATTTGTTTACAGTTGACAGATGATATGCAGGCAAGCCGTTCTGACGATAAAAGTAATCAACTGTAAACCGTAAACTGTAAACAGTAAACAAATAATATATATATAAGGTATGAAGAACTTTATTGAAGAGCTGAAATGGCGCGGTATGCTGGCACAGATGATGCCTGGCACCGAGGAACTCCTACAGAAGGAGATGGTAACGGCTTACTTGGGCACTGACCCCACAGCCGACTCTCTGCATATTGGGCACCTTTGTGGTATAATGATGCTGCGTCATCTGCAGCGTTGTGGCCACCGTCCCGTCATCCTCGTCGGAGGTGCCACGGGTATGATTGGCGACCCTTCGGGTAAGAGCCAGGAGCGTAATCTGCTTAATAATGAGACGCTATATCACAATCAGGAGTGCATCAAGAAGCAGGTGGCAAAGTTTCTTGACTTTGAGTCGAAGGAGGCCAACGCCGCTATCATGGTCAATAACTATGACTGGATGAAAGACTTCACATTCCTCGATTTCGCCCGTGAGGTGGGCAAGCATATCACTGTGAACTATATGATGGCCAAGGAGAGCGTACAGCAGCGTCTGAACGGAACAGCCCGTGACGGTCTGAGCTTTACGGAGTTCACCTATCAGTTATTGCAGGGCTATGACTTCCTCTATCTCTACCAGCATTATGGTGTGAAGCTTCAGTTGGGTGGCAACGATCAGTGGGGTAACATGACCACAGGTACGGAGCTCATCCGTCGTACCCTTGGCAATGAGGTGGAGACCTTTGCCCTGACCTGTCCGCTTATCACCAAGAGCGATGGTAAGAAGTTCGGTAAGACCGAGAGTGGTAACATTTGGCTTGACCGCAATCGTACGACACCCTACCGCTTCTATCAGTTCTGGTTGAATGTAAGTGATGAGGATGCAGAGCGCTATATCAAGATCTTCACTTCTCTCGACAAGGAAACGATTGATGCCCTCGTCGAAGAGCACAAGCAGGATCCTGGCCGTCGCGTTCTCCAGAAACGTCTCGCGGAGGAGGTTACTGTGATGGTTCATTCTCAGGAAGATCTGGAAATGGCCATCGAGGCATCGAATATCCTCTTTGGCAAATCGACGAAGGAAGCCCTCGAGAAACTCGACGAACAGACTTTCCTCGATGTCTTCGATGGTGTGGAGAAGCATGAGATATCCCGTGACCAGCTGGGGCAACCTGCTATCGAGTTGTTCACGACTGTAGCCCCCGTATTCCCTTCAAAGGGTGAGATGCGTAAGATGGTGCAAGGTGGTGGCGTCTCTCTGAACAAGGAGAAACTTACCGATCAGAACCGTGCCGTTACGTCCGAAGATCTCATCGATGGCAAGTATCTTTTGGCCCAAAAAGGCAAAAAGAACTACTATCTGCTCATTGTTAAATAAGAAAGATAAGTGAAAATTTGGTGGAATGCTAAATTTTCACTACCTTTGCAGCCGCAATTGGACGATGGTGTAATGGTAACACTACAGGTTTTGGTTCTGTCATTCCCGGTTCGAATCCGAGTCGTCCAACAAAAGGCACGTTAGATATGGGTTATCCGCTGTCAAAAATGACAGCGGATAATTTGTATCTGTTAAGTGTTTCTGGATGGAGCGAAAAGGATTACGGTCTTTTTTATCATTTTTAAGTTTTCAATTTTTGTCATCCGTATATTATTTTGTATCTTTGCACGCAGCTAATCAAACAAAGGAATGAATACAAACTACGAAATCAGATACGCAGTCCATCCTGAAGACTTAAGACATTACGACACAACCCGTCTGCGCCGTAACTTTTTGATAGAGCGCATATTTGCCTCTGACGAGGTGAACATGGTCTATTCGATGTACGATCGCATGATCGTCGGGGGGGCCATGCCTGTCAATGAAACTCTGAAGCTTGAGGCTATTGACCCACTGAAAGCTCGCTTTTTCACGGATCGGCGCGAGATAGGTGTCTTTAACGTAGGCGGAAAGGGTTCTGTCAGGGTGGGGGATGATGTGTTTGAATTGGATTTCAAGGAAGCCTTGTATATAGGAAGAGGTGAACGCGAGGTCTCCTTCAGCAGTATAGATTCGCAACAGCCTGCCAGATTTTATTTCAACTCTGCCACAGCCCACATGACTTATCCCTGCCGGAAGGTTACCAGACAAGATGCCATCGTGGCTCACATGGGGAGTCTTGATATGTCGAATGAACGTAATATCAACAAGATGCTTGTCAATCAGGTGTTGCCTACCTGTCAGCTGCAGATGGGTATGACAGAATTGGCAACGGGATCAGTCTGGAATACGATGCCTGCCCATGTCCATTCCCGTCGCATGGAGGCCTACTTCTATTTTGAGTTGCCGGATGATCAGGCAGCCTGTCATTTCATGGGCGAGCCGCAGGAGACACGCCACATTTGGCTCCACAATGAGCAGGCCGTGCTTTCGCCTGAATGGAGCATCCACAGTGCTGCTGCCACGCACAACTATACTTTTATATGGGGAATGGGTGGTGAGAACCTGGACTATGGTGATCAGGACTTTTCAAAAATTACTGATTTAAAATAAACTTCTAAAACAAACAGAATTATGGCAAATTTATTTTCATTGGAAGGTAAGAACGCTTGGATTACTGGCGCCTCTTACGGTATTGGTTTCAACATTGCAAAGGCTTTTGTAGCTGCAGGTATTAAGAACATTATCTTCAACGACATCAACGAAGCTGCTCTCGAGCGCGGATTGGCAAACTACAAGGAGGCTGGCATCGAGAACGTAAAGGGCTATGTGTGCGACGTGACAAAGGAAGACGACGTGAAGGCTCTCGTAGAGAAGATCCACCAGGAGGTAGGTCAGATCGACATCCTCGTAAACAATGCCGGCATCATCAAGCGCATCCCCATGCACGAGATGAAGCGCGCTGAGTTCCAGCAGGTCATCGACATCGACCTCGTCGGTCCGTTTATCGTCAGCTCAGCCGTCATTCCCGAGATGATGGAGCGCCGCGAAGGTAAGATCATCAACATCTGCTCAATGATGTCGGAACTGGGCCGCGAGACCGTCAGTGCCTACGCAGCAGCCAAGGGTGGCCTGAAGATGCTGACCCGTAATATCTGCTCAGAGTATGGTGAGTACAACATCCAGTGTAACGGTATCGGCCCGGGCTACATCGCTACCCCGCAGACCGCTCCGCTCCGTGAGCGTCAGCCAGACGGCAGCCGCCACCCGTTCGACAGCTTCATCTGCGCCAAGACACCTGCAGGACGATGGCTCGATCCTTCAGAGCTGGGCGGTCCCGCTGTGTTCCTCGCATCACATGCTTCTGACGCAGTCAACGGACATATCCTCTATGTTGACGGCGGTATCCTCGCCTACATCGGCAAGCAGCCTAAGTGATTCCTAC
>Ga0310691_10003723_pt1 | contig 17913 bp, 1 predicted proteins | sample 176DNAGHGlowgp2_FD_203887 | JGI IMG/M metagenome (GOLD analysis project Ga0310691, IMG submission 203887) | Sheep rumen microbial communities from Palmerston North, Manawatu-Wanganui, New Zealand - 1766 DNA GHGlow gp2 (v2) (version 2) | ecosystem: Host-associated > Mammals > Digestive system >...
GGTTTTGGGTTTTTGGTTTTGGTGGTTGGGTTTTGGTTTGTGGCCCCAACCCCCAAACCCCAAAACCCAAATCCCCAATCCCCAATCCCCTAATCCCCAGCATTTAATAAAATTAAAGAAAAAATAATTATTATATATTTTTTATAAAGATTTAAAAATAGTTTAAATATTAATGAAGCCAAGAAAAAGAAGAAATGAGAATTTATTTAATGAAAATTCAAATATTTTCTCAGAAAATGAAATAATAGATTCAATTCTTTTGACTGAGGGAGATACAAATAAGGAAGAAGAAATTGATAAAGAATTAGAATTTAATAATCTACAAAAATTAAAATTAGAAAATATTAAAACAGATGAATTAATTATTGATATAAAAAATCCTGATTTGGAAGATAATTATTCAGAGAAAATTGATATTTCTTGTCCTTTATTCAAAGAAAATAATTTCATTTTATCAGAAAAATCAATTGAAAAATGCAATAAAGTTTACCATTATATGATATATCAAGTTCCATGCATATTAGAAGGAGAAACAGGGACATCAAAATCATTTACTGCTTCAATGATGGCCAAATATCGTCAATGGAAGATAATTGAAGATGAAAAAAAAGAGGAACAGAAAACTGGAATAAAAAAGGAAAAATATACCGAATTTAAATATATTAAATTTAGTCTGAGTAAGGAAACAAAAATATCAGATTTGTTTGGGAAATATTCAGGAGATTCAGATTCTCTTGGAAGTATTAAAATGATTTATGGCCCTTTTATTGAAGCTTTTAGTAGTGGAAATGGTCATTGCTTACATTTAGATGAAATTAATTTGGCTCCAGTATCTGTTCTTCAATGCATTGAAGAAGCTTTGGATACAGGTGTATTGAGCATTGAAATAACAGGACTTCCATTAAAGAAATTTAGCATGAAACCAAATTTTTGTTTAATTGCCACACAAAATAAAAGAACAAAATTTTATAAGGATAAAAGGGAATTTGCCGGTATAAAATTTTTATCTAAATTTCAAATTGTAAACTTTGAGGAATTTTCAAAAAATGAATTATTAAAAATTGCAAAAGGAATAAGAGATAATCTTTTTGAAAATAAAGGTAGATTTATGGAGGATACAGATATTGAGAAATTAATTAATTTCCATTTAGAATGGTCTAAAACAAAATCAAATGATTTTATTTGTTTTACTTTAAGACAAATCTATTCATGCATAGAAGCTTTTTCAAAATTAAAAAAAGGAGGAGAAGAAATATATGATATTATATACAATATTTATGGTAAAACACATGAACAACAACAAAAATTTGAAGAAGTAATTCAAAAATATTTTAAAAAGAGTGAGATTCATTTTCATTTGCCTAAAGACTTTCCAGATTGTTTTAAAACGGATGCTATTAATAAAGTATTTCAACAGGTTAATTTTTCTTTTAAAAATGGAAGTAATGTTATAATTATAGGAAAAAAGGGATGTGGTAAAACACAATTTGCTTTATGGATGGCAGAATATTATAATAAAACCGTCGATTATCAATATGGAAAAAAAGATGTTGATTTTATGATTTGTACTGAAGAAACTTCATGTGCTGATTTAATAGGAAAACAAAAATTAAGTAGAAAAAAAGAATCTAGACAGCCAATTATTGAGTGGGAAAATGGATTTTTATTAAAAGGGATTAAAAATGGGAAATGCCTTGTTTTTGATTGTATTAATGAAATTTCTTCTCAAGTAACAGAAAGGGCAAATAATTTATTTGATTTAAATTTAAACTCAAATAAAAAATTATTTTTTGAAGTCCCGGAAAATCCTAATAAGACAGAGCAAATTATTGAAATTAAAAAAACATTTAGAGTATTAGCAGTTTGTGATGAAGAAAAATTAATTAAGATGTCTCCAGCATTTATAAATAGATTTAAAATTATTTATTTTGAAGATCAATTAATTGATTTAGATATCAAAAAATTTATTGCATATAAAATTGATAGATTTAATAAAAAAAATAAAAGCACTGACAATATACAAAAAAAAGAAAATAACGGAAATAAATCAAATAGAAGAAAAAATCCAAGGAAAAATCAAATTGAAGAACAATATAATGAAGAGGAAAAAAATGAGGTTAAAAATAATAATAATATTTCAAAAGAAAGAAAAGGAGAAAAAGAAAATATAATTCAACATATTTATGAAAAATTGAATAATGATAATAAAAAAATAATAAACACAATGTCTTTTCTCAACTTTTTTATTGAATCTATCTTAATCTTTAAATCAAAATTTGAGATATTAGAAATAAATATAATAGTGGATTTTATTTTTCAATTAATTGATCCTAATTGTAAAGATTTTCTAATTGATGAATCAATTAATGAAAAAATTACAAATATTTTAAAAGAAAAAAAAAAAAATATATCTAAATATAAAGGTAAAGAAGAAAATAATTTTTTTTTTACTAACTCAAAAGAATTATGCACTTTTTTAACAAAAGCATATTCTTCATATTTAATTCATTTACATATGAGATTTGAAGGTCCAACTGGTATAGGAAAAACTGCTGGTGCATGTGCACTTGCAAAAATGATAATGGGAGATAATAAATATTATATTCAATCTTTTCATTCAGGAACTAAACCTTCACAATGTTTTGGTAGAAATACAATAGCTGATAATGATGTTAGTTTCAAAGAAGGATTGTTGACTTTGGCAATGGAACAAGGTTCAATTTTTATAGCAGATGAATTTAATCTTAGTTCTTCAGAAACAATGAAATCGTTAGTGCCTTCCTTAACCCAATTTAGAGAATATAAAATATATATTCCAGGTTTAGAAAAACCTATTCAAATTAATGAAAATTTTATTTTTATAGCTTGCCAAAATAAAGTTGGTACTTTGGGAAGAAATCAAATGCCTCCTTTAATTGAATTTTCATTAAAAGAACTTATATATCCATCTCATATTAGGAAAACAATTGAAGAAATAAAGATTATTGAAAAAGATGTTCAAAATATTTGTATGGAAATAAATAATAGTTTTTATAATGAATACGATGAAAAAAATAAAGAAAAAAATAATATAGAAGCTCAAAATGTTGGGGAATTTATGCTTAAATTTAATCAACTAGATAAAAATTATATTCAGCCGCTTTCTTTCAGAGACATTAAAAAAATATTTAAAAGAATATTCTATCAAAAGAAAAATGAAGGAAATTTTATTGGATTTAAAACTTATCATAATGTTATTTTTTATATTATATCAAAATTAAATAAAAAAAATATTGCCGATATCAAAAATAATTTAATAATATTAATACAAGAAGTATTTAAATTAAAAGGTGAAGAAGATTTAGATTGCTATTTTGAAAATTATATAACTATTAATAAAAACAAAAAAGGAACATTTTTGCAAAAAGGTTTATGCAAAATTAATTTAGACTTCGTGTTCACTGAAAGAATGAAAAAAAGAATATTGTCATTTGTTAAATTGCAGAATTTTCTAAATCCACTTTTTAATGCAATTATATCCTCTGATGAGGAATCATTATTATTTTTAGGAAAAACTAGTTGTAAAACATTTTTATGTGAAACTCTTCTTCAAGAAAATCCAGAAATTATTAATTTAAATCAAGAAACTAAAGTAGACCAATTGCTGGGAGGTCCTGTTGTATTAAGTAAAGAGGAATCAAAAATTTTTTATTTTAAATATCTTTGTTATATTTGTGGAAAATCCCATAGAATAGCAGAATTATTGGAAAAATATAAAAATAATACATTAAAAAAAGATATGTTTATACAAAAAGATGGAATTAAAGGATTTAATTACGCTGTTGAAAAATTTAAAAATATTCTTTTTAAAGAAGAAAATAAGATTATTGAAAATAATAATGAAGAAGATATATTTTCTGAATATATTATAGAATTTAAGCCTGGGTTTATTCTTGATGCATTACTTAAGGATAGGCCATTTATTTTGAAAAATATTTCAAACTTATATTCTGATGTTTTGGAAAGATTTAATCAATTTTTAACAGAAGAACAAAAAATTATATTAGTAGAAGATATTTATGATACTTTTACTAATAGGAAAAATAAAGAAGTATCATTTTTTAATAGTTTAAAAAAAAGTAGAGTCTTTGCAACAGCTAATAGTGGTTATGAAAGTAAATTATCAGAAGCAATATTATCTAGATTTTCAGTAATAAATGTTGAAAATTATGAAGAAGAAGAAGAGAAAGCCATTATTGATATGGTCATAAATGATCAAAAAAATAAAATAAATAAAATAAATAAAAAAAAAGAAATTGATGATTCAATGGAGTTATTAAAAAAAATAGAAATGTTATTAAATATAACAATTACTTTAGCACAGAAAATAAAAATAATTAATATTATTTTAGAATTAAAAAAAAAGATAATAGATGAAAAATTGCAAAAAATGAAAGAAAAAGATAAAAACAAAGATAAAGCTCAAAAAGAAGAAAATAATAATGATGACAAAAATGAAGTAAATATTAATCCTAATGGAAAAGAAATTGGGAATTCGCCAGATGAAAATATTAATTTTGTTGAAATCATTTTATTTAATTTATTCAAGGGCCTTTTTGAATTTAGGAGTAAAAAAAGTAAAAATTTTCAAAAATTTAGGGAATTATTTAAAACTAAAAAATATTTATGGAGATATGAAGAAAATAAATCTACTTTGATAAAGAAAGTAATAGATGGAAAAACTGTAATAAAGTCAAAAAATACATATATGTTCATTGAAAAATCTGATGCAAATGTCAAAGATACAAATGACATAGCATTTACTGAACAATTTTGCGAGAATATTGATATAATACATACTTCAATGAATTTAAATATTCCTTTAATATTAGAAGGAGAGCAAGGCCAAGGAAAAAAAACATCTTTGAAATATGTTTTTGATTTATTAAATATTAAAAATAGTAATATAATTAATATTTACTTAACAGAAAATACAAAAAATGAGGATCTTTTAGGAAAAATTACTGCAACAACTGAAAATAATATTATTAAAGTGGATTTCATCCAGACAGATTTATTGAAAGCTTTAATTGGTGAAAATAATGATAAATATGTAATTATATTTCATAATATTAACAAAGCTTCTCCTGGCATATTTGAAATATTAGAAAATATATTTGATTACAATAAAGAATATATATTATTACCAAATGGAGAAAATAAAATGAAAAATAGTAGCAATCCTCCATATTTATTTGGTATTTTTGATTCTGAAAATGGTAAAATAAATAGAAATAGTCTACCAAATTTTCTATTAAGATCATGCATATATTTTATTGTTCAAAATCCAAATGGTGAAGATATTCAAAAAATAATTACTACTAAATTTAAAAATAAGAAATATTATCTTGAGTCTAATTATTTTGAAGATAAATTTCTCATGGCAACCCAAATTCAAAATAATTATTCATCTTCTAATAATAATCCACTATCTTTAAATGATATTAATAAATTTATTTCATTTAGAGATCATACTTATTCAATATTAGATATATCAATTATTTCTCAATTTATTTTTGTTTACAGACATACTGATAATGAAAAAATACAAGAAATTATAAACAAATTACAATTTAAGGCTTTTAATTTTATTCCAAAATTCTCTTTTATTAAAGATGAGAAATTTAGAATTGAAATAGAAGAAAAAGAAAGCAATATAAAAGAAAAAGACCCGGTCAAATTCGATTCTGATTTAAAAAATAATATTCCAATAAATCAAGAAGAAATTATAAAAAAATTTAATACATTAACACTTCCTCAAAAACATTGCTTATTATTTTTGTTTTGCTCTATTAAGACAAAATGCTCTATTATATTACAAGGAAATACTAATTCTGGTAAAACCCATTTGATAACATTATTTGCAAATATATTAGGACAAAAATTAAATATATATCAAATGAATAAAGATATTAGTTCTACAATGTTTTTTGGCCAATCTATGATAAGAAAATTAACTGATGATGAAAATAAAGATATATCAAAATTATGTACAGAATTATCTGTTTTAATACAAAATAATAATGAAATTAAAGATTGGAATAATCCAAATAATTATAATGAATTATGTAAATGCTTTTCTGAAATGGATAAAGAAAATAAAAATTATAATAAAGCAAAAGAGATTTTCAAAAAAATTAAGGATAAAATATCATTGACTAAAAGATTTGAGCCTCAATTATCCCCTTTCTGTGAAGCATTAGAAAAAGGATATTGGATTCTAATTGAACAAATTGAATCTGCTCCTAATGAAATAATAGAAAAGTTAATCCCTTTATGTGGTGATAATCCAGAATTAAAAATAATTAAAGGAACAAAAGAAGTTACTTATAAAAGAAATAGTAAAAATAATTCAGATTCAGAAAAAAAAATTGATGATAATTTTAGAATATTTTTTACTTTTAACCCTTATAATAATGAATCAAAAATTAACTCTTCATTATTTGGAAAATGTGTAGTTTTTACTTTACCTCAAGTTGATTCAACTCTTGAATATTCAGCAAATTTATATTATGGAGGTTTAAAAAATATTAATTATCCATTTTCTTTATCTAAAGATATTTCTTCAAGATTATCTAATGTTCATAAAACTTCCAAAATTAAATTGATGAAAGATAAAACAGAGGATTATAGCAATTTTTCTCATAGTCAAATTTATACAGGAAGAACTATTAAATTTATATTAAATGAACTTACAAATATACAAAAAAATAAAATGAAAGATATTAATAACATTAATTCTAAATATTTGGCTAATATAATAAAATCAACATTTAAGCATTATTATTATAATTCATTTGATACAAATGATGAAGCAAATTACAATTTATTTAAAAACAAAATAATAAATTCTTTCGAGGAAAAAATTGAAATAAAATTAGAAACAGGAGATGATGATTTAGAAAATTTATATCCTGATATATATAATGAAATTAAAAAAATTCAAAAAATTCCATTATATAGAAGTAATAAAGAAGAAGAAGATGAGGAAGATATTTTCATTTTATCATATTTTTGGAATGATTGCCTTACAATAAAATCTAAACATTTAAAAAAAATAATAGAAGATATTCAAAAAATATATAACAGAATTGAAAATTCATATAATAAAACCATAATTTTAGGTGATTTTCAAGGGATTTTTATCTTAAAAGAAATATTGAATGAAATATCTCAATCTATATCATCAAAAAATTTTAATCCAAATTATTTAAGGTTGATAATAAGCGATTCAATTTTATTAAAAAATGAAAATACTAGAATACCTTGTACTAAACTAATATTATATGCTAAATTATTAAAAGATAAATTTATCATTACTAATAAAACTACACCAGAAGGTTTAGTCTCTTATATATTTGATTTTTTTTCAGATAGATCATTTGAAAATTTTCACTGGTTAATTTTTTATTTATTTAAGTTTCCATATTTATTTGAAAGATTTTATTTACTGTTTCCCTTTAATGAATTTCTTAATGAGAATGAATTAATTGGAGAGAAGGAAAATGATGAAGAAAAAGAAGTGAAATTAAAAAAAATATTGAAAAATCATAAAAATATTGCTTTGTTGTGGATTGAATTATTTTATATTTATTATAAAAATAAAATAAGCTTTAATATTCAAATAGATAATAATTTCAAATATTCATTTAAAGACATTAATGGGAAAAATAATTCAATAATAAATCCTTTATTTATTTTTAATAAATCTAGTGGATTCTATTTAGTTAAAGATAGTTATTTTAATTATATAGATTTGGATCGAAAAAATAGACTAGAAAAATATAAAATTGAAAAAGTATGTAGATTTCAAACATATACTTTTTACCAATTTTTATTAGAATTTTCAAATTATAATAAATATGTACCTACTTCAAAAGATATAGATGTTCTTTTTGATGATTTGAAAACAGAGGAAGAAGAATTAGAATTATTTAAAAAATTTAAAGATGAAAGAAAATATTTTTTTAATACTGAAGGAATTTTTTCACAAAATAAAAATATTACTCCAGTTATTAAGATACTTTCTTTATTTTTTAATTATTCAGATGAATTCTCTTATTTAATAAAAACTTTTTCTGAAACAGAAAAAAAAATTTATGAACTTTTGTTAAAAGACTTAGACAAAAAATTATTAAAAAATGATTATATAATTTATTCTGAATTAGTTAAAGTTTTGAATATATATTTTAAAAATAATATTGATTTATTTGATGATAATTCAAATGTTGAAAATTTATCTCAAAAAGAAAGAAATTTAAAATTAGAAAAAATTAACAAATCATTGATAAATTTAAAAGAAATTAAAAATAAATTTGGAAGTTTTAAATTTGAGTATTTCTTTGATATTCTCCAAAATAAAAAGCAAAAAATTGAAGATATAAATAAAGAAAATCAAAATATGATATTAAAAGAAAATATAATTAATGATATTAATCATACTCTAGATGATAAATGCCATGATAATAGTAGAATAATAATTGAAGGCATTAAAAAAAAAATAAATAATCTTAAGAATGATAAAAAATCAAATAATATTTTAAAATTTTGGAAAGAAAAAGTTTCTAATATCAATGAAATCAAAACTGAAGACAAATCTGACATAAAATGGCCAAAAATTAAATTTTCTGATGAAAAAAATTACAATAATATAAATTCAATAAAGCACAGATTATTTATTGATATTATAATGAAATACTCTGAAATTAAACAAATATTAAATAAATTAGACAATGGTCATGAAGATAATATTTTAAATATTTTAATTAATTTATCAAAATATGAAGAAATGAGTAATATTTGTAATTATGTTTTTAATAAAATTGATTTTGAAAATTGTAATATAAGTTCAAAAAATAAAAGGAAATTAAATAGTGTTTTAAATTGTTATGTTATTAAAAGTTTAGGAGAATATTGCTACAATCAAAAAGATAAGGATAATGATAAAGATAATATAATATCTTTTAAAATGATTCAGGAAATGTTTGATTATTTTAATAATACAATTAAGCGAGAAATAAAAAAAGATGAAATATATTATATAATTAAAAAATATTCTTGGAAATATAAATCTAATTTTAAAATAACTTTTCCAAAATTCTCAGGTATGGATTTTGTTTATTTATTTATAGATATTAATAATGAATCAGAGCCAATTAATGGATATTTAATGAATGATATAAAAATAGATCATGATGGATTAGATGATCTAAATTCAATAGATATTCCAACAAAAGATAAAAATAGCTTTGTTTTATCCTTAAATGATATAGGTAGAATAATATTTGAGAAGCTAGGATATAATAATAATGAAGAATATAATGAATATATAGATAAATTAAAATTTATTTCAAATCTTCAAAAAAAATTAGAAAAAAATGATAAAAATAAATCAACAATAAGATTATGTAAAATTATGAATAATTTGTATAATGAAAAAGAATTAGATATCTTAAATAAAAAATATGAATTTGATTTCGATGATATTGAGTTTAGGGAATATATTGATAATTATAATTATTTAGAAAAGCAAATTATTTATAATAAATACCCTTCATTAATATATTTTTTAACAGAAAATAATAACTTTATTGAAAAAAAATTATTATATTTAAACTATGAAGATAATAAGAAAATATATGACAAAAACAAAAATAACTATGATAATAGTTGTATTCCATTTTGGTTATTATGCTTAAGATATTATTCTTCAATGGAATGTATTATATCAAAAGAAAAGAATTATTTCAGTCAGTTAATTGATAATAATATTAAAAGTTATTTATCTGTAGAATTAAATAGTCCTAGAATTTCTCATAGGAAAATTGGTATTAAATGGTTAAATATGGTCTGTAGCAATAAAAGGCCTCAATTTTTTGAAAAATATTATGAAAAAATAAAAAAATTTTTTGATAGATTATCAAAAGATGAATATTTATGTAACATTAATGATAAATCATTTATAAAAAAGCGAATAGATTATTTTTTGAATTGTTTGATAAAAGATATATTAAGTAAAATATTTAAAGATAATTCATTAATCAATTGTTTTGAAATTAAAGAAAATAATAATATTGTAACATTTTTAAAAAACCCAAATAAATATTTATATGAAAATATAAAAAATGATATTATCGAAGAATTATCATGTTCTATTGACAAAAAAAAAGAAGAAATGAATAGAATAATTATAAATATTGAAAAAGTTGAAAATATAAAAGAGAATGATTTAAAAATAATTTTTGAAAAAGAATTGAAAGAAAAAAATGAAGATTATAAAGAATTAAACACTACAAAAAATACTCAATTATTGAAAAATTTATCAATTAATGTACAAAAATATAATAGCTTAGTTGATGATATTTTATCAATGAAAATGATTGGGAGTCAGGGTCAAAATAAAATAAAAGATATTGTAGAATTATATGATTCATTAAGTGATTATGAATTGTTTTTAGAAAAAGAAGAAAAAACAGAAACAATTAAAATTTCTTATTCATTTATGAAAAATCATGATATTATTATCCAAAATAGTTATTATGATGAAATAATAAGTGAAAATAAAGGTATATCAGGTGAATTATATATATTTGAAAAACAGTTAAATGATATTATTTTCAAAAATAAAGTAAATGGTGAAATTTTAAACAATTTCAATAAAAATGAAAAAAAATTTTCTTTATATTTTATAAGAATAAAGGAAAAAGAAATTTTGGAAAATAATAAATACAATAATATTGAATTAGTATTTGGAAATGGAATTCCTTTAGGTAAATTTTATAAAGATTTTTCTATTTATAAAAATAATTTATTAGTTTTAAAAGAAAATTTGCTGATCTTATTGAAAAAACAAGATTTATTCTCAAATTGTCAAAATTTTAATAAATATAAAAAGGGAATAAAAGATTTTATTTCTTTGTGTTTTGTTAAATATAGCGATGATTCAAAATGTTTACTTATAAATAATTCATTAAATGAATTAAAAAAAATTTTAGAACAAATTAATACAGATTATAATTCATTTTTTAATATTTTAAATGATAACCTTAATGATTTTGAAGTCAAAAAACTAAATAGCAACAAAAAAATTTTGCAAAAAGATTATGAATTAAAAGAGGTCCCTAAAAATATTATTGTTGAAGATTTTGTTGATTTTTCTGAAATAAATAATAATGATTCTTTATCTATTCCAATTATTAATGTAGATTCTCAAAACCATGAAATTTCATGCTGCTTTAATAGAATTGAATGTAATATAGGGCCAATCTATCCTAGTTTATATTCAGAGTCTTATAGAATGAATATTCTAACTTTCTCAAATAAAAATTTATTTTTAAAGATATCAGATATAAAAAGAGACAATAAAAATGATGATATTATCCATGATTCTTCAGAATATTTAATAAATTTCAAAGAGATCATTAAAAGTAATATGCCAATTGAAATCGAAATAAAATTACCAAAAATTCAAAAAAAATTATGCTTAAAAGAAATTCATTTAATTGAATTTAATTTAGAAATTGAATGCCAAAAAGAAGATAAAGATGGAAACAAAGATCTAAATAATAAATCTTTAATTCTTCCTTTTGAAATAAAATTTGAATTAATTCCTATTATTTTAAAATTTTCAACAAAAAATAATAAAATAATAAGGAATGACTATTATTTCTCTATTTCAGAAAATCTTTATACAGATGAAGAAATTTCTTTTACTCTTGAACAAATTGACAATCTTCAAAAAATAGATTTAAAGCCATTTATTCAAATAGAGGGATTGGAAAATAATAATAGCAAAGAACCAAATATAATTATTTGCAAAGATAATAATGAAAAAGAAAATCAAAAAACAAAAATTAAAATATTGATTCCAAATAATGGTAAAGAAAAATCAAAAATGAATATATATGTAAATATTTATTTTACTGAGAATTATAAAATTCCTATTTTAATAGATTCTATAGTTTCGCCTTTTGATTATAGTTTATTGCTTTTTGATTACAATGATAGAGAATTTAAAGAAGAAAATTGTGTTATTAAATATAACTTTGAAAATAACACAAATGAGAATATTATCTTTAAAGTTTTCTTAAAAATTGAACTTCAAAATGGATTTATTGGCAAATATATAGAAAGTGAATTCTTTGTTGAAAATAAATTTGAAAACTGTTTTGAAATTTTAAATATTGATGAAATTTCAAATAAAAAACAAATAAATCATAATTTCACTTTTGAAATAAAAATAAAAATAAATAATAAGCAATTTCCTGAAAATGAAATACCTCAAATAAATTTTATTTCTATAATTAATAAAGTTAAAAAAGGAACAGATATTATCTTTATTAAAGAAAAAAATGAATTTGAAAATATTTATGATATAAAAATTGATTGTGATAATCAAAATCTAGAAATAAATGAAAAAATATATTATTGTGTTGAAAATTTAGGAATTTTACTAAATTTAAATGATAATAAACTTTTGAATTATGAAAAAGAGGAGAATCAAAATAAAGTAATTGATTTAAGAAGAAATAGCAATAATAAAGGATTTTATAATAATAATTTAATGACTCCAAAAATAAAAGATCAAGAAGGATTAATGTCAATAAAAGAAATAGAAGATTTTTATTCTAAATGTATTAAAGTTATAAGAGCGTTACCTTCAAGTATTTATTCATCAATAGTTCAAAAAGACAAAAATAAATTGGAAGAAGCAGAACATATTTTTTGTGAAATTTACCAATATTTTAAAAATGTATCTTTCCTTGAAAATGACAATTCCATTCTAAATGACAAAATAAATGAATTTAAAAGAAGTTTTGTATCTCTTGTAAAAACATTATATAAGTCCAATTTTAAACTTAAGCAATCAAATATAGATGATTTATTTAGAATCACAGAATATGAATTATTAAATGATGATACTCAAAGTGATTATATTATTAAACCTATACAAAAAGAATTAAATATTCCAAAAAGAAAAAATGAGAAATATTTAAGAATAAAGGAAAAGGAAAAAGATGATTTAAAAGAAGAAAAAGATGAGGTAAAAGAAGAAAAAAATGATATTTTCAATTTAAATCATTGTGAGACACCAAAATATCTTTCAGGAAATTTCAGTAAAATACCTACAAACATTAATTTAAATATAGACGAAAGTATTTTTAATAGAGAGGATAATGAGGAAGAAAACAACCAAAGAGAGAATGAAAAGGAATATCAAGATACAAATAATTTTTTCAAAAATTATAATAAAATAATTAAATCAAGTTCTCTAAAAAATATAAATTTAGGAAATAAAGAATATATTAATAAATTAAAAGAAGAAGAAGAAAAAGAAAAAGAAAGCATAATACCAGAAAAAAATGAAGGAAAAGATTATGGATATATTATAAATGAAGATTTAAGCAAAACATTAAAATTGGAGCAAGATAAATTTGAAACATATGATTTCTCAAATAATGATGGAATTAACTGGGTAATAAAAAAGATATCAAAAATTGAAGAAGAAAATAATCATATTAGTCTTTTAAATATTGATGGTTATTTGCCTGAAGATATTTCAAAAAATTATAAAAATAGAGTGATGGAATATCCAATTTTAAGATTATCTAATTATTTCTTAAAATTAGCAAGTAAAATATTTAATGAAGTATCTAAATTAGTTGGACCTGATACAAAAACCGACATATTATTTAATAAAACATGTGTAATATTACTAATAGATAATAGCTGCTATATTAATAAATATAAAAAATTAGAAAATTTCCATTTATTATGCTCATTTTCCATTGCTTTGAATTTATTAGAGATTCCATATGGAATTGCAGTTATTGCAGATGGAAAATTTAAAGTTATATTAAAGCAATTTGAAGAACCACATTCATATGAAATTTTAGAAAAAGTATATGAATGTTTAATGATAAGGAGATTTAGAGATAATTTATCTAATTCTCAAAAATTTGCCAAAGAAACTTATATGTTTTCAAAAGAATATAAAAAACCAGAGAATTTAGAGAAACAAGAAAAACCAAAATTTTATGAAGATCATCCAAAAAAAGTAATAATAACAATTACTGATGGATTAGACGAAGAACTAAAACTAACTAAAGAATGGAATAATTTGATATTTAATGATCCTAATACTTCTTTTGGCTTCATATTCTACAAGCCTGATTTTGAAAATAATAATGATAAAATGGAAATTGAAAAATTATGGACAGTTTTTATAGAAGAATCTAAAAAGGCCAATTCTAAAGTTATTATAAATATAATAGATAAAGATTTAAAAATAAATCTTTATGAACAACTTCCATATTTTTTAAGAGATTTAATTGGACAAAAAAAGGATATTTTACAAAAAAAAGAAAATTTCTCAGATTATGAGCCAAATTTCATAGAAGAAAAGATAATTTTAAATTCAATTGAAAGTTTAGAAAATATATCTTTCAAAGAAAGAAAAGGAAATAAAATTAAAAATCTATTGTATATTAAAAATTATCCTTTAAAATATTCATTAGATGATCCAATTATGAACAATGCATTTAAATTTGATAAAAATAAATTAGGTAATATATGTCAAGGTAAAGTTAATGAAAATATAACAAAAAATTATAACAAGTTAATTGATAATTTCATTCTCAAAAATAGTGAAATCGATAAAATGAGTTTGGAAAAAATTTTTAAAAAAAATAAGGCTTCTCAAAAAGTATTATCAACTACAGGCTCTGAAATAGATATTGTTTCTTTAATTATAAGTATATTGAATAAAGAGCCAAGACCAAAAATCTTTTGGGAAGAAAGTGGAGAAATGAAAAGAAGATATTCTGTTTCAATCATTATAGATAATTCCATTTCTTGTTTTGGAGATATTTCAAGAGTTCATTCTTTTCAAACTATAAGAGAATTGTTAAGCCCTTTATTATATTTAGAAATATCTAAACTAGATATTATATTAACAACCAATAATTCCCCAATAATATTATGTTCTGATATTAATTCTCAAAAATGCTTAAGAAAAGAATCTACTTTTTGGATTGGATTATTTAAATATTTACAAGTTCCTTATTATGGTAGTAATTTATCTTCAGCAATAAATTTCATTTATAATTTAAATAAAGAAAGAAATGAATTCACAAAGATTGTATTTGTCTTAACTGATGGACTTTTTGAAAAGAATGAACAAATGTATATTAGTAAACAAATACATAATTGTGCTCAGCTAGATATAAATATAATAGGAATAGGTATTGGTTCTTATCCAATTGGAATAGAAAATATTTTTGAAAAAATAATATATACAATTGACCCTTCAAATTTACTCTTAGGACTTTCAGGATTTTTTGAACAAATTCATACTAACACTACTGATAAAATGTTAGGATTTGAATATCAGGCAAAATTAACAGAGTTAAAAGGAATAATAGAAGATTTATCCAAAATTAAGAAAATTTACTTCAATAATTTAATAAAAGAATTAAAAAAAATTGAAGTCAATTATACTACATTTGATTATTTCAATAAACCTGTAATTTTAGAAAATCATTTCAAAAACTTAAATGAGGTATCAAATCCTTTAGAAAGTGAAAAAACATTATTACTTAAAAAAAATTCTCTCAAAGGCCAAAAAATTCTAATAGTAATGCTTTGGTCTTATGATTTAAATCCATCAAAAGAAAGTCCAAAAGTTATACCTGATAATTTATTTAGATCTGGAAAAATGAATATATATTTAAAAAATGATGAAATTGAAGAAAATAAAATATGTGTAGAATCGGCAGTTAATATTTTTGGAATAGATATTTTTGTTGTTTTAGATTATGAAAATGCAATAAAAGAGTTAACAAAAAATATTGATAATAAATGTATTTACAATAGTGTATGGGTTATGTGCGGACCACAAAAGGCAGTTATTCCAAATCCTAAATCAGATCCAAATTTAATAGGAGAGTTTATGGAAGTTATTAAAGCTTTTTGGATGAATGGAGGTTCTATTGTTTTCTTTGCTGACGGAGATCCTCTTTTTTACCAGGTTAATTTATTTCTTAAAAATGCTGAATTTCCTATTTTTGATGAAGATGCAAATTTAGAGGAAGAAGAAATTGAATCTTCTTTAATAAATAAAAGAAATGCATTTGATTATGATTTTGACTCTAATGAACAATCAATAGAATTTAAATTAAATAATGAAAAAAAAAATAAAATAAAAAATATTTTCCAAAAAGAAGATGAGGAAACCGAAAAGAAAACTGAAAGGGAAAAAATAGAAGTTGAAGAAGAAGAAAAAAGTGAAATTGAAATTAAAGAAGAAAATGAAAAAGGGAGTGAAGAAAGTGAAGAAGAAAGAGAAAGTGAAGAAGAAGAAAATGAGGATAAAATAAGTGATAATAAAGATAGAATAAGTGAAGAAAATATAATAAGGAATAAAAAAATAAGAGTAAACTTTAAGATAGATGGCTCACATAAAGGTGGACAAACCTTAGATCGTGATGATTCCGGACTATTAGAGGATAATAAAACATTTAATGCTTCAAATGAAGTTATTTCAAATTTAAAAAGGCCTAATATTGGAAATAACTTACTAAAAATCTATGAAGGGATTACAGTTTCATATGCAGTAGAGAATAATAATGATGTTTTAAATATATTTAATATATTTGGATTATCACATAGAAGTGTTAATAAAAGATATGGTCATTATTTTAATTTTGATAATCCAATTTATCCCTTTATTCCTTTTGCAAAGGACTCAGAAGGAGGTATTTCTATTATGATCTATTACGGTAGAGGAGGTTGTGGTGATATTGTTATTGATTGTGGGTTTACAAAATGTTTTATTGAAATGGAGGAAGAAGGAACATTTAGATATATAAGAAATTTAAGTGCATTAACATCAAGATGTGATGTTTTACTCAAAAATGGAAAAAATCCTAAATTATGGAAGCCTAAAGCAATAAATTATAAATTAAATTTATCGAAAAATTATTTCTGGAAAGATTTTAAAAGAAAGATTTATATTATTGATGTTGATTCTCCAGTATCAGAAAATGATAAAACTTATATATACGATATAATAAAGGAAGAATTATATTCTACCTATAATAATATAATTTACTTCATTAATAATGATGATAAAGTAAAAATTGATATAGAAGATATAAACAAAAATGATAGCTTAATACCAAATAATAGCAATCAAGCTAATTTAAAAAAAATTGCCTATGATATATTAGAAGAATGTAATCATAAATTTGAGAATAACTATTTTATTGAAATATTTTCTGATGGAATATCTTCAAGAAATGATAATAAAGTAATGGACTATATTTTATCATGTGAAGAAATTCCTTATGATAAGAGGTCTTTCCAATTACTTCCTGAGGCAAATACTGGAATTTCAAAAGAATTTATATTTGATTCATTGAAAAATCTTGAGAATATTAAGAGTTTTAATGAATTTTCTGATAATTATAAAAATATTAGGAATAGCTTATTATTTTCATATTTTGATTATACTCTAGAAATGTCTCAATTTAATATAAAAAGAGAAATAGATAGAATAGAAAATGCAATTAAAGAGGAAATTAATGAGGATGAAAAAAAATTAAACATTTTGAAAGAGAAAATGGAAATTTTGATATTTTATTCAAATGTAGAAATTGAAAATTTTGGTATTAATGCTGCTGCTTTCCAAGATGCTTAAAATTTATGCTTCAACAAATAAATTAAATTAAAAAAAATAATTATTTAATTTATTCAATTAATAATAATAATGATTTTTAATATTGGGGATTTATATAATATTATTATTTATGGGGATTGGGGATTGGGGATTGGGGATTGGGGGTTGGGGGTGTGGGGTTGGGGGGGGTGCCCCCA
>Ga0310691_10003727_pt1 | contig 17906 bp, 13 predicted proteins | sample 176DNAGHGlowgp2_FD_203887 | JGI IMG/M metagenome (GOLD analysis project Ga0310691, IMG submission 203887) | Sheep rumen microbial communities from Palmerston North, Manawatu-Wanganui, New Zealand - 1766 DNA GHGlow gp2 (v2) (version 2) | ecosystem: Host-associated > Mammals > Digestive system >...
ATCGTTCCGGTTTATATACTTTGCGGCCGAGTTTTACATAATCTTGCAATACTTTTTTGCCGGCCTCGGTTTCGATATTGCCATAGACGGTAATGCCGCGTTTTTTAAACTCGTCAAACCATTGAGGTTTAAAGCCTTCATCAAAGCCGGTTATTTTCTCGACATCTTTTGACGGAACGCTGAAATAGACTTCTTTAATTCCTGCCCACATAATACCGCCTAAGCACATCATACACGGTTCGGCGCTCACATACATTTTTAAGTGATGAGCAGACAAATCATAAGTTTTTAGTTTTTCTTCGGCGGCTCTTAGTGTATTCATCTCCGCGTGATTATGACTGCAACAGGAATTTACGACGCTGTTTGCCTCTTTGGCAATGAGGTTTCCGTTTTCATCATAAATTGCTGCCAAAAACGGGCCTGAGCCGCGTTCAATATACTGTGGAAGTTCGCGTTGTAACTCTAAAATAATTTTGCGCGCTAAAGTTATCTTTTTTTCATCAAGTGGTTCATTTGCAACAATCATATCGGTCATTTTATCTCTCCTAAATATAGGGAAAGCCTAAAGGCTAATTACTTTAATTGCAAGCAAATTTTGAGCGTTTTTATTGGCATAACAAAGAATGTCGGTTTTCCCCCTCTCTGTCAACCTTCGTTGACATCTCTTGCTCCGTAGGGCTCGCGTTTCACGCTTGCCAATTGCGCTTCGGATGTTTTTATCTTCACCCTCTCTGTCACCTCCAGTGACATCTCCCCCGTCAAGGGGGAGATAGGGTGAATACTTGTGGCAAAATATTTATGGGGATAAGCGCGATTATACCAAGACCTTTTGTTATTTTCCCCCTATGATGCACTCAAAGGAGCTCCAAAAATGTCCATACGTTTACTACCGTCTAATTTAGTTAATCAGATTGCCGCCGGAGAGGTGATTGAGCGTCCGGCGTCTGTTGTCAAAGAATTGGTTGAAAATGCGCTTGATGCCAAAGCGACGCGTATAGAGGTGACGCTTAAAGCCGGCGGTAAAACCCTGATTGCGGTTGAGGACAACGGCAAGGGGATGAGCGCTGAAGATTTGGCATTAGCGGTGGAGCGGCATGCCACTTCCAAGCTCCCTACCGATGATTTATTTAATGTGCAGTTTTTAGGGTTTCGCGGTGAGGCGTTACCGTCTATTGCTTCCGTTGCCAAATTAAAGATTATGACGCGTCAGGCGACGGATAAAGAAAGCGGTTGGGAGATAGAAGTCAAAGGCGGCGAAAAGGGAAATACTGCCCCTTCGGCGTGCGGTTTCGGCACGCGAATTGAAGTGCGCGATTTGTTTTATGCCACGCCCGCCAGATTAAAGTTTCTTAAAGCCGATACTGCGGAAGTAGGGGCTTCAAGTGATATTTTAAGTCGGATTGCGTTGGCGCATCCCGAAGTATCTTTTTATCTCTATGCGGATGATAAGAAAAAGATTGCGCTTAATGCTACCACCGGTGATATGCGGATTGCGCGTTTAAGGCGTGCGGCAGAAGTTATGGGGCGTGAATTTTCGGATAATTCGCTTGAGGTTAACGGTGCTAAAGACGGGATGAGTTTAACCGGACTTATCAGTCTGCCGACATTTAGCAAAGCAAATTCGCTTTCACAATATCTGTTTGTGAACAACAGGCCTGTTAAAGATAAGCTGTTACTCGGTGCGCTTAAAGGCGCTTACGCCGGTGTTTTGGAAAATGCACGTTATCCGGCATGTGTGTTGTTTTTGGAAGTTAATCCGATGTTGGTTGATGTCAATGTTCACCCGACCAAAGCCGAAGTGCGCTTTTTTGACCAGCAGGGTGTGCGCTCACTCCTTGTCGGAGCTATTCGTCAAGCGCTTCTTCAAGGGGATAAACAAAGTGCTACTACCGGTGCGGAAGGCCTTATGCATACCTTACAGCACCAAGTTGATGTGAATGATTTTTTTGCCCCACGCACACTTAATGAAAATGTCTCTGATATGCCGGCGTATTCTGCTCATTATCAGTCGCGCCCCATGTCCGTTGTGCATAGTTCAGCCCCGCGCAGTGCAATGCTTCCCGAGCTTGAGCGCAAACTCTCGGTTAAGGTTGAAGAGCCTGATGTTACAGATGTTGAAAATGTCGGACCGTTAGGGGTGGCTAAAGCGCAATTTCATGATACCTATATCCTCTCGCAGACCGAAGATGCGCTCATCTTAATTGACCAGCATGCGGCGCACGAACGGATTGTTCTTGAGCATCTTAAAGCTGCCATGCTCAGTGGTGAAAAACTTCCCTCGCAACTGATGCTTATTCCCGAAGTGGTGGATTTAACCCTCACGCAAAAGGCGGCACTTGTTTCCGAATTTGAAGCACTTGCCAAACTCGGTCTTGTTTTAGAAGATTTCGGGGCAGGGGTTCTTGTGCGTGAAGTGCCGGCACTCATTAAAGATGCGTCAGTTAAAAAAATGATTGTTGATTTGGCAGATGAGCTGGTTGAGTTTGGAGCCAGTGCGGTTGCCGAAGATAAAATCAATCATATTGCCGCCACCATGGCTTGTCACGGTTCGGTTCGTGCCGGTCGGCGACTTAATATTGCTGAAATGAATCATCTCCTCCGCGAAATGGAAAAAACGCCGCACTCTGCCCAATGCAACCACGGTCGCCCGACGTATGTGAGGCTTGATATAGATACCCTCGAGCACCTCTTCCACCGTTAATTTTAAGGGTAAATTTTGCGATTGATTCTCGGTAAGGAAGCCTGTCCCTAAATGCTCACTTACTCTTAAGTAAGCTCCGCTTTAGGGCAGGGCTTACCGAGTTCACTCACAAAATTTCCGCCTTAAAATACCGTCGGGAAGGGAGTAACGTTATACCACACTTCGGCGCGTCACGTAGGTCTGACTACGCTCGTGCGCCTCGGAGGGCTCCTGCGGTTATTTTACAAAATTTCCCACCTTAAAAATCGTCGAGACGTGAGTAACGTTTGCTCTTAAATTTTCCGCCTTAGCGGTTATCGGGAGGGGGGGATGTTTGCTCGCAAAATTTCCCACTTTAAAAATCGTCGAGACGTGAGTAACGTTTGCTCTTAAAGTGTGCGGTGCACTTCCATAATTTTTAATTAAAAGTTATCCATAACCGCGCGTGCTTTTAACTGCACAAGCGTGTGGTGTGGGTAACTTTTTTTCTTTTGTTTAAAAAAATTTGAACTTTTTTTATTTTTTGCCGTTATACTTGTTGTCAATGTTATCATGAAAGGAAAAATTGATGGATAAGGTTTCAAAATTGCTCTCTGAAGCTCGACCGCTTTATCTTAAAAAGCAACGCGAAAAATATGCGCTTATCAGTTCATTTTGTTCGCTTTGTCTGGTGGTTGTGCTTTTGGGTATATTGCCTAAAGCGCCTACATTTGATGAAGGGGAGTTTGATTGCTATTTCACCGCACTTTATCTTAATGACGGTGTTGTTGATGATATAGATGATGACAGCGTTATTCCGCTTGATAAATTCGGCTTATATGAGGTCAGCTGATGAGTGATGAAAAGACAAGACGGCAATGTCAACGAATTGTGGAGAATACCGTTCGTCTGATGCTTTGTCGCCGCGATGAAGACATCGAACAGGAAATTTATATCCGACTTTGGGAGAAATTTCCGGAATATAAAGAGCAGGATAAACTCTTTGGGTGGATTAAAACCGTCGCGGAAAATTATTGTCGTGATGTGCTTAAAAGCAAGAGCCAAAAATTGCTGATGGCTTCGGTTGATGAAGAAACAGGCGGTATGGAATTTATCTCGGATAATGATAATCCGGAGAAAAAATGGCTTATCAAGTGTCGGCAAAAAATTATTTTAGATGCGGTAAACGAACTCCCAAAAGAGATGAAACAAGCTGTTATTTTGGTTGAGTTTAAGGGCTTAACTTATGAGCGCGCCGCAGAAAAAATGAAAATCAATGTCGGAACTTTGAAATCAAGACTTCATAATGCAAAAGCTAAGTTGCATGACAAGCTCGCATATTTGGAATTATAGTTTTTTAGAAAGGATAAAACAATGGAGAAGAACGAGAAAAAATTGGTTACAACAATCGCCGTTTCATTTGTGGCCGGAGTGGTTGTTACGTTGGGAATACTGACATTCGGTTGTTGTTCGTCACATTACAAAGCACCTAAAATGATGCCGCATCATCTGCCGTTTGCAGAGATGAATATGCCTAAAGCTCATTTTGATAAAGGTGATATGCATGGTCAAAAAGGTGATTTTAAGCGTCATCATCGTCATCATGGCTTTAAAGGCAAACATTTTGAGCCGACACCGGAGATGAAAGAACGTTTTGCGCAGAGGCTCGGGCTGACCGATGAACAAAAACAAAAGTTAGCAGAAATGCGCCAAGCCGACATGGCCAAAATGGAACCTTTGTTTAAGCAGGCAGATGAGCTGCATCAAAAGATAAAGGAACTGCGTAAGGTTAACCGCGAGCACTTTGAAAGTGTGTTGACCGATAGCCAAAAAGAAATCTTAAAAGAGATGAAAAAAGAACATCATCATCAAAGAGAGAACATTTAGGTGATGTTTAAGGAAAACAAAAAAGCTCTTACCTTTGGGGTAAGAGCTTTTTTGTTTGGAGTGGTACTTTTTAAGCGAGCATTGCCTCTTTGACCTTGTTGTTGACCGAGCTTTCCAGTCTGCCGAAAGTCTTTAAGAGCAAGCGCTTCTTCTTGCCAAAGAACTCCTTTGCTTCGCGCTCGTAGTTCAGGTGCTCGTTACCTTTTCCATTAAAGAGCGCCTTGAAGTCAATCTCCGTGGCGTGCTCCTTAAAGAAGGGCTTGTGCTCACGCCATGTCGGGAGCAGGATGCGTGCGACCTTTTGAATACCAAAGTGGCGGACAGCCAGTGTTTCGGTGAACTGATAGACCTCCGTGAGAGGCTCCTTCACAAGGTTGTCACCCCAGAGGTAGCCGTTCAGCTCTTTACCGTCAGCGCTGATGTGCTGTAACAGACCGACGCAGAGCTTCTCGGCGTGGCCGCGCCAAACAGCATTGTTCAGACGCTCCATGCAAAACCAGAGGTTCTCCTTCACAAAGTTCCAGCAGGCCTGTTCCATCAAACCGGGCTGATCATACCAGTTGGAATACTTACGAGATTCTTCCGGCAAGGCAAACCACGGGTTGTAGGGGGCATAAAGCTCCTCAGTGGTGGCGGCGAGGAATTCCTCGTTTCTCTCTGCGCGTGCACGGCGCTTCTTCTCCAAGGTCACCGGATCATCGTCCTTTTGGGGCTCCAGAGCGGCCATGTCAGCCTCAAAAACCTCATCCTTAATAATGGTGCGGATGATGGTGCCTTTGGATAGGCGCTGGAGGGCAATCTCCATCAGGAGTTCGCCGGTTGCATGATCTTCTGAAACGCAATACTGTCCCCAGTCGGTCATGAATGTCATGAACTCAGGACTGATACGCCAACCACGGGTGTCTTGTCCGGTCGGTTCCACACCCAGTGGCAAGATGAAGTCGTTTACCAACTCGGGCTGTGACACGCCCATTAACTTGTCCTCATCTACGCGGCAAAGGTTTGCCACGTCTGCTAAATAATTTTTTTTCATACGCAATTTTTTGGTTAGACATAAAGATAACTATCATTATGACAATATCACTTTTTTGCGTTGTGGTCAATGTATAATTTTAAAAACTTTTGATATTAAAAAAGCTCTTATCCGGTTGGATAAGAGCTTTGCTTTAGAGTTCCGTCAGCTTTAAGAGATAATCGTTATACGAATATTCGGCAACGATGTGCTCGTGCGGCTCAAAATGATAGTTACCAAGCGTGCCTTTCGGCGCATTGGGATTAATGACCGTTTGTTTTGTAGTATAACCAATCTTAATCTTTGAGGCATTCTTTAAGAGGCACAAAGTGTTGGGCGGAATGTTCTTTATTTTACAAGAGTAATACTGCGCATCGCCTCGCTTGCGGATGTAGAAAAACAGCAGAGTGGGGGTCAGTTCACCTTGAGAAATATACCAGCGCTCAGGGCGTGTGGCAGAATTTAACTCAGCCTCGGTGCCGGCATCAAAGAGTAACAACGCATTTTCCGGCGCAGTGGTCGGCTTTATGCTGATTTCTTGTGCCTTGAGAACAGTGTGGGGCAGCATATTGGCGCATTGTCTTAACCACAATGAATGGTCAGCCTTAAACGAAGCAAGGAGCGTGACCTTAGCCTGATTGTATTTCTTGCAACTGCATTCGGCGTTATCAAGGAGCTGACCGCAAAACGGGCAGGTCTTTTCATACAGCGAGAGACGGGCAAGCGAAAAATCAGGGAACGCACCGTTTTGGGTTGCTGGACAGAGCAAAGCCTTTTGTGCATCTGACTGGAATAATTCAATTTTTACTTTCATGTGACATAAATTTAAAGGGTGAATAATAATTTTTTAATGAAGAGAGGATAAGCGCTGCTTGATGATTTGTCAAGCGGATTTTTGGGGTGGGGGATGTGCTAAAACGTCTTCATGATTGCAGATTTGCTCCCTTATTGGCAACTTGTTGCCTTTAGATTGTAAACCGCGGTCACAAATCTGCTTCCAACAGGGCATTTTATCTAACCCTTGGCAAAAGCGTTCGGGAGAACGATTTTCATGTTTAAATAGGAATAATTTAGATGTCATCGCTCATTCGGCGAAGTCCGAATGATAAGCGACCTTCAATATTGTCACTCTCCGCTAGCGGATAGCCGGAGAGGTAAATTCATCCTTATTATAATCAGAAGATCCCTAATCCTCACTGATGTTCGAAGGGATGACAATTTGGCAATTACAATGTTATTTTTAAGTTTTTTGGGGGCAAAAATTCTTCTTGACAGAGGGTGGCTAAAAAGCTATAACGCTTTCAGATTTTTGATGATAAAAATAAGGAGCTGACATTGAAAACGGTTATAGAAAATTTAAGCGAAATATTTATGGAAGCTTTTGAAAAGGCCGGATATGATAAAGATTTCGGGCGCGTGGTGGTTTCTGCACGTCCGGATTTGTGTCAATATCAGGTCAACGGGGCGATGAGCGGGGCAAAGCAATATCACAAATCTCCGATGATGATTGCCAATGATGTGATGGCCAATATCTCAGAAAACGAGATGATTGAAAATGTCTCTTTGGTGGCGCCGGGGTTTATCAATATCACCGTTAAAGACCGTTTTTTAACCGACTATATGCAAGGTATGTTAACGACTCCCGAGTGCGGTTTTGAAAAAACAAAAGCACCTCAGACAATTGTGTTTGACTATGGCGGGCCTAATGTGGCCAAACCTTTGCACGTGGGGCATCTGCGCTCGGCGGTAATTGGCGAAGCCTTAAAACGGATGAACAAATTTTATGGCAATAACGTTATCGGTGATGTGCATTTGGGCGAGTTCGGGTTGCAAATGGGATTGGTTATTCACGAGCTGTCCATACGTCAGCCTGAGTTGCCGTATTTTGATGAAAATTTTAACGGCGAATATCCCTCCAATCCGCCGTTTGATTTGAAAGATTTGGAAGAAATTTATCCTTCGGCGTCAGCTAAATCAAAAGAAGATGAAGAGTATTTGGCGGCGGCAAGGCTTGCTACCGTGGAGTTGCAAAAAGGGCGCCGCGGATATCGTGCTTTGTGGCGGCATATTATGAATGTATCGTTGCCGGATTTGAAGCGCAATTATGACCGGCTTGATGTTCATTTTGACTATTGGTTGGGTGAGTCCGACAGTGAAAAATATATTCCCGATATGGTTCAAAAAATGAAAGATGACGGGTTTGCTTATATCAGCGAGGGTGCGTTGGTGGTTGATGTGAAAGAAGATACGGATACCGCGCCGATACCGCCATGCATTATCTTGAAATCTGACGGCAGTGCGATATATGAAACAACCGATTTGGCAACCTTGGTGCAAAGAGAAAAAGATTTTAACCCCGATCGGGTGGCGTATGTGGTGGATAAGCGGCAGTCACTTCACTTTGAGCGGGTGTTCCGTTGTGCAAAAAAGACCGGCGTTGTAAAGCCTGAAACAGAGCTTTCGTTTATCGGTTTCGGCACGGTGAACGGTAAGGACGGTAAGCCGTTTAAGACGCGTTCCGGCGGGACGATGAAGTTATCTGAAATGCTCGACTTGGTGGAAAATGCGGTAAATATCAAAGATGCCGATCAGATGAACGCCGATGAAGTTTTGGAATTGAAAAAAATAATCGGTTTGGCGGCGGTGAAATACGGCGATTTGATGAACCCGATTGAGAGCAATTATATTTTTGATTTGGATAAATTTGCCTCTTTTGAGGGGAATACCGGTCCGTATATTTTATATACCATGGTCAGGATTAAATCAATATTAGCCAAGCTTAGAGAAAAAAATCCGGAGGCTATCAAAGGGGCAAAATTCGGCACGATTACATCGGCGTCCGAGCGTGATTTGGCGTTGAGTTTGACACGGTTTTCGCATACCGTAACCGAGGCGGTTAAGAAAGACGCGCCGTCAATGATTTGCTCCTATGTTTACGAGGTCGCTAATAAATTCAATGTGTTCTATCATGATAAGAAGATTTTGGCTGAAGAAAATGAAACAGCGCTCAAATCTTTGGTTGCTCTAATTCAGCTGACCTTAAATACGCTTGATATTGCTATTCAATTATTGGGCTTTAAGGCGCCTGAAAAGATGTAAAATGCTTATTGACAGTCATTGCCATATTGAGGATGATGAGGTGGCGGCGCGTGCTTATGCGGCAGGCGTTGGGGTTATGCTTAACGCCGGTAAAGATTTAGATGAAATTGAGGCGCAAATCGCTATGTGCCGGCGGTTTCGGCTTGAGGCTAAGAAAATGTGGACATCCGCAGGGGTGCATCCGGACAGCGCACCGGTTAAACTTAATCAAATTCAGGTTTCTGATATTGTGCGGACGGCGCAATTTCCGGAAGTGATTGCTATCGGCGAGTGCGGGCTTGATTATCACTACGGGGCAGAATATAAAAATGAGCAGAAGGAAATGTTTATCCGTCATGTGGAGGCGGCCGGAATAACCGGTCTGCCCATAATGATTCATCAGCGCGAGGCAGAAAGTGATATGCTCCAAATTTTGCATGACGGGGTAAAAAAATATCCGCATTTAAGAGGTGTTATTCATTGTTTTACTTCAGATAAAAGCTTTGCCGATGCGGTTAAGGAATTGGGGTTTTATATCTCAGCTTCGGGGATTATTACATTTAAGAGTGCCGGTGAAATTTGCGCAGTGTTTAAAGGGTATCCAACCGATAAAATTTTAATTGAAACGGATAGTCCGTATTTGGCACCCGTTCCGTATCGCGGCAAAGAAAATGAACCGGCGTATATCATCAAAACGGCAGAAAAGTTGGCAGAGTTAAAGGGCGTTAGCGTGGCAGAGATTGCCGCTATTACCGCAGAGAATTTTTATCGTTTATATACTAAAGCACAAGAGGGAAAAAGATGTCAAAAGTAATTATCTTAGGTTCGGGAGCAGCCCCCGGTGTTCCGGCACTGGCTAACGGATTTGGTGCATGTGATGCAAATAATCCGAAAAATTATCGGATGCGCACCGGCACATATATGGAATTATCAGGGGTGAAATTTTTGATTGATACTTCTCCTGATTTAAGATGGCAACTTATCAAAAATAATATCAAAAAATTGGATGCGGTGTTTTATACCCATTCGCATGCCGACCATTTGCACGGCATTGATGATTTGCGTGAGATTAATCGTTTGAGCGGGCAAATGCTTGATATTTACGGCACTAAAAATATGATCCAAACAATTTGCACGAGGTTTCCTTATCTTATCTGTCAAGATGAGAAAAATTTAAATCCGATATTTAAGGCTGCTCTTTGTCCGCATGTTATTGAGTGGGAAAAAAGTTTTATGGTGAAATCCTTAAAAATCACGCCGATTGAAATGGTTGGGCATAATATTGAATGCACCGGATATATTTTTAATGACGGTGAAGTGGTGCATATTGCCGATTTTAAGAGCTTAGACGAGCGGGTGTTTAAATACATTAAGCGGCAACCGGAAGTTTTGATTATGCCGTTGACGACTCCTCTCGGCACACGCTTTCATGCAGGGCTTGATGAGCTTAAATACTATGCCGCCAAAATCAATCCGAAGCGGATGGTGATAAACCACATGGCGGTTGAGAGTGATTATGAAGAGGTGAAGCGCCGGTGCTTAAATAATATGAAACCGACGTATGACGGCGAAATCATAGAGTGGTAGGGGAATACAGTTAGGGCTTGCAATTTTTTTTGTTTTTGCTATTATCTGAGGAAATTAAAAAATATCGGAGGCATTATGGCGGTTAAATCGGCTAAAAAATCTTCTAAACGTAAAATGAACAGATGGCGCAAACTGGTTCGTGTCTTAAAAAGGAAATGGAAGAAACCGGCACTCTATACGATTGCAATGAGCCTTATTATCTATATGGTCGTCAGCAATCTCGTTTGGCAAAAGAAAAATATTGAACGCCAAGCGCCGCGCTTTGTGATTACGCGTATTTCTTCGGCATTTGATGAGACGGAATTTATGCATTTGTTGCTTACCGTGCAGGAAATCAATATGCTTCCTAAAGCCTCAACGGAGATGATTGAGTTTGTCAATAAACCGTTTCCCAGCCCTTGTCCAAAGTTTTTGGAAAATCATTTGCGTCGGATGAATTGGGCACCGACCGCGTTTCATATTCGGGTTAAAAAGATGTTTGATATGTATGAGGTTTATGACCATGTCAAACGTCTTGACGATACAATCGAATTTTTAACAACAGAAATTACCGAGAAGCATTTGCCGGATAGTGCGCTTGAAGAGGTTGAAATGTTGAAAGCCGAACGGAATCGCGTTTTCAAAGAAGAGATGAGTCAAGAAGAATATAATTTTGTGAAGGAGTATGGGGGAATCATTCTATCCCTCAAAAATTAAGGGGTAAATTTTGGTGTCTAATCGTAAATGGAAGCCGGATTGGCAATAAATCCACGTAGGTCTAACTACGCTAGGATTTATGCCACCGGACATTTACTTCTATCCACTCAAAATTTTCCTCCTTAATTCCTGTCGGGAGGCAAGTAACGTTTGCTCTTATATTTTCTCCTTAATTCCTGTTGGGTGGCGAGTAACATTTGTTCTTATATTTTCTCCTTAATTCCTGTTGGAAGGTATATTAAATTTCACCCTCTCTGTCGCCGCTGGCGACATTCTTGCTCCGTAAGGCTCGCGTTTTACGCTTGCCAACTACGCTTTGGGCAAGTTTAGCTGTAACATTTGCGCTTTTGACACTTCCGTGTCAGCGCAAATTAACAGCAACTATAGCTTTCGGTAAAAACTGTCCCCCGGACAGTTTTTATCCAGCAAGCCCCCCGTCAAGGGGGAGATATAATCAAATATGCTTTATAAAGTGTGGTCAGCTCTTAAAAAAAACTTGATTTTTTTAAGGTTTATGCTATTTTTCGCTCGTCTAAAATAATGGAATCGGGAGACAGTTTCGGGGAAGGTGCTTAAACCTTTGCCCTTGGGGCTTTTCTTCTGATTGTAACTCAAAAATTTTTAAGGATATTTATAAATGTCAGATGTTAAAATGAAAATGATGGATGCTAACGAAGCGGCCGCTTCTGTTGCCCATCGTATGAACGAAGTCTGCGTTATCTACCCGATTACTCCGTCTTCTCCGATGGGTGAATGGGCTGATGCGTGGTCATCCGCAAAACAAAAAAACTTGTGGGGCGTTGTGCCGTTTGTGCAAGAAATGCAGTCTGAGGCCGGTGCTGCCGGTGCTTGTCACGGTTCTTTGCAGGCCGGTGCTTTAACCACCACCTTTACGGCATCACAAGGTTTATTGTTGATGATTCCGAATATGTATAAGATTGCGGGTGAGCTTTCTCCGTTTGTGATGCACGTTGCCGCGCGTTCTCTTGCGTATCATGCGCTTTCTATTTACGGCGACCACTCCGATGTGATGAGCTGCCGTCAAACCGGTTTTGCCATGCTTTCTTCTAACTCCGTGCAGGAGGCAGGAGATATGGCAGCGATTGCACAAACTTCTACCCTTCGTTCACGCGTTCCGTTTATGCATTTCTTTGACGGTTTCCGCACTTCGCACGAAATTAAGAAAATTAAGCTTTTGTCTGATGATGATTTGCGCGCGATGTTAGAAGGCGTTGATTATAAATTTGCCGCCAAGCATGCGTTGAAACCGGAAGCGCCGGTTATTCGCGGAACCGCGCAAAACCCTGACGTTTTCTTCCAAGGTCGTGAAGCTGCCAATAAATACTATGATGCAGTTCCGGCAATCGTTCAAGAAGAAATGGATAAGTTTGCTAAAATTACCGGAAGACAATATCACATTGTTGACTATACCGGTGCCAAAGATGCCGAACACGTTATCGTGGTGATGGGTTCAGGTGCCGAGACAGTTGAAGAAGCGATTGAATACTTGAATGCACATGGTTCTAAATTGGGCGTATTAAAAGTTCATTTGTATCGTCCGTTCCCGACAGATGCATTTATCAATGCTCTTCCTAAAACTGCCAAGACTGTTTCTGTTTTGGATAGAACAAAAGAATCCGGATCTCTCGGTGAGCCGTTATACTTGGATGTGGTTACAGCCATTTCTCAAGCTTTCTCTAACGGCAAGATTAGCGCTCTGCCGAAGATGTATGGCGGTCGTTACGGTTTATCTTCTAAAGAATTTACGCCGGCAATGGCTAAGGCTGTGTTTGACAATGCAACATCTTCAAAACCGATTAACGGTTTCTCGGTTGGTATTACCGATGATGTAACTCACAAGTCTTTGAGCTATGATCCGTCGTTTGACGTTGAGCCGGATGATGTGGTTCGCGCCGTATTCTTTGGTTTGGGTGCTGACGGAACGGTTGGTGCTAACAAGAACTCGATTAAGATTATTGCCGAAGATGCCGGTAAATACGGTCAAGGTTATTTCGTATATGACTCACGTAAATCCGGTTCTATGACCACTTCTCACTTGCGTTTCTCAGATAATCCGATCCGTTCGGCATATCTTATCAACCAAGCAGATTTTGTGGCCTGTCACCAATTCCAATTCATGAACAAGGTTGATATTTTGCACATCGCAAAGAAGGGCGGCACATTCCTCTTGAATGCACCGTATAAGCATGAAGAAGTTTGGGATCATTTGCCGATTGAGGTTCAAGAGCAAATCATTGAAAAGAAGTTGAAGTTCTACACCATTAACGCGGTGGAAGTGGCTCGTGCAACCGGTATGGGTGCGCGCATTAACACCATTATGCAAGCCTGCTTCTTTGCAATTTCCAACATTTTGCCGAAAGATGAAGCGATTGCCCAAATTAAGGCTGCGATTAAGAAGACTTATTCTAAGAAGGGCGATGCCATTGTGCAGAAGAATTTTGCCGCGGTTGATGCCTCTCTTGCACATATGTTTGAGGTAAATTATCCTGATCATGTTACCTCTAAGCATCATCGTTTGGCTCCGGTTCCGGCAGAAGCTCCGAAGTTTGTTCAAGGCTTGACGGCAAAACTCATTGCCGATAAAGGTGACAGCATTACCACTTCTGAACTTCAAGAAGTTGTTGACGGCACATGGCCGACAGGAACAACCCAATATGAAAAGCGTTGCATTGCAACCGAAATTCCGGTTTGGGATCCTGAAACCTGTATCCAATGCGGTAAGTGCTCGATTGTTTGTCCGCACGGTGTTATTCGTATGAAGGTTGCAGATGATGCTCAATTAGCAGGTGCTCCGGCAACATTAAAACGTGCTGACTACAAAGGTAAAGAATTTGCCGGTAAGAAATTTATCTTGCAAATTTCTGCTGAAGACTGCACGGGATGCGGTATCTGCACCTCTGCTTGTCCGGCTAAAAACAAGGCAAATCCGGAACTTCATGCTATCAATATGGATCACATTGAAAACCATTTGGAAGCTGAGAAGGCAAATTGGAAGTTCTTTGAAACTCTGCCTTATGTAAAGCGCACTGAAGTTCAAAAGAATTTGCCGAAGACCACACAGATGATTAAGCCGTTGTTTGAATTTTCCGGTGCCTGTGCAGGTTGCGGCGAAACGCCTTATATTAAGTTATTAACACAGCTCTTTGGTGACAGAATGGTTGTTGCTAACGCAACGGGGTGCTCTTCCATTTACTCCGGCAATCTTCCGACCACACCTTATGCCAAAGATGAAAAGGGACATGGTCCGGCTTGGGCAAACTCTTTGTTTGAAGATAACGCGGAGTTCGGTTTGGGTATGCGTGTTTCTATTGACCAAAGCGAAGTTAAAGCTAAGACCTTGTTAGAAGGTTTGAAGGCAGAACTTGGCGATTTGGCTGATAAGATTTTGACTAACCCGCAATCAACTGATGCTGAAATTGATGCTCAGCGCGACAATGTTGCCGAACTCAAAGCTAAACTGGCTAAGATGAATAGCGAAGAAGCTAAGTTATTGTCAGAATGTGCTGATTACCTCATCAAGAAGTCTGTATGGATTATCGGTGGTGACGGTTGGGCATACGATATCGGCTTCGGCGGTCTTGACCACGCGATTGCCTCCGGGCGTAATGTGAACATCTTAGTCGTTGATACAGGCGTTTACTCCAACACCGGTGGTCAACAGTCTAAGGCAACCCCGATGGGTGCATCTGCGAAGTTTGCAACAGCCGGTAAAGAGTTGCCGAAGAAAGATTTGGCAATGATTGCGATGTCTTATGGCAGCGTTTATGTAGCACAAGTTGCTATGGGCGCTAATGACAGCCAAGTTATTAAAGCGATGAACGAAGCTGAAGCTTATAACGGTCCGTCTCTGATTATCGCATACTCACACTGCATTAACCAAGGGCTTAATATGGCTGACGGTCTGTTGCACCAAAAGGATGCGGTTGAGACCGGTTCATGGCCGCTCTATCGTTACAATCCGGAAAACATCAAAGAAGGTAAGGCTCCGTTGATGTTAGATTCTAAAGCACCTTCTAAACCGCTTTCTGATTATATGTCATCAGAAACACGTTTCCAAGTTGTCAATAAGATGAATCCGGAACGTTACAATATGTTGCTCAACAAGGCGCAAGAGGGTGTGACGGAGAAGCGGGCTCTCTTGGAGCACATGAGCGCATATAAATAGGGGCGTGCTAAAGCGTGGTCAAATCGCCGGATGGAAGCCTGTCCCCTAATGCTCACGTAGGCTTTACTACGCTCCGCTTAGGGGCAGGACATCCGACGATAGCACCGCACTTTATCCCACCCCTTTGCAAAAGAGCTCTCATAAGAGAGCTCTTTTCAGTTTAAATGTGTGTTTATGTAATTTTGCCACAGGACATTTGCTTCCATTCATCTCAAATTTTCTCTTTAAGGGGGTGGAACGCAAGTTCCGTATAGCCCGTGGCAAAAGACCACCTTTTCAGGTGGTCTTTTCAGTTTAAATGTGTGTTTATGTAATTTTGCCACCGGACATTTGCTTCCATTCATCTCAAATTTTCACCTTAAAGGTGTTGGAGCGCAAGTTTTGTTTATCCATTGCAAAAGGTCACCTAAAGAGGTGACCTTTTCAGTTTAAAAAAATCCCCGCGAGCTTGTGCTTGCGGGGAAGGAACTTTACTTTGTTTTACTTTACTTTGAAAACCACCAGTGCTTTGCCTTCTTCCTCTTTTAACAGGGATACAGGCATATTGGGCAGGGTGTAGGTAAAATGCCAAGCATAGCGCATCGGCTCTCCGGAGGGTGTGACACCGGCAGGAGTAGAGGTCAGGTAATAACCGTTGCTAATTCTCGTTTCACCCATAACATCCAAAACATAATGGAGCTTGCCATAATGTTTGATGATTTGTGAGATGAACTCACTAGAAGGCAACTCACCTTTTTTGCCGGCAAACTCTTGGGCTTGGCAATATGCCTCAGCTTCATCAAACGTCATCGGCTCTTCAGCCGTGTTGAATTTGATGATGTAGCCCATAAACAATATGCCGAAAGGTTTGTATTCGGAGTATTCTCCGTTGCGCTTGATGGCATACCATTGTCGTTTGCTGACCAGCCCGTCCTCATATACTATTGCGTAAGGGAAGGTCTGGGCTAAAATGGTTTTCACTCTTTTCCAAAGGCTGAGCTTATGCAGCACAACCGAGGATGATTTTTCTTCTGTTTGTTTCATACCTAAAAATTTATGTGAAAGAATAATTTTTTTTGTCTGTGTAATGTATAATATTTGGCAATAAATTGCAAGTGTTTTTTTTGTCAAATTTTTTAAAGTTATCCATCACCCGCGCGAACCATTAAAAGTTCAGGCGCGTGGTGTGGGTAACTTTTATAACATGGTGTTGGTTGATAAAAAACGGCGCGATAAAAATTTAAGGCGAAGTTGAAACCTCGCCTAAAATTTTTATTTTTGCGTTCGCGCCGAGCGACTTTGTCGCGTGCTACGCGCACGGCGGCACTACCCGTGCAGGGGCACTGCCCGTGCGGGGGTGGCAACGCCACCTGCATTATAACAACGGAGACCATGCCGGATCAGATGCATCTCCGGGAGTTAATACCAATCGCTCATTCTGTCCGGTTATATCTACCGAATATAACTGTATCGGCGCATTGCTGGTTGCACTTCCCTTATTCTGTCTGTGGAACATAATCACTCTGCCGTTCGGTGACCATGTCGGTCCTTCAACTAACCATCCGGTTGCCAGTGTTCTCTCGCCGGAACCGTCCGGATACATTACGCCGATGTAAAATTGCTTGCCTTCCATTCTCGTAAATGCAATGTAATCGCCTCTCGGAGACCAAACCGGTGTCGCATATCTGCTCCCTTGGCGGAAACTGATGCGCTCAATGTTGCTGCCGTCTCTGTCCATTACATAAATCTGCTGATTGCCGCCACGGTCAGAATTGAACACAATCTTTTCTCCGTCCGGCGAATAACTCGGTGATGTGTCAATGCTCGGTCCGGAAGTTAATTTCTTACTCTCTTTGGTGGCTAAATTCATCTCGTAAATATCGGTCACGCCATTCTTGGCATAGCTCATCAAAACATATTTGCCGTCCGGCGAGAATGACGGTGCAAATGTCATACCGGGGAAGTTGCCCAAAACTTCCGTCTTTTGTGTGCGGAGATTATACATATATACCCGAGGTTTGTTGTTGACAAACTCCAAATAAGCAATGTATTGCATATCCGGTGAAAAACGCGGCGTTAATACCAAATTGGCGCCTGAGGTTAAAAAGTGATGGCCGTCACCGTCTTGATCCATCATTGCTAAGCGCTTGGTGCGGCGGCTCGCCGGTCCGGATTCTGAAATGTAGGCAATCACCGTGTTGAAATATCCCTTATCTCCGGTCAAGCGTTCATAAATTGCATCAGCCATTGAATGTGCCATTCTCCGCCAGTTATTTTTATCGGCGGTATATACCTCATACATCAATTCTTTTTGGCTTACAACATCCCATAATTTGAAACGTAATTTTAATTCGTTTCCGTCTTCTTCCAAAATGGCGGATTGCACCAATGCTTCGGCATTTAAAACTTTCCAATCGCCGAATATCGGTTGATCGTCAATCCCGTTAAATTTTTGGATATAACTCCGCTCGTTGATAATGCGAAACAGACCGCTCCGCTCCAAATCAGCTAACACCACATCACGCACTTTGTTGGCATACGAAAAACCTAAAAATGCACCGATGCCGTGATTGTCCGAAATTATATTAGGAAAAGCAACTGGAATCGGGGCTTGAGTGGCACCGTTAATGCTGACGTTTAGCTGCGCGTGAGCAGGGGTTGTGATGGTTATAAACAAGGCGATAATAAGCGAAAACAGTTTTTTCATTGTGTGTTACCTTTGGCTGAATGTTAGTATGCGCTTATCATAATGAGGAACTTTATGCTTGTAAACATAAAAGAAAGTTATACAGAATTATTTGTGTTACGGCAAAAAAAATCCC
>Ga0310691_10003728_pt1 | contig 17898 bp, 10 predicted proteins | sample 176DNAGHGlowgp2_FD_203887 | JGI IMG/M metagenome (GOLD analysis project Ga0310691, IMG submission 203887) | Sheep rumen microbial communities from Palmerston North, Manawatu-Wanganui, New Zealand - 1766 DNA GHGlow gp2 (v2) (version 2) | ecosystem: Host-associated > Mammals > Digestive system >...
ATCCATGCCGGCATACGCCGCCACAACGTGCACCTGGCCGACGGAAGGCTGTGCGGCATCGTCTCGCGAGGCGGCTCCATCATGAGCAAGTGGTGCCTCGTGCACGACCGCGAGTCGTTCCTCTACGAGCACTTCGACGACATCTGCGACATCGTCTCGCGCTACGACACGGCCCTTTCGCTGGGCGACGGGCTGCGCCCGGGCTGCATTGCCGATGCCAACGATGCAGCACAGTTCGCCGAACTGGACACGATGGGTGAGCTCGTCACGCGTGCTTGGGACAAGAACGTGCAGGCCTTCATCGAAGGGCCGGGCCATGTACCTCTGCACAAAATTCGCGAGAACATGGAGCGGCAGTTGGAGAAGTGCCACGAAGCGCCGTTCTATACGCTTGGTCCCGTCGTGACAGACATCGCTCCGGGCTACGACCACATCACGAGCGCCATCGGTGCAGCACAGATTGCCTGGCTCGGAACGGCGATGCTTTGCTACGTCACACCGAAGGAACACCTCGCCCTGCCCAACAAGGAAGATGTTCGCACAGGTGTCGTCACCTACAAGATTGCCGCTCATGCTGCCGACCTTGCAAAGGGGCATCCCGGTGCCATGATACGCGACAACGCCCTCTCCAAGGCACGCTTCGACTTCCGATGGCGCGACCAGTTCCACCTCTCGCTCGACCCCGAGCTCTCCCTCCAGTACTTTGAGGAAGCCGGACATACCGACGGCGAGTACTGCACAATGTGTGGCCCGAACTTCTGCGCTGCAAAGCTCACGCACGACCTGAGAAGAATAAACAAGAAATGACATGACTGTCAATTCAGAATTCAAAATTAATAAATTCAAAATTCAAATGCCTCACAGGACATAACGAACCACAGATTGAACGGAGAATAAGTTAGAATTCAAAATTAATAAATTCAAAATTCAAAATGAGGCTACGCCGCAGGTGACTTTAACAACGAATTAAAACGAATTGCACGAATAGATTTAGGTTACTTTGATTTTTCACTTTTCACTTCGCCGAAGGCGACTATAACCACAGATTGAACGGATTAAACTGATTTATAATTTACAACAGATTACACAGATTACAATAATTCATGTATGAATTATATTTCTGTCATTTCCTTTATTTCTGCGGGACATTAAACAACAACGAATTAAAACGAATTGCACGAATAGATTTAGGTTACTTTGATTTTTCACTCTTCACTCTTCACTTTTCACTTGCGAAGCACTTTTCATTTCGCCGCAGGCAACCATGAAGCATGACTCAAGAACAGAAGTTACGATATAATCGTCACCTCATTCTGGAAGGTATCGGAGAACAGGGACAGGAACGGCTCTTGCAGTCGCGTGTGCTGCTTGTCGGGGCAGGCGGACTTGGCAGTCCAGTTGCTCTTTACCTGGCAGCAGCAGGCGTGGGCACGTTGGGGCTCGTGGACGGCGACGATGTGAGCCTCACAAACCTGCAGCGGCAAGTGCTTCACGGCACTCCGGACGTCGGACGACCAAAAGTGGATTCCGCAGCAGACAGCATCCTGCGCCTCAACCCTGATGTTGAGGTGGAGAAGCATCCGCTCTTCCTGAGCGAAGACAATGCGCTCGACATCATCCACCCCTATGACTTCGTGATTGACGGCAGCGACAACTTTGCAACGAAGTACCTTGTCAACGATGCCTGCGTAATGCTGGGCAAGTCCTTCTGCATAGGCGGCATCAGCAGATACTCCGGGCAGGTGATGACGCATCGCCCGGGCACAGCCTGCTACCGTTGCCTCTTCCCCGAGCCACCGCTGATGAAGGACGTGGAGACGTGCGCCATGGTAGGCGTGTTGGGCAGCATAGCGGGAATGCTCGGCACCGTACAGGCCACAGAAGCCATCAAGTGTTTGGCGGGCGTGGGCGAACCGCTCTTCAATGCCCTGCTCACCTTCGATGCCCTCACGATGAACTGGCAAAGGCTCGACTTCCCAAAGGACGAAGAATGTACCCTCTGCGGAAAGCATCCCACCATCACTAGCCTGAAGGAATATGCTTTCCAGCCATGTGTCAAGGGGAAGAAGAAGACATTGGACTAAAATCTTAAATGCAGATTTTGGATTATGAATTAAAAGTTGTACCTTTGCATTGCTAAATATAATAAGGTATAAATAACAGGAAGTTCATTCGCAACACTCATGGAAGCAAAAAAGGACGGTAGAAGGCGCTCCAGCACTACGAAGATTGTAGAAGTGCCTCAAGTTGACCAATACGGACACAAACAGCCGCAGAGCCTTGACATGGAAGTGGCTGTGCTGGGCGCACTCATGGTGGAACAGGATTCTTACGGCCTTGTGGCAGAACTGCTCAAGCCGGAGAGCTTCTACGACCACAGACACCAGCTCATCTACCAGGCCATACAGACGCTCAACGCCGAGCAGAAGCCCGTGGACATCATGACGGTCATCGAGCAGTTGGAGCGCACCGACAACCTCGAGGCTTCGGGCGGCGAGGTATATCTGATGCAAATCAATGCCCAGGTAGCCAGCTCAGCCCACATCGAGTATCACGCCAAAGTCATCGCGCAGAAGTCGTTGCAGCGACAGCTCATCACCTTCGCCAGCCTGGTACAGACCAAAGCCTTCGATGCCACCATCGACGTTGCCGACCTGATGCAGGAAGCCGAGAGTATGCTCTTCTCCATCTCGCAGAAGAACATGAAGAAAGACTTCACGCAGATCGACCCTATCATCAGCCAAGTCATCGAGCTCATCCAGAAAGCACAGGCCAAGGAGGGCGGACTGAGCGGTCTGCCGACGGGCTTCCACGAACTCGACAAGATAACAAACGGCTGGCAGAACAGCGACCTCATCATCATCGCTGCACGCCCGTCAATGGGTAAGACGGCTTTCGTGCTCTCCATGATAAAACGCATGGCAGTCGATTACCAGATTCCCTGCGCCATGTTCAGTCTGGAGATGAGCAACCAGCAACTTGTGCAGCGACTCATGGTCAACGTCAGCGAACTGAGCGGCGAGAAGCTGCGCAGCGGACAGTTGGCTCCATACGAATGGGGACAGCTCGACAAGCGCGTCCGACAGCTATACAACGCTCCCATCTATATCGACGACACGCCCTCGCTCAGCGTCTTCGAGCTACAGACAAAGGCACGCCGCTTGGTGCGCGAATACGGTGTGAAAGCCATCATGATAGACTATCTGCAACTGATGCACGCCAGCGGCCTGAACATCAACAGCCGTCAGGAAGAGGTGAGCACAGTCAGCCGTGCGCTGAAAGGACTTGCCAAGGAGCTCAACATCCCCGTCATCGCACTGAGCCAGTTGAACCGTGGCGTAGAGAGCCGTGAAGGCATCGAGGGCAAACGACCGCAGTTGAGCGACCTGCGCGAATCCGGTGCCATCGAGCAGGATGCCGACATCGTCTGCTTCATCCACCGACCGGAGTACTACAAGCTGTTCGTTGACGACCAAGGCTTCGACTGGCACGGCAAAGCCATGTTCATCATCGCCAAGCACCGCAACGGTAGCGTGGGCGACATCAAGCTGGCCTTCCGCAGCGAGTTTGCCCGCTTCTCCGACCTCGAATCGTCCATCCCAATGCCCGGCACTCAGGAAAGCGACATGGGCGGACGCTTCGTCTCGCCGAAGATGACAGCAGAAGAGATGGCTGAGAACGAAAAAATCGCCAATGCCATCGGCGCCAACGGTTCATTCTCCGAACTGCAAAGCGCACAACAGGGAGACGCGTTCTAAAGCGAACCCTACCCTATCTTTCAAACACCTATACCTAATTGGGCAAATACCTACACCTAATCGGGCAAGTAGGTTAACCTATTTTGCCAAGTAGCCAAAGCGCAACGCACGAAGGCGTCAGAAAACGATAGGCGCAACGTTGGCAATAATAGTCTTTTATTTATGGCTGTCCGGGGAAAAGCGCCGAAGGCGCGATAGACTACAGACGGGGGTGATAACCCCCGGTAATGTTGCAACGACAATGAAAGCCCCAAAGGGGCGACAGATATAGACGCAAGTGATAATTAAAGGCGTATGGCTCAAATTGCAGGCTGATTAAACAAGTTACATATTCTGTCGCCCCTTTAGGGCTTATTATTGTTCTTTGCCCTTGTTCCGGGGGTTACACCCCCGTCTGTGGTCTTTCGCACCTTCGGCGCTTATTTTATCTTTTATTATGATAATCCGCAAAAACACCCTATGGAAAGAAGTACGTGGACTTGTCGCCATAAGTACGTGGACTTATCTTCATAAGTACGTGTACTTATCCCCATAAGTCCGTGTACTTATCTGACCACTTCCCAGAGAGGGGTGCTTTTGCGGATTATCAAATCTTTTATTTGTCGTACAAAGAAGCTCCGGATTTACTCCTCGGGCTTCATGTTGGTATAGACGGTCTGGACGTCGTCGAACTCCTCAAGCTTCTCCACCATCTTGTTGATGGTCTCGCGCTGCTCAGGTGTCACGTCCTTCACGTCGTTGGGAATATAGGTGAACTCACCGCCGACATCCTCATAGCCGTCTGCTTCGAGCTTCTTCTGAATGGCATTGAAGCTGGTCGGCTCGCCGTAGATGGTGATGGTGGTCACGTCCTTTTCCTCGTCGTACTCCTCGTCGTACTCTTCCTCCACGCCGCAGTCAATCATCTCCAGGATGAAGTCGTCCATGTCCATGCCGTCCTTCTTCTTGAAGGTGAAGACGCACTTGTGGTCGAAAAGGAAAGAGAGTGAGCCCGTCGTTCCCATGTTGCCGCTGAACTTGTTGAAGACACTACGCACGTCGGCAACGGTGCGTGTGGTGTTGTCGGTCAGCGTATCGACGAAGACGGCGATACCGTGAGGGCCGTATCCTTCGTAGGTCACGCTCTTGTAGTCGCTCTGGTCCTTGCCCATAGCGTTCTTGATGGCACGCTCGATGTTGTCCTTCGGCATGTTCTCGCGCTTGCAGACGGCGATGACGCTACGCAGGGCGGGGTTGTTCTCGGGTTCGGGACCACCTGCCTTCACGGCAATGACAATCTGCTTGCCCAGGCGGGTAAATGTCTTGGCCATGTGGCCCCATCTCTTCAGTTTGGTCGCTTTGCGGTATTCAAATGCTCTTCCCATTGGTTTAATTATTTTATCGTTATTACGTTATGACGTTATTTCGTTATGACGAGATGCTTAGCGCAGTTCTGCGCCAAGTTCTTTGGTCAGGTTGTTGATGAGTTTCTGCATGATAGCGTCGATTTGCTTGTCGCCCATCGTTTTCTCCGAGTCTTGCAGGATGAAGTTCACAGCATACGACTTCTTGCCTTCGGGCAGATTCTTACCCTCATAGACATCGAAGAGCTTGACTGCCTTGAGCAACTTCTTCTCCGTCTGATAGGCGATGCGCTCTACTTCTGCGAAGGGGACACTGCTGTCGAGCAGCAGAGCCAAGTCGCGGCTGACGGCAGGGAACTTGCTTATCTCGGTGTAGGTGACGTTCTGCTTCTGTATGATGCGCATGAGTTGGTTCCAGCGGATGTCGGCAAAATAGACAGGTGCATCGATGCTGAAGGCTTTGGTGAGCTTGCTGGAGACGATGCCCATCTCTGCCAGCACTTTGCCGCCGCGGTTCTGGATGCAGAGGCTGGCGCTGTAGATGTCGCTCTTGCCTTCGCCGAAGACAAGCATTCCGAAAGGCACGCCCAGGCGGGTGAAGATGTTCAGGACGTATGCCTTGAGCTGAGCGAAGGAGCTATCCTCGTCGGGATGTGCCCAACTGCCGCGAACGCGTTTGCCTGTCAGCCAAAGACCGAGGTGATAGTCCTCGCTGTAGGCATCGAGCACATGCTTGATGACCTCAGGGTCGCGACTGCTGCTGACGCCAGGGATGATGTCGGGACACTTCTTCTCTGCCTGGAAACGATAGCAATTGCCGTACTCGAAGAAGCGCAGGTCGGTGTTGCGATAGCTGACGTTGCGGGCAATGCTCTCCAAGCCGCCGAAGAGCAATGTCTGGCGCAGCACGTTGAGGTCCTGGCTGAGGGGATTGAGGAGCTTCACGCATTCCTCGCTCTTGTAGCTCTCCAGCCCGTCGTAGTAAGCACCACGCTGCAAGCTGTTGTTCAGGATTTCGCGGAAGCCTCCACCCACGAGCTGCTCGCCGATGATGTTCTGAAGCTTGTGGCTCATATCGTGGATGGTCTTGACAGTGAGGCTGTTCTTCAGCGTCGTAGGTATCTCAACGTTGTTATATCCGTAGATGCGCAGGATGTCTTCCACCACGTCGCATGGTCTCTGTACGTCCACTCTGTAGGCAGGTACCGTAAGCTCCAGACCTTCGCTTGTCTCCTTGTCGATGGTCATCTCCAGACTCGTGACGATGCTCTTGATGGTCTCCTCGGGAATGTGTTTGCCGATGAGGGTGTCCACGTAGTCGTACTTCAGCGAAACCTTGAAGTCAGGCATCGGCTTTGCCTGGACGTCAACTACTTGCATGCTTACCTTTGCGCCAGCCAGTTCCTTGGCGAGGATGGCAGCTTGCTTCAGGGCATAGAGCTGTCCGTGGGGGTCGATGCCACGCTCAAAGCGGAAGCTTGCGTCGGTGCTCAGTCCATGGCGGCGGGCACTCTTGCGGATGCTGGTGGGGTTGAAGTAGGCACTCTCGAGGAGGACGTTTGTCGTCGTGTCGTAAGTGCCACTACCCTTTCCGCCGAACACGCCGGCGATGCACATCGGCTCCTTCGCGTTGCAGATGGCAAGGTCTTGGCTGGAAAGCTTGTGCTCTACGCCGTCGAGGGTGACGAAGGGTGTGCCTTCGGGCAAGGTCTTGACGATGACCTGACGACCCTCTATCATGTCGGCATCGAAGCAATGCAGAGGCTGACCGTAAGCCATCATGATGTAGTTCGTGATATCGACGATGTTGTTGATGGGACGCAGTCCGATGGTGCGCAACTTGTTCTGCAACCACTCGGGACTCTCCTTCACTTGGCAACCTGTCAGCGTGACAGCAGCGTAGCGAGGGCAGAGGTTAGCGTCTTCGATGGTAACGCTGATGGGCAGCGACTCGTCATCAACCTTGAAGCTTTCGCAGTCGGGACGATGCAGACTGGTCTTATAGCCGTTCTGCACAAGCCATGCATAGAGGTCGCGAGCCACGCCGTAGTGACTGCAGGCATCTGCCCTGTTGGGCGTAATATCCACTTCGATGAGCCAGTCACTTTCCACATGGAAGTACTCGGCAGCAGGTGTGCCAACCTTAGCATCCTGAGGAAGGACGATGATGCCGCTGTGGTCATTACCTATGCCTATTTCATCTTCTGCACAAAGCATACCGCAACTCTCCACTCCGCGCAACTTGCTGCGCTTGATGGTGAAGCACTCGTCACCATCGTAAAGCTTAGTGCCAACGACGGCAGCTATCACCTTCTGCCCAGCAGCCACGTTGGGTGCGCCGCAGACAATCTGGAGAACGCCATCGTCTTCTAGTGAAGAGTGAAGAGTGAAGAGTGAAGAATCAGAATTACCTTCATTGGGTTGGTTACAATCATTCTTCACTCTTAACTCTTCGTTCTTCACTCTGACGGTGCAGACATGCATGTGGTCGCTATTGGGATGCGGCTCACAGGTCAACACCTCTGCCACCCAAAGACCTTCCAAACCACCCTTGATGGTCTGCACCTCCTCAACGCTGTCAACTTCGAGACCCGCACTCGTCAATGCGTCTGCTACTTCTTGCGCACTTAGCGTGGTCTCGACATATTCCTTTAGCCACTTGTATGATATATTCATCTTGATTAAAATGTGAAATGTAGAAAATTAGAAATGTAGAAGGCTTCCTTCATTTCTTATTATCTTATTATCTTAATGTCTTATTTTCTTAATTCGCGTGCAAAGGTACAAAAAAAATAAGAATTAAGGCTTATGAATTAAGAATTTCTTTCTCTTTCCTAAGCGAAAGGCTTAAAAACATCTTTGTTCACTTGCCAGCATGACAAGGTCTATGGCATTAACTACACCATCGCCATTAATGTCGGCTGCCCAACGGACTGCTGAATTGACCGGCATACTGACGATTATGCGACGAAGCAACTCAAGGTCTTCGGCATCGACTTTGCCATCGTCGTTGATGTCGCCCCGCTGATAGTTTTGCCCCATATAATCATCATCATCAAGAGGAATAATGCGGTAGAAGTCGCTCCACAGAGGCGACTCTTGATACAAACGCAACGCTTCAGCAGGGACATGCAGAGTGCAACGCTGCTGGTCGGAAAGCGAGAAGGCACCCTGCTCTGCCAACGGAGGGATGGAAGCAAAGCAATAGAGGTCAGTCAGCGATGGAAGATGCTCAAGAGCCCCTTGGTAAACGACACGAATGCCATGAGGCAAAGTCAGCGACGTCAAAGACGAGCAACAATAGAAAACAAGAGAATCGACTAACTCTGCATGGCGTGGCAGGGCTACCTGCCGTAAAGATATGCATCCCGTAAAAGCACAACTGCAAAAAGCACGCATAGATGACGCCAACGATACCTGTTGCAAATTCGTACAGCCCAAGAAGGCACAGGCATTGAGAGACCGGACAGAAGAAGGCAAGCGAACCGACGTCAACGACTCGCAACCAGCAAAGGCATTTTCGCCGACAGAGATGACATCGTATGTACGACCCTCGAAGACAATCTGCTCCGGAACGACGACTTCACCAGAATAAGACATTGCTGCACTTTGTCCATCATACGTTGACCACTCCCCATGATGCGTGACGTAGGCCCAGCGTGGTCCAATGATGTTATAGCAAATGCCGTCCAATTCTACATCGTAGGCATGGGCACAAAAAGGCAGAAAGGCAAAAAGGTGGGAAAGCAGAAGCACCATCACACCTTTCGACCTAACAATCCTTGAATCCTGAAACCTCTTAACCTTTACCTTCTTCAATTTTGCTTCAAAAATCGTAGAACATCTCGTAAACAGCTTCAAGCTGAGGGTACATCCAACGAGCCAGACGCTCTCCGCCTGCAGCATTCAGATGTAGGCCGTCCTTGAAGAAGACACGGTTCCCTGCACCTATCTCAGTCATAGGTGTCAGACCTGAATAGCTATAAGCATCAAGGACAATGAGGGAATAGTAGGCAGCTACCTCACGAATGGCATTAACATACTCGCGGAAAGTCTTGCCCGTCTTGGAGTTTGTGCCTTCTGTTATCGTCTTGTCTGAATTTACGATATATTCTTTCTGGTCTATCTCTGTGCCATGATGAATAGGAAGCATGATGACGACAGGAATCTTCGGGTAGCGACTACGCAATCCGTTGAAGAGACGATGCAGGCCAGCATAGAAGGTATATTTCCCTGCTTTCTGTCCATCGCTGAACTCACCGAAGTCTGCGGTATCAGTATGGCCGAAGTCATTCGTACCACCAAAGACAATCACCATGTCGAGGTTCTTTGCCATGCTGCTGTAGCGACGCTCGAAAGCATTCGTATCGCTGGAGTTCTTGCGAGCCATGTGGGTAGCAGACACGCCATAGTTGAGTGCCGTACATCCCGTCAGGCTGGCATAGGAGTTGACATACTCGGCATACTGCGTGATACTGTCACCCAAGAAGCCAATGCGTTTTCCCTTCCAGTGCGACTCCTTTACGGGAGCAACATAGACGGTGTCCTTCGCTGTAGCAAAGTAGGTAGCATCCACCTCGGCCACATCACGCACCACAACGGAATCTATCTCTGCCACAGGAACTGCATGGGGCAATTCACTCTGACGATAGAGAATCGTCGCATACTGCTGTGCCCTAAGCAATGGGCACAGCAGCATGAGTAAGAGGAGAGAAAGTATGTGTTTCATTATTTCTTCACTAATGTTGCATCGTCAATTAGGATGTCCTGAGCTGTATAAACAGGATTGGTGTTATCCTTAGGATTCATGATAAGGAGACATAGCGTTGTTTCCTCTGTCAACTCGAAATCGTATGAAACATATGTCCATTCGGTATTATTTAGGTCTGTAAAATTTTTTGTGTATTTGTATGCCCCAACTGATCCGTTAGTTACAGGAACATGGCCTCCCTTTGTCTGAGCAAACTCGGCAGTAGCAGTCTTCGCATAGTAGGAGAAAGTATAAGAGCCAGCCGATAGGGTTAATTCTTGTGTGGCAAGACGCTTATTTCCTGTATCACCTGATGCCACCTTGCAAGCAAAGCTACCATTGCGGGCGTCGGTGCTCTGGCTCAACGTAGCGTTGCCTGCTGTGCTTACTGGCTTCCAACCTGTAGGTTGCGAAGCGTTGTCCCAACTCTCGAAATCGCCGTTGACGAGTTCGGAGACAGGGTCGCCGCCAGGACCAGGTGTGGGAGGCTGGGGTGTGTCACCGCCTTCGCCTTTGGTGAAGCTGACAAGCTGGGCATCGACAATCTCAGGCTTGTTGTTATAGAGCTTATATTTGCCAGTCAAGGTTACGATATCGCCTTCCTCTATGCCGATGCTCGCGAACTTCTGCTTCTCGCCATTCAGATTCAAAAGGCCATAGATGTATATGCTGGCATCGCCCTCCACGAGGTCGAAATTGCCATAGGTCGTGTTGGAGATGTTCCTAACGGTGCCTGTCAGTTCATAAACGGTGTTTGCATCTGCTTTCTGCAGGAACTCAGCAATAGTAATGTGTTCAGCATCACCGCCAGGTGTAGGAGTAGGAGTGACGCTGCCGCCATCTTCGAGGATGACAACATCGGGGTTCTGCATCTCAGGTGTTGCGGCACCATTCTTCATGTATTTCTTCAGCTTACCAGTAATCTTTACCTTCATGCCAACCGTGAATTCACTAACCCCAATTGGCAGGTTTGCATAATAAGCTTGGAACTGATTTTCGCCACCCTTATCGTCTGACATCCAAAAGCTTTGCTGAGGAGTGCCAGTCTTAGTGCTGACAGCACCAAGAATCTGAGTGATGTAACCCGTTATGGTATAAGTTTCCGCAGAGGTACCGCTGTCTGGCAAAGCATTCGTCAATTGAACAGCTTCAGAACATGTAATATCAGTACCCGAAACAGGAGGATTCTCGCCGCCGCCATCTTCGAGGATGACAACATCGGGGTTCTGCATCTCAGGTGTTGCGGCACCATTCTTCATGAATTTCTTCAGCTTACCAGTAATCTTTACCTTCATGCCAACCGTGAATTCACTAACTCCAGTTGGCAGGTTTGCATAATAAGCTTGGAACTGATTTTCGCCACCCTTATCGTCTGACATCCAAAAGCTTTGCTGAGGAGTGCCAGTCTTAGTGCTGACAGCACCAAGAATCTGAGTGATGTAACCTGTTACGGTATAAGTTTCCGTAGAAGTGCCACTGTCTGGCAGATCATTCGTCAACTGAACGGCTTGTGCGCAAGTGACTTGCGTGCCTTCTTCCACAGGAGTCGTACCGCCGCCATCATCATTTAAGATAACAACGGTTGCATTCTTCATCTCAGGTGTTACCTTACCATCCTTAACGTACTTCATCAGCTTGCCCGTAATCTTTACTTTTGTTCCAACCGTGAACTCGGTCACTCCCTCAGGAAGGTTTGCCCAATAGGCCTCAAAGACCTTGCCACCGTCCTTCTCGTCAGCCATCCAGAAAGTCTGCTGATTGTTGCTGACATTGCCTACAACCTGAGTAATGTAACCTGTTACGGTATAAGTTTCATTAGAGGTGGCACCATCAGCCAATGCGTTTGTCAGCTCAACAGCTTTTGCACAGGTGATGGCAGATTCATCTCCTCCATCATTACCGCCGTCATCAGTAGGGGGTACTAAGCCTTTAGCCACCTTGATGCTCTTTACCTCCCATGTAGATGAATAGCTGTCATGGGCTATGTGCTTCAACGCCACTTGAACTTTCTGTCCGACAAATGACTGTGGCAGTTGTATGTTCTGAGTCTTATAATCAAAAGAGGAGCCCAGACCGTTGAAAGCCATTGGCAATTCAGTCCACACTTCAGTTCCTGCCAAGCGGATGAGAAGATGATGATCGTCAGTCAGTGTGCTTTTGGCATAGTTGATGGCTTGCTCGACTATGATATAAGCATTGTCTGTGCCGCTAAGGTCAATTTCTGGACTAATAAGATAAGTTACGCCTGGCTTGTTAGATTTCTGTCCTGTCCCGTCCCAGTCATCATAGCCCGAGATAATGGCACCATATTTTGAGCTGGAAGACCATGTTAACGAACCACTTTCACTCAAGGATGCAAAATCACCGAGGGAGGACGTAAAGCTCTGGCTGAAGATTTCGTCTGCTGGGGATATAGTATTGCTGTTCTTATCGGGAACGCTGTAAGGTGCAGGCACGTCCTCACAGCTTGCCAAGGCAAGAAGGCCCACAATGGCAAATACTAATGTTTTGAAAGTCTTTTTCATAATGCTATATGTCTTTTTTGTTTGTTTCATGTTTTAGTCTTTATTACTTTACCCAAGTCAAGTCGCTTGTGGTGCGGGCAAGGATCTGCCAGTCACCCTTGAACCACGTGGCAATGCCGTAGATTTCCACTTTTCCTTTTGGAAGGGCAATGCCCATGAAGTCGGCATAGGTGCTGCTGCGGAGCAGACACTTACTGCCTGCATTACCTCCGGAAATGGTTCGGTTGATGCAGCCACCAATAGGAGCAACTGAACCGTCGTCGGGAGCTAAAGTCTGTGTGCCTTCACCAGTAATGGTTACATCTGTAAGGCGAACTACTTTACCACCCTGCTGTGCCATCGTCTTGTTGGGGTCGAAGTCGAGGGTGTCCACTTTCATAGCTCCATATTCAGCAGCTTCTGGTGTGCCATCCATGATGAGACGGACATGCTGCTTCCAGACGTTGAGGTCCACACGTCCTATGCCTCCGTTGTATAGTCCGCCTATCTGGGCTTGTGCGCCATATCCGCCTATGTACAGGTCTTTAAGACTCACGAGCAGTTTCTGTCCGACGGGCATCATCGCTCCCTGGTCGGTGGCATTGATGCCGATGATGATGCCACCCGTCTGATCCTGTACGGTAATTTGTTTGTATATATTTCCACCGAAGTCGTTGCCTGTTACTACGCAGCGCAGCCACAGATCGTCGGTAATCTGCTGATAGCTATTGGCGGAGACGACGCTGGCAAACTGGGTCTGAAGTTGAGCAATGGTAGTGGTGGTGCCTGCCACAAGGCTATTGTTGCCGTATGGAGGCTGTGTAGAGATGCCCTCGGGCACTTCCCAATCCCTGTCCTGACACGCAGTCAGGGCAAAGGCTCCTGCCAGCAGGGCTATGATGAATGATTGTGTTTTCATTTTACTTATATATATTAATAATGTATATTCTTCACTTCACTCCTTTTGAGGGGTCTGTCTTTAGAATCTATAATTTAGGTTGAGCATGAAGTTAAAGCCCTGTGCATAGAATTTCTTGGGATTCTTCTCGAAGTTGTAGGTGCGCTTAGTCGTCGTGGAAGTCTCGTCGGCTTCTGAAACGCTGTAGTTGCTTCTGCTCTGCTCATAGCCGCCGGTGGTAATGCTGCGACGGTTTGTCAAGTTACAGAGTTGCAGGTTAATGCTAAGGGGATTATGCCACAAAGTGAACTGTCTGCCAATGTTGGCATCGAGCATGAAGCCGCCATTGCCTTTTGCCTGTTCGGGGACATCATATTCTCCTCCATGAGAGCGGCCAGCATTTTTCATGTTCTTTCCGTAGCGCAAGTTTGGACTGTAGGAGAGGTAGATGCGGTCGTAGTAGTTGCCTGTCACTCCAAGATACCAGTGCTTGATGCGGTAGTTCAAGCCCAAGCTTGCTGCCGCCAATGGTGTGCCGCTCATGCGCATTCCTTTGTTGTAGCAGATGTCTTGCTGCAGGACGCCGGTAGTGCTGTTCATCCACTCTACCTTGGTATTGTCGGTGTACCTTGCCTCGCTGTAGGTACCTAAGGCAACGAGGTCAAGGCTGCTCGTAATCTTTATCCTGGCACCGAGTTCCACGCCGTAGTATTCTTTCTTCACACCACTTAGGCTGTTGTAGGAGAAGCTTGCAGCATCGTCGTTGAAGAACTGCTGCCATTCGTTGCCTCCGCCCATGTGATAGTAGTATCCGGTCAGATTGAGACGTAGCCACTTATTGCTAAGTGCATATCCCAGTTCAGCGCTGACCACTTCCTCGTTAGCGAGGTTTTTGACGAAGTTGTTGTTCATTTCGGGACACATGAATGCCACGGCAGCTCCTGGTGCTTTGAGTTCATAGCCAACGCCTGCAGTAATGGCGTGACCTTTTCCGAGATTGAGTGTGGAGCCCAGCTTCACGCCACCGTCCAGGAAGTGAGCTTTCTCGCTCTTGCCGTAGCTGTGGTCCTGGAAGAGTCCGTTGCGCATGAAGCCTTCCCGCCACATACGGCGTCCACCAATCTTGGCGGTGATGAAGCTATGCATGATGCCACGGTCTATGTTGACATTCGTCCAGAGCTTGACGTCCTGGTTCCAGAGGTCATAGTCGTATCCGAATCGGTCACCCTCGATGATGCGCTGGTATCCGTGGTTGACGTCGTACATGGCTTCTTTAGATGTCTGCTGGTAGTCACCCACGAGATAGGTGTTTGTGTTGTGGAAGTATTCACCTCCCAGGAGGTCGGCCATTGTCTTGTAGTGCGAGCCGCGGTTGCTGAGCAGTTGCAGGCCGATGCTCCACTTCATTCCCTTCTTGAAGTTCCAGTCGTAGGAGGTGGAGAGGTTTGTCATCAACTGGTCGTTGTGACGAGCCTCAATCCAGTAGATGGCATCTGCACCGACCTTGCTGAGCTGCCTGTTGGCAAAGTATAGTTCGTCGAAGTTAATCTGTCGGTAGCTTTCGTCCTGCCAATAGTTGTAGCTCGACTGGTAGGCATCATAGTCGTAGTTGAGTTCCGGGTCGAAATCCCATACATTATAGTTATATGATGGGAATCGCTTCCAGTAATCGGGATGGGGGTTGGTGCCGTTGTAGTTGAGCTTTGTAGTCTTGTACTTGGCGAGCTTGAGGAAGGCACTTGTGGTGAGCTTCATGTCATCGTTGATGTAGAAGTCCCATGTAGCCAGGAGGCTTGGCTCGAAGTTATTGACGACTCTGCTGGCACGCTTCTTGCCGTCCTGATAGCCCCAATAGGGATTGTAATTGTTGTCGTTGGCAAGCCAGTTGGCTTCGTCGGTGCTGGCACCTGCAGCGGCTCGTTCTGTGGGGCTTCCCCATGTGGCGATGTTGAGTGAGTGCTTCTCGTTGAACTGCTTTTGCAAAGCGAGGAAGTAGGAGAAGCTATTGTAGAAGGTACCTTTGATGGCTGCCGTCTGCATGTTAGCCCACCGATAGCCTACGGTGCCGGCGAAAGCCCATCCAGACTTGCCCATGCCTGTGGCGAAGGTGTACATGCCTCGCAGGGTGTAGTTGCGGTTCGTACCGGAGAGTGTCACCTTGTGTCCTGCTGGCATTTGGCTGGCACGGAGGTTGTAGTTGCTGCTGCCGCCCAGTCCGCTGAAGGAGTAGTTGTTGCCCTCGAAGGCTCCGACATCTTCCTTGCTGCGCACGGCATCGTTCATGCCGCCGATGGTGGAGAAGGAGAAGCGTCCGTTCTCAGGATTGTTGACCTGCACGCCATTCATATATACGTCGTTGTAGGCATTGTCCAGGGCGCGGAACTTGAACCAGATGCCGCTCCATGCCCAACCTAACTGACTGAGGTAGATGTTGTTGCTAGAATTAATCTGAATAACATCGGACGTGATGTCATCGTTTTCGCCAAGCTGTGACTCCGTGAAGGTGAAGTTGTCATCATCCGCCAACCTCTGCTCCACAGTGTCCAGCGAATCCACGTCTGCCGTCACTACGGTCCGGGCGTGGCTGAATGGTGCCGCCGCAAGGACAGACACCAGTAGCAGATGTTTAATTTTCATGTACGTTTCTTATTATATTTTAAGTTTTATGCTGCAAACTTACAAAAAAAAAGGCTACCTTCGACAGATAAGAGCATATTTTTTTCCCTATTTGCATTATCTTTCCTAAAAAGTATTAACTTTGCAAAGAGAAACTACATATAAACAACTACAGATGATGAAAAGACCTTTCATAGCACTTGCCGTTGCTCTCCTGCTGGGAGTAGCATACTTAGGTGCTCAAGACCGCAAGCTCATGGTACATGCCGTGTGCTTCTACAATCTTGAGAACCTCTTCGACACTTGTCACGATGCGCACAAGAACGACTATGACTTCCTGCCTAACGGTTCGTTTTCCTGGAATGCGAACAAGTACACCAACAAGCTGGCTAACATGTCGCGTGCCCTCTGCGACCTGGGTACTGACAAGCTTCCCTATGGCGCAAGCATCATCGGCGTGAGCGAGGTGGAGAACGACCATGCGCTCAACGACCTCTTAGCGCAACCCTGCATGAAGGAGCGCGGATACAGGTACATTCACTATGAGGGACCGGACAAGCGAGGCGTGGACTGTGCACTCATCTACAATCCGAAGGCATTCAAGGTGGAGAAGTCCTTCCACAAGCCTTACGTCTATGAGAACGGCGACACGACGCGCCAGACGCGCCCCTTCCTGTGCGTACAGGGCAAGCTGGCTGGCGACAATCTCACCGTCGTCGTCTGCCACTGGCCAAGCCGAGGACACGAGAACATCTTCCGCGAGTATGCCGGCAAGCAAGTTAGGGCACTGACCGACAGCATCCACAGAGCCGACCCGTCGCAGCACATCATGGTGATGGGCGACATGAACGACGACCCCGACAACACCTCGATGGCCAAGTTCCTGGGAGCACGCCGCAAGATGAAGGACGTGGGCGAGTTCGACTTCTTCAATCCCTGGTGGGAAGTCCTGCGCGGCAAAGGACAGGGCACTCTCAGCTATCAGGGCGGATGGAACCTCTTCGACCAGATTGTCGTTTCGCGCAACATGCTCGACCTGAAGGGAAGCAAGGACTACGAGGAGCTCACGCTCTACGGCTATCACATCTTCAAGCGCGACTACTTGCTGCAGCAAGACGGTAAATATAAAGGTACACCCAAGCGCACACACGCGGGCGGTACATGGCTCAACGGCTACAGCGACCACCTGCCAACCGTGACTTACATCGTCAAGCAGGCTCCCTGACACCCTTGAGGGGCATTACTACCTGCAAAGCAGACATAGCAAAGTGACAGTAAAGAGAAAAACTTTAATCCTTAATCTTTAATCTTTAATCTTTTCTTCGTACCTTTGCGCCCGCAATTAGAAAGGACCAAACCAATAAATCATAAAATCATTAAATCGTTAAATCATTAAATCATTATGACAAGTTACAAAGAACTCGGTCTGGTGAACACCCGTGAGATGTTCAAAAAGGCAGTGGCTGGCGGCTATGCCATCCCCGCATTCAACTTCAACACTCTCGAACAGATGCAGGCCATCGTGCAGGCTGCTGTCGAGACAAAGTCTCCCGTCATCATGCAGGTCAGCAAGGGCGCACGCAACTATGCTAACGGCACCATCCTCCGCTACATGGCTCAGGGCGCTGTAGAGTACGCTAAGGAGCTCGGTTGCGAGAATCCTCAGATTGTCCTCCACCTCGACCACGGCGACAGCTTCGAACTTTGCAAGGACTGCATCGACAACGGCTTCTCCAGCGTCATGTTCGACGGCAGCTCTCTCCCCTACGAGGAGAATATCCGCATCACCAAGCAGGTCGTTGAATATGCTCACGCTCACGACGTGACCGTAGAGGCAGAGCTGGGTGTGCTGGCAGGTGTTGAGGACGAAGTCCAGGCCGAAAAGAGCCACTATACGAAGCCCGAAGAGGTCATCGACTTCGCCACACGCAGCGGTTGCGACAGCCTCGCCATCAGCATCGGTACGAGCCACGGCGCCTACAAGTTCACTCCCGAGCAGTGTACCCGCGACCCGAAGACCGGCAGGCTC